>Ga0209344_10004997_pt1 | contig 11730 bp, 7 predicted proteins | sample Cruoilmetagenom6_FD_187293 | JGI IMG/M metagenome (GOLD analysis project Ga0209344, IMG submission 187293) | Oil polluted marine microbial communities from Coal Oil Point, Santa Barbara, California, USA - Santa Barbara Oil Seep Sample 6 (SPAdes)... | ecosystem: Environmental > Aquatic > Marine >...
CTAATAATTTCACCACCTGTTTCCATGGCAATTCTTGAAAGAACAGGATCAGGATTTTTAAAGGTAATTATATATATTGGTATATAATGACATTTTGCATAGTTAATGATAATATCAGGGGTAAATTTCTGAAAAGAATTAGAATTCACACTTCCATCAGTAATAATAATAATAGCCCTTTCGTTCAAAGAGGTAATAAGATCATTACATGAATTATACAGAGCCTTCCCAAAATTTTTTCCTGCATCATATTGTCTTTTTTTTATTGCTCTAAGTGTTCTTCTTCTGCTCCAGTCAAATTTATTCGCGGTCCAGGAGTCCGAATTAAAATTAACAACCTTTATGGAGTCATTTCTTTTCATTTTTTTTAGTACAAATTCCGCAAACCAGGGAATATCGTAGTGATATCCCCTCATTTTTGTTGATCTGTCTATACATAGTACTAAAGATACTGATTTAGTCTGATCCTTAAGATAATCAATATATATACCAGACATATTTGCATTATCTTCAATAATATTAAAGCAATTTCTTGTTAGTCCATAAATAGGGGACCCTCTTCGATTCCTAATATTTACATAGAATGCAATAATTGGATATTTTCTGGTATCAACTGAAGTGATATCTATATCAAGATTTGAATAGGTACTTTGAATTGGCAGGAATACAAAGATCCTTTCCTGGTGGTAATCAAGGCAATAAAGATTGCCATCTCTATCTGAGCAAACTGAAATTAATTTTGAAAAAGATTTTTTTGGATCTCCCCATGAATTAAACCAGAATGATTCATTACTTTTTAATCTGTAAAAAAGTAGACCCTTCTTATCGTCAGAGATTAAAAAGTTATTGTTATAGATATTTATAGTCCTGGGATTTTCAATGCCCCTTATTTTTATATTTTTAATAAAATTTCCATACTCATCAAAGCATGCGATCCTTTTATTAATTCTATCTACAATATAAATTAGATTATTATAGGCAACCAGGTCACTGGGTGTATGCAGCTGTCCATCATATTCACCATATTCACCAAATTCAAGGATATATCTCCCGGTCCTGTCAAATTTTTGAATTCGATGATTTCCAGAATCCACAACATATAGATTACCTTTACTATCGAAACATAAGCCTTCTGGACCATGGAATTCTCCATTACCCTGACCTGCTGATCCAAATGATATTTGAATCTTCAAGTCTTTATTCAGTATATAAACAGTATCGAACTCAAAGTTTGAAACGGCTATTCTATTATTGTGAAAGGTAACCCCATAAAGCCTGCCCCCACGAGTTGGTCTAAAAACTGATAACCCCTCGCCATTTGAGTCCAGCTTAATGAGCTTACTTGAGGCAAAGGATGTGATATATATATTTTTTTCATTATCTATTGCCAGATCAATTGGACAGGAAAATCTAAATCTTCCGAGGTTATTGGAGATATACTCATTAGAAAATATAAATTCAAATGATCTGGACCTTGGATGGTTTTTTGCCTGTTGATACATTATAGTGTCGATCTTGTTCAAGATAAAAATATTATCGGGCATGGATGCTGAAAGATTTTCCCACTCTTTAAGAGCAGCGTTAATAAATCCGGCCAATTTATATGACCTTGCAAGGTATTCATGTGCAGTGGAATAATCAGGATATGTAATTAGTGCCTTCCTGAAAAATTCTACTGCAGCCAGGTACTTCATCTCATTATAGAAATGGTTCCCTTTTTTGAAAAGGTCCTTTGCTTTTTGGAATTTGGTATAATCAATAGATTGAGCAAGCACCATTCCAGGATATTCCATTGATAATAATTTAAAAAGAATTAAAATGAGGGTAAATTTTTTTATTTTTCTAATGTCCTGACAGATCTTCACATTTAAAACCCCTGGAGAAAAATCATGAATTATTATTCAAATTACTATAATTTCGATTGTATTGGAATTTAAAAATTTTACCTAATGAATAAGAAGTGGGACTGCATACTTCTGTGTTTTGGGAAGGTCATTTTTAATTTATCGTCTTCTGTGAGGCTTTATTCAATATCTCTTTTAAAAATTTACCTGTGAATGATTTTTTTATTCCAACTATCTTTTCTGGGGGACCCTCTGCGATAATCCATCCCCCATTATCTCCTCCCTCCGGGCCGAGATCTATAATCCAATCTGCTGTTTTTATGACATCAAGATTATGCTCAATTACAATAACTGTATTGCCTTTATCCACCAGAGATTTCAATACTTCAAGAAGTTTTTGAATATCTGCAAAATGAAGACCTGTTGTTGGTTCGTCCAGTATATATATTGTCTTCCCTGTGGATCTCTTAGAGAGCTCAGTGGAAAGTTTTACCCTCTGTGCTTCTCCACCAGAGAGGGTTGTTGCAGGTTGTCCAAGTTTTATATATCCAAGTCCAACCCTTTGTAATGTTCCAAGTTTTGATTGAATAGAAGGGATATTTTCAAAAAATTCCAATGATTCTGTTACGGTCATATTGAGAATTTCATAGATATTCCTTCCTTTATATCGGACCTCAAGGGTCTCATGGTTATATCTTTTCCCCTTGCATACTTCACAGGTTATATATACATCCGGTAAAAAATGCATTTCAATTTTTTTTACACCATCACCATGACAGGACTCGCATCTTCCCCCAGATACATTAAAAGAGAATCTTCCTGGTTTATATCCCCGCATCTTTGATTCCTGCATTTTTGTAAATAGCTCTCTTATGGGGGTAAATACGCCAGTATAAGTTGCGGGGTTTGATCTGGGGGTTCTCCCTATAGGTGACTGGTCGATATCGATAACCTTATCTACCCTATTGATTCCATTGATTTCATCAAATTTTCCAGGATATTTTTTGGACTTCATCAATAGAGAGGAAAGGGCTTTGTATAATATTTCAATAACAAGTGTAGATTTTCCAGAACCGGAAACACCTGTAATACTGGTAAAAATTCCAAGTGGAAATTTAACAGTAATGTTCTTTAGATTGTTTTCTTTTGCTCCAACAATTTCAATAAAGTCAGAGGGGATTTTTCTTTTTTCTGGTACAGGGATAGAGAGTTTTCCCGATAAATACTTGCCTGTAAGAGAATTTTTATTATTAATTATATCATTAAGGGTGCCTTTGGCAACAATATATCCACCGTCCATGCCCGCACCTGGTCCGAGATCAATGATATAGTCAGCTGCCCTTATTGTTTCTTCATCATGCTCAACAATAATTACAGTATTCCCAAGGTCTCGCAACCCTGCTAATGATCCAAGTAGTCTTTTATTGTCCCTCTGATGAAGCCCGATACTTGGTTCGTCAAGGATATATAGAACACCCATAAGGCTTGATCCAAGTTGAGTGGCCAGGCGGATTCTCTGGGCCTCTCCACCTGAGAGGGTCCCTGCAGATCTATCTAATGTTAAATATTCTATTCCAACCTCTTTCAGGAATTTCAGCCGCATCCTTATCTCTTTCAGCACTGTGTTTGCAATTTTTTCTTCAGTATCAGTGAGCTTGATTGCCTGGAAAAAATTATAAGCATTTTTAATTGAGAGTGAGGTAATTTTATCTATTGTTTTATTTGCTATTTTTACGGAAAGGCTTTCCCTTTTTAATCTTTTGCCATCACAGCGATCACATGACTGGTTAGTCATAAACCCTTCCATCCAATGACGCATATCCTCTGATTTGGTTTCTCTGTATCGTCTTTCAAGATTTGGAATAATACCTTCAAATGACCGTGAAAATTTATATTCTCCGTTCTTTCTCTTAATATTATAATCAATTGTAGATATTCCAGAACCATAAAATATTAATTTTTGAATATCCGGGGATAATTTTTTCCATGGCAGATGAGCATCAAAGTTAAAATTCTTTTCCAGGGCCTGTATCTGTTCTTTATACCAGTAGCTGTTCGTTTTTCCCCAAGCCTCCAATACACCATTATATAAGGACTTTTCCGGGTCAATGATCAGTAAATCTGGTTCAAATTGCATAATATACCCCAGACCACTACATCGCTGGCATGCTCCATAGGGACTGTTAAAAGAAAAAATACGTGGGGAAAGTTCTGGGATTGAAATACCACAATCAGGGCAGGAAAGTTTTGTGGAAATAATTTTCTCTTCTTTATTAATAATTACTGTAACCAGATCTGAGCTGATCTCAATTGCTGTTTCAATAGAATCGGCAAGCCTGGGTCTTATTCCTTTTTTTATAACTATTCTATCAATAATAATTTCGATAGTATGAAGGATGTTTTTTTCTAATTTTATTTCCTCATCAAGACTGTATATATTGCCATCAATTCGAACCCTGACAAAACCATTGTTTTTAGCGAATGCAATTTTATCCTCATGGGTACCCTTTTTTCCCCTTACAGTTGGTGCTAAAATCTGTATCCTGGTGCCTTGATTAAGGGTTATTAAGGATTCAATAATCTGGTCAATAGATTGGGATAATATTTTTTTCCCACATATATAACAATAGGGTGTCCCCACCCTTGCATAAAGTAAACGAAGATAATCATAGATTTCAGTAACAGTGCCTACTGTTGATCGTGGATTTCGGTGTGTAGTCTTTTGTTCAATCGAAATCGCTGGTGATAAACCATCAATAAAATCAATATCAGGTTTCTCCATTAGTCCCAAAAACTGCCTTGCATAGGATGAAAGGGATTCCACATAACGCCGCTGACCCTCAGCATAAATAGTATCAAAGGCAAGGCTTGATTTCCCGGATCCAGATAGGCCAGTTATTACAACCAATTTATCTCTGGGAATATCGATTGAAATATTTTTTAAATTATGTTCTCTTGCTCCTCTTATCCGTATATCACTATAACTCATATCTGAGTTACAGTGGTTGAACCACACATGGGACACGCTGCATTATCTTCTTCCTCTGCACGGCTTGTATCTATTGACTCCTCCCATCTATAATCGCAGTCTTCACAAGCATAACTTAATTCAACTGTACTACCACTATCATTTTCCCATTCATCTACTTCTTCAAATTCTTCTTCTTCTTTTAATATCTCACCATCATTTATAAAATATTGATCTTCATCATCAAGATTGTCTTTTGGTGATTTATTTGGAGAATTTTTAATATACTTGTAAATCATATTCTTATCCTAAATTTAGCTAGATAATTTTTCTCAAATTTGTTGAAAAGAACAAACTTGTATATCTTCACTAATGTAAATTAAAAAAAAAATCAACTTTTTTTTAAAAAGTTTTCATAAATTATTAAAAAAATGAAAATTGAAAACCTTTGTAAGTATTGTCTTGTTTTTTGTCAAATAAAATATCATTGATTTTTAATAATTTCTTATTAAACACTCATTGAATATAAATTGCGAAAAAAATTACTTTTTTCAGGAAAAAGAAGGGGGGGTCTGGATGAAAACGAATTTAGCATATAAGGCATAAAATTCCTTTTTTTTCGGGTAGGAACAAATTTTTACAAACATAGTACCATTAATGGTGATTAACAGGATATAAAACCCAGCGAATCCATTTAAATTTGTTCCCTGCCCTTCAATAGATTGACTCACTGACTTTTCGGGGTAATTAATCTTTTATCATTTTAATTGCAGCCATTGACCATGATCTAACATGACCTTCCCAGGAATAACCAGCAATGATTGAGGGTTATACCCTTTTTATTCATAATGAACCGAATTAACAATTGACAATTACAAAAATTTTGATTTTTTATAATCATCTAATAAAATTTAAGCGTATCTGAAATTTAATAATCCCTTTTTGCCTTGGACAAGGGGGTGTTTTGCAAGATTATACTATAAACCAGGCTGGTAGAAAATGATAAAGAATGATCTGAAATTGTTACAAAGAGGGGTTGATGAGATACTACCCATTGATGAATTTCATAAAAAGATAGAAAAATCTGAAAAAGATAACAAGCCTCTGATAATAAAAACAGGCTTTGACCCAACAGCGCCAGATATACACTTAGGGCATACCCTTCTTTTAAGAAAAATGAAGCATTTCCAGGATATGGGTCACAGGGTAGTATTTCTTATTGGTGACTTTACCGGAATGATTGGAGATCCAAGCGGTAAATCTGAGACAAGAAATCGACTATCAAGGGATGAAGTTTTGGAGAATGCAGAAACATATAAAAAACAGGTTTTCAAAATCCTTGATTCTGAAAAGACAATAATTGAATTCAATTCCAGGTGGTGTGAGAGTATGTCCTTTTCTGATGTCCTGGACCTGACCTCCAGATATAATGTGGCAAGAATGCTTGAACGGGATGATTTTTCAAAGAGATATAAATCAGGGAAATCTATTTCAATATTGGAGTTTATGTATCCCTTGATTCAGGGATACGATTCTGTTGCATTAAAATCCGATATCGAGTTGGGTGGTACTGATCAGAAGTTTAATCTTTTAGTTGGCAGGGATCTTCAGAGAGAATATAATCAGGAACCGCAGGTTATTATGACACTGCCATTACTGGTTGGTCTGGATGGTGTGCAGAAGATGAGTAAATCGCTTGATAATTACATTGGTATTGATGAATCCCCAAAGGAGATATTTGGTAAGGTAATGTCTATCTCTGATGATCTGATGTTTACATATTTTGAACTTGTTACTGATACCCCCTTAGATGAAATAAGTCAATGCCAGGAGGGTATAAAAACTGGCACTATACATCCCAGATATGTAAAGGTAAAGCTTGCAAAGAATATATGTTCTCAGTTTTATAATAAAGAAATTGCAATGAATGCTGAGGCTGAGTTTAATAAAATATTTGTAAAAAAGGATTTACCCGATGAAATACCTGAATATCAGATATCAGATGAAGATAAAAAAAATGGAAAGGTATGGATTGTGAAAATATTATCACAATCTGGCATGGCTAAGACAAATGGGGAGGCACGCAGGTTGATCAAAGGGGGAGGAGTATATATAGATGGGAACAAAATAGAGAATGATGATTTTGAAATCACTTTACCAGTTGATTGTGTTATAAAGGTTGGGAAAAGAAGATTTACACGGATAAAAGGATAATGATTTATTGTTTCCTTACCCCCTTTCATTCACATATTACTTCTATTAGTATTGATTCTATTAGTATTGAGCAGATATTATGTCCCCATTGGGAACATATTCTTTGATTATTGATTAATAAAATTAAATCATGGACTTTATGCCAGATGTTTTTATAGGTTTCATCGATAATTGCTGTGTTTATTCTATGAAATTTGCGAGATACCCTTCAGGCACAGGCCTGCAGTTCCTTTTTTTATTTTTTGGGTAGAGCTTTCAAATTCCGATACTATCAAATATAAGCAACAATTCAGGGATAGCCATGTCGGATAAAAATGACATTGATATAATTGATGAAGTTTTAAATGGTAATGTTGATTCATTTGCCGGGATTACAAAAAAATATCATAATAGGGTTTTTCGTTTTGTTTATTCTAAGGTTGGAGATTTCGAGGAGGCCATTGATGTGACACAGGAAATATTTGTCATAACATTTGAGGCATTAAAATCTTTTAGAAAGGAATCAAAATTTTCAACATGGCTTTATAGTATAATGGTAAATTATTGTAAAAATTATAAAAAAAGAAGGGAAAGATTTAATCATGTTTCTATTAGTAGGGATGATGGGAGTAATAGCATTGAATTACTGCTTTCTGATGAAAGAAATGATCATGTGGAGAATATAATAAGTAATGATTCATTAAGGATAGTTAAAGAGGAACTAAACAAATTGCCAGAAGTCTATAAAGAAATCCTTCTCTTAAGAGATATTAATGGATTGTCATATAATGATATCTCAAGTGTATTGAATGTCAGTATCACAAATGTTAAGGTAAGGATCCACAGGGGACGGAAACTATTGACAAACAGACTGGAAAAGAGGGGACTAATATAGAAATGGGACATATATCATAGCGCTGCCTTTGGCAGCAACTAAAAAATCGATAAAGATTTGTTATCCATATAAAGTTGGATAAATTGAGTCCGAAGTAGACAGATTTCAGGATTAAATTTATATAAGCTCTTAACAGTTTACCAGCCCCTTCAATCAAAAAAAAACAGCATAAAAAAGGGGGAAGCAACCATAAATTATGAAAATCATGTGTTGACAAAAGGGATCACATTAGTACAAATGGACATAAATGTGACTATATATGAAAAAATGGCACTATTGGAAAGGAGTTTACAAAAAAGGTTCGCAATATCATAAATATCAAAAGCCCTGACAAGGGCAATGTTCACCCTCAAATTGAAGTATACCGGATCCAAGGCCTTTTTCGCCTGAGGTATGGACATTGCACATTAATTAATAAATAAAAATAATTATTACCCCCCCCCAATATCTTTATTAGCATGATTTCATTGTAAACTCCAGACTGTGCATTAAATCCAATACAATAATTATGAAATACAATCATCAACTATAAAAAAGTTTCAAACTAAATGATGAGGTAATTTAATGAAAGATAAAATTGATGGATTAAAAAGAGCCTTTAACCCCAGGTCAGTTGCAGTAATTGGAGATAAATTTGAAAATAATAACTACTTTTTTCTTAGATCATTAAAAACCTTTCAGGGGGATGTCTATTCAGTTAACATTGACCCTAATGAGATCCCTGGAATAGAGAATCTTGGGATCAAGAACTATCTCAGTCTAAAGGATGTGCCTGGACCTATTGATTATGCAATAATAGCAGTGCCAAGGGATGTTGCCCCAATAATATTAAGGGATTGTATAGATATAAATGTAGGTGGTGCCACCATGTTTACATCTGGTTTCGCAGAAACCAATACTGAAAAAGGGATTGAGATTGCAAACATTATCACGGCAATAGCAAAAGAGGGAGACTTTAACCTTATAGGCCCAAACTGTATGGGCATATTCAACCCTGAATTAGGTTTAAGAATCAGCCCGGATCAATATGCCGGAGAAAAGGGATCAATTGGTTTTATATCACAGAGTGGGGGTCACGCCATAAACTTCAGTGTTGTTGGACACAATAATGGAATAAATATAAGCAAACTTGTTAGTTTTGGAAATGCATATATTCTGGACAGCCCGGACTATTGTGAATATTTATTACAAGATGAAGAGACAAAAATCATTGCTATGTATATTGAGGGTATAAAAGATGGAAGGCATCTGTTCAATCTTTTAAATAAATCAAAGAATAAAAAACCAATACTTATATGGAAGGGCGGTCAAACTGTTGAGGGCTCAATAGCCACATCTTCTCATAGCGGCTCAATGGCTGAATCAATACAGATGTGGGAGACCATGATAAAACAGTGCGGCGCTATAAATGTTGCTGACATGGAAGAGCTAATTGACACTATAATGATGCTGCTCCATTCGCCAGGGGTAAGGGGTAAAAATGTTGGGCTTATCTCTCTTAGTGGAGGTCAATGTGTTAACATGTCTGACCAGTTTTCTAAAGTGGGATTTAATGTCCCTATGCTTACTGAAAAATCATATAAAGAGTTATCTTTCATCTTTGCACTCATCGGCTCCAGCTATAGAAATCCCATTGATCTTGGAGGGAACCTGTCTCTGGCTGAAAATACACGCCGCATCTTACTGGGAAGAGATGATATTCCAAGCAAGGATAGACTTTTGGATCTAACCCTGAACATTCTGGATGATGATGAGAATATTGACAGTATAGTAATTGAAATGTCTGCGCATATCTTGAAATGGTTTGAAGAAGCTTTTACTAATTTTGAAGAATATTTTTACTCAACACTTGAAAATTTTAGAAATAAATCTCAAAAGCCTCTGTTAGTTATTATTCCCCCTTCAATGATTGAAACAGGCGCTATCGAGATGAAAAATCGTCTCCTTGAAAAAAATATTGCAAGTTTTCCCAGCTTTAGAAGGGGATCTGTAGCACTTGGGAAAATTATTGAATATTATCAGCATCATCATTCAAGACGTTGAGTTTAACAAATGATTGTATAATTGAATATGCCACTTAAACCCTGAGCTGGACATCCAGAGAAGGGAAATAAAAAATTTATGCTTATCGTATTAAAAGGGGGTTAAATAATGAAAGTAATCGGACTTACAGGTGGAATTGCCTCAGGCAAGAGCACGGCTTCAAGTGTTCTCTCGAAACTGGGAGCTAAAATTATTGATGCAGACAAGGTAGGACATGGGATATATATTCCAAATACCGATGCATGGAAGGATATTATTGAGACCTTTGGCAATGACCTGTTACTACCGGATAAGACCATAAACCGTAAAAAGCTTGGCGAGATCGTATTTAACGACAAAGAGGCTGTTAAAAAATTGAACCAGATTGTACACCCCAGGATGTATAAAAATTTTGAACAAACAATAGATACATTTAATAAAGAAAACAATGGAAAAGGTGTAATTGTGTTGGATGCTGCAATCCTCATAGAGGCAAAGTGGTTACCTCTTGTAGACGAGGTGTGGCTTGTCATTGCAGACGAGGAAACTGTAATAAAACGCCTATGCGAAAAGGGATTTACAAAAGAACATGCCCGGGCCAGGATAGCTTCTCAATTATCAGATGAAGAGAGAAAAAAGCATGCTGACATCATTATTGAGAATTCCGACTCTGTTGCCAATTTAAAAAAGCGCGTCAATGAGTTATGGACAGGAAGGATAAATCAAACATAGATAATGACAAATAAATCAATTATCAAAATTTCTAACAGACTCTTCACCCAATCAATGGATACACAGAATGGGAGCTATGAAACAACTGATTCAGAGCCTTATAATCAATCCGGGATTTAGGGGGACCAATTAAGATCAGTTTCAAAGATCTCTCCATAATAGGGATTAATCCAGTAGTCATAAGCAATACAATATAAATTATTTTGTGCAATCCCCTATATCCCGGGATAAAAGGGATCTATATTTCGAAACCCGAAGAGTATGCGTGCTGAAATCAGATATTTTTATGCAGAAAAAATATTTAAAGAAGGAGAAAAAGATTAAAGCTAATTATGGATATACAGACGGATCTGGAGACTATTTTATCACAATCGATACAGACAAATGTAACGGGTGCAATAATTGTGTGCAGGGTTGTCCTGAGAATGTCTTCGAAATAATTGAAGATGATTATGATGAATCTGTGGCAGCTATCAAACAGGATATTATCACAAAGATCGGTTATATATGCCCGGGCTATTATAAGAAATGCATAAATGAAAAGGTAAATTGCCACGTAGTCTGTTTAGAAGAAGCAATTGACCATAGCTGGTAATGATGCCGGTCTTATATCATAAATCTAAGATGGCTCACAGACTGTGTGAAACTCCTATTATCATCTGCTCCATCTGTCTATTTCTTAAGGGGCTTTTATTCTTATATTGTTCTATGATCTTGAGTTTCTTTTCTTTCTGGTTCTTGATATCTCCTACCCTCCTATGAGAAATAGATACTTTCTTGCCTTCAAATATTACAGGGGTTTCAACTTTCCTCCATATTGTAAGTTCTCTCCCTGAAATCTGTTTTAATATTCAGTAAGGCATCTCCTTTTCCTTTTGTTTTCTTAGCCCATTATTTACTAATGGGCTTGCTAGATGCCATTCAATTTGTTCATCTGTGAAATAAACATGACCAGCATTCTTTTTAAAAATCCACTCTTTGAACCATCGATTTACAACTTCAAAAAACCAAACGTTTCATTTTCAGGTATGATTTTTTTAATTGACCATATTTTGAAAAACCTGTTATATTAACAC
>Ga0209344_10004998_pt1 | contig 11727 bp, 10 predicted proteins | sample Cruoilmetagenom6_FD_187293 | JGI IMG/M metagenome (GOLD analysis project Ga0209344, IMG submission 187293) | Oil polluted marine microbial communities from Coal Oil Point, Santa Barbara, California, USA - Santa Barbara Oil Seep Sample 6 (SPAdes)... | ecosystem: Environmental > Aquatic > Marine...
GGTCACGCTTGAACAGAGAGCCCCGATGCTGAGCGTCGAGGAGTTTGGCTCGCTGGATCCGGAGTCCAAGCGTGGGTATCTTCGGTGGGTGATGACGCTTGATCTCGACACGAGCGTGCGGCGGGGCGAGCTTGAGCGGGTGATGGCTGATGGGGATCCGATGGTGCGGCTCCATGGATGCTGCATTGCCGACTCACTTGATCTTGTTGATTATTTATATGACGAATCCGAATCAGTCGCGCGGCACTCGGCGATGCGGTGGTCTTCGGTGGGGAGTGATGCGCCGGTGGTTGGATCGGTGAGTTGGAGAAGACGCACGCAGACGGCCGAAATCAATAGCCGGTCTGGTTCGGCGTGGGTGCGCCGGATTGCAAGCGAGGAAACCGAGCGGCTCTCCATGGAGATGCCTGATTCGGCGGCGTCTCGTTTGCAGGCACGGCGGTTGTACCACTCTGATCCTGCTGGGTTCGTGCGGAGTATCCGCGAGATGCTGCACCAGCCGTCACGGCGCGGGATCGGGCTGGGGATGATTCTGGCACTCGGGCTTGAGTCTCGCTTTGAGATGGACCTTGTTTCGCTTGCTGACGAGAAGCGGCTTGATCCGAGGATTGGCGCTTCGCTGGTCCGGGGGCTGAGCGCGATCGAGTCTTCTGCGGCTAAGCTGGCGGTTCTGCGGAGTCTTGAGAGTGATGATCAGCGGGTGGTGGCCAACGCGATCGAGTCTGTGCATACGCCTATTGATACTTTGATTGAATACAAAGGGGATGCGAATCATCGGGTGCGATCGAGCGCGATTCGGCGGATGCTTGTCGAGGGTGGGCGTCCTGGTTCGGGGGGTGTGATTGAGGTCGCAGCCGACGATCTTGGCGCGATGCTGAATGACACGCGCGTGCTCCATAGGCTCGCTGGGGTCTGGGCGGCGCAGCGGGTGTTTGAACCCAAGACCCGGAAGCTGATTGGTAAAGGGTGGCGTGAACTGGTCATGACACTCAACGAGATGTCGATCAATGAGCTGGACGATGGAGTTCGAGGGCGTGCTGACCAATGCGTGCACCGGATGCTTGTGAGCCAGCGCGTGCGGGAAGCGATTGAGTCTGAGGGGAGCGTGATGGTATGAGCTTTGGGAACGCGACTGATTGGATGGTGGTGATGATCGCCCAAGTAGCCCCGACGGAGTTGTATCTGCCAGAATCTGCTGCTGCGGAGGGCGGGGGGGGATCAGCGTTGTTGATGCTGGGTGTAGGCGTGCTAGCGATCGTTATTGTCGGTGTCTGGGTTCGCGCGATGGGGCAGCGGCGGGTTGATCCACGGGAGCTTGCATTCCGTGCGTTATCGCGGAAGCTGAAGCTCTCAAATAAACAGGTCGCCTCGTTGCGGGCGATGAGCGTTTCGGGCGGGTTGGGATCGCCGGTGGGATTGCTGTTGAGTCCGAGCGCGATCCGCGCTGCGGGCGGGACTGAATAGCCATCAATATAGACTGGCTGAGTTTCCACAAAGATTCCATTGAGTTGAATGAGCTTTAAGCCGCGGCTTGGTCTGGGCCTTGATCCGACTGCTGGTCTGGGTTCTGCTGCGAGTCGTATCGGGCGCGGAGGATTGGGTCTTTGAGGATGAAGTAGGCTTTGTGGAGTTCTTCGAAGCGTGTGGGGGCTTCGGGATCTTTGTTATAGTCGGGGTGCCATAGTTTGACGAGTTTGTGGTAACTGGATTTGATCTCATCGATGCTTGCGTATGAGCTCACACCAAATATGCTGTACAAGTTAACTCGGCGAGGGGATGCTGGCCCCGGGAGTGCGTTCGTTTCATTGGTGATGACGAGCTGTCCTAGGACAGCGAGATGGAGTAACGCGTCACGGTGAGATGGGGGAAGATCAACAAACTCGATACCGAGTTCGTTGCGTTTTTTAATTGGAGACCCTTTTCTAATCCAGCGGACGGTTCCTCTGACAGTGAGTTGGTTGCCAGTGTTTTCATCGATGAAGGTGTAGTCTTTGGTATCGCCGACGACGGGGAGTGTGGCATTTTGGATGATTAAACGCATGCCTTGACCTGTCAGATCTGCAACGCGACCGGTGGCGCAGTCTGAAGAACAGTTGACGCCTTCGGTGTCGATGCGGGTATCAGAGCGAGGGTGATAGTCATTGGCCATGTGTGTACCAACGGTTTGATTGTATTTTCGAGTGAGCGTAATGGACTAGAACGGGGGTGTTTTGGGGTTTAAAGGCGGCACAAGTGGAGCATGGGCGGTGTTTTGGCCATAGGATGGGGGATGAGCAGCACGATGAATACTGATGTGAGGTCCGATCATCCATCTCCGGCTTCTGGGGAGGGCGGTGGTCGGTTGGATTTCCGTGGGGCAATGGGCGGGGGGATCTTCGATTACGAGCCGGCTCCGGAGTCGGTCAAGCCTGGGATGGCGGACTCGTACGGGCTGTTTATTGATGGGTCGTTTGTTGAGCCAGCTAGCGGTAGCAAGTTTGCGACGGTGAACCCCGCGACCGAAGAAACGCTCTCGATGATCTCGGCTGCGGACGGATCGGATGTCGACCGTGCGGTATCGGCGGCCAAGGCGGCGCTGCCGGCGTGGAGTGCTCTGCCTGGGATCGTGAGAGGGAAGTATTTGTACCGGATCGCTCGGCGGATCCAGGAACGGGCGCGGGAGCTTGCGGTACTCGAAACGATGGATGGCGGGAAACCGATCAAGGAATCGCGGGATGCGGATGTGCCACTCGCAGCGGCGCATTTTTTCTATCATGCTGGGTGGGCTGACAAACTGGAATATGCATTTCCCGGACGCAAGCCCGAGCCTGTTGGCGTGTGCGCTCAGATCATCCCTTGGAACTTCCCGTTGCTCATGGCGGCTTGGAAAATCGCTCCGGCACTGGCGTGCGGGAACACGATTGTGCTCAAACCCGCGGAGACGACCTCGCTGACGGCGCTGCGGCTCGCAGCGATCTGCGAAGAGATCGGGCTGCCCAAAGGCGTGGTCAATGTGGTGACCGGTGCGGGCGAGACCGGGGCGGCGCTGGTGAATCATCCGGATGTCAATAAGATCGCGTTTACGGGATCTACCGGGGTTGGCAAGATGATCGCTAAGGCGACGGCGGCGACCAACAAACGATTAACCCTCGAACTCGGCGGCAAGAGCGCGAATATTGTGTTTGAGGATGCTTCGATTGATCAAGCGGTCGAGGGGATCGTCGAGGGGATCTACTTTAATCAGGGGCATGTGTGCTGTGCTGGGTCGCGGGTGTTTGTGCAAGAAAGCATTCTTGATACTGTGATCAGCAAGCTCGGGAACCGGCTCGCGTCGCTGCGTGTTGGCGACCCGCTGGACAAGAACACTGACCTTGGTGCGATTAACTCACCCGAGCAGCTTTCGATTATCAATAAGTACCTGGAGACCGGAAAATCGGAGGGCGCGGAGCTACATGATCCGAGTCCTTCTGATCTGCCTTCCAAGGGGTATTGGTGCAAGCCGAGTTTCTTTACGGGTGTGCAGCCGAGCCATGCGATTGCCAGAGAAGAGATCTTTGGTCCTGTGCTTGCGGTGATGAGCTTCCGGACTCCGGACGAGGCGTTGTCGCGGGCGAACAACACGCCTTATGGGCTGGCCGCGGGCGTGTGGACGGATAAGGGGTCGAAGATCTTTGATATGGCGAGCAAGCTCGATGCGGGTGTGGTGTGGTTGAACACATACAACAAGTTTGATCCGGCGTCGCCGTTTGGTGGGTTTAAGGAGTCCGGGTTCGGACGCGAGGGCGGTCGGCACGGGCTTGCGGCGTACTTGAAATAATCATTGAATGAAAGGACCGACCATGAGCACAGTTCCTGGCGTACATACATTTGAGATTCGTGATTTGACTGCTGAGGACAAGCCTTGGGTGCAGCGGGTGCTGCAGCAGTACTGGGCTTCGACCGAGCAGGTTACCAAGGGTCGGAAGTTTCAGGCCGATGAACTGCCTGGGATTGTCGCGGTACGAGACGGCTCAGAAGTCGGGCTGCTGACTTACAACATCGAGGGCGATGCGTGCGAGATCGTGACGCACAACTCAATGGCGGGACACGGGGGGATCGGGTCTTGCTTGCTCACCGGGGTTCGGAACAAGGCACGCGAGCATGGGTGCACGCGGCTGTGGCTGATTACGACCAACGACAACACCCCGGCGATGCGGTTCTATCAGCGGCGGGACTTTGAACTCGTGGCGTTCCATCGTGATGCGGTGAGCGAATCACGGAAGATCAAATCGAGTATCCCCGATATGGGGCTCGACGGGATTCCAATCCGGCACGAGATTGAGATGGAGTACGAACTGTGAGCGACGAACGATTGCCGATTTCCAAGACCTACAAGCTGTTTATTGGCGGGAAGTTTCCGCGTACGGAGTCCGGGCGTTCGACGCTTGTTGATGACGCTTCGATTGGGCTCAGTGCGCATGTGTGCCACGGGTCACGGAAGGATGTCCGCGGTGCTGTCGAGGCGGCCCACGGGGCGCACAAGAAATGGTGCGGATCGACCGGGTATCTCAAGGGGCAGATCTTGTATCGGCTTGCTGAAATGATGGAGGGGAAGCGTGCGGAATTGGCTACGGCTCTGGGCGCTGATGGGATGAAGGAAGTGGATGCGGCGATTGATCGCGTTGTACACTTTGCGGGGTGGACTGATAAATATTCATCGGTGATGGGCGGGGCCAATCCGGTGAGCGGGCCGTACCACAACTTTACGATCCCTGGTTCTATGGGGGTTGTTGGGTGCATTGCTCCGGACTCGCCGGCACTGCTTGGTTTGATCTCGATGATCATGGGCCCGGTGGCGATGGGGAACACTGTTGTGGCTTTGGTTTCAGAATCGAATCCGATCCCGGCGATGATTCTTGCTGAGGCGCTGGCAACGAGCGACCTGCCTGGCGGGGTTGTGAATCTGATTACTGGATTCAAAGATGAACTGGTCCCCCACTTCGCTTCGCACCGCGAGGTGATCGGGATTCATGCCGGGGGTGTGAGCGATGCCCACCGCGCCGAGCTCCGCGAAGGAACGGCGATCAATATGAAGCGGGTCTGCCTGCGTGATGGATCGATGGATTACTTTGATGACGCGGCGTGCAGCGGGCCTGGCTGGCTTGATCCGTTTGTGGAGTTCAAGACGATCTGGCATCCGAGTGCAGTTTGATCAGGCTGACATTGCCGGAGCGGTCTTGAGGGCCTCGTCGAGCTGGATCCTTGGCTGGGTCTTGACGAAGTCTGTTGACCACTCTAACTCAAGAGTAATATCAAAGAGCTTGGCGATGGAGTTGAGCTGACGCTCGATGGCCTCGCGGGCTTGGTGGATGTAGCGTTCGTCGTTTTTCTCGAAGAGTTCCGCGGCCTGGTCTTGGGCGGTCCGCATGAGTTCGGTCTGACGCGCGGCGTTCATGTTGATGACATCGATGAGTCCCAGGACTCGGCCTTGCTGGATGTCGTAGGGCTCGACATCCATGAGACGAAGTGAGCCGACGATCGGGGGGAGGGTGATGCGGTAGGTGTCCTCGCCGAGATCAGCGACATCGAACTCGCTGATGGCGCCCAGCTCGATGGCGTACTGCTTTTCAAACTGGAAGATCATGGCGATCTTGGCTTGGCTTAAGAGGATTGGCGGGAGCCAGGAGAATCCTGAGGTGGCGGTGGCGATCTCTTTGGCGTGGACTTCTAGGCCGACAAGTTTGCCGACTGCTCGTACGCGTTCGGTGATGATTTTGAGTGAGATTTTATCGATGTCTTTGCCGGCTCTGGCGCGTTTGAGCGAGGAGAGCAGGTAGAACACGATACCCGCACCAACAACTGCGGCGAGGGACAGGGCGACGATAAGGAGGATGAGGTCGGTCATAGAAACCTTGTTGGGGTTTCTTGATGACGGATTTTGCCTCAAGGGGCCAAAACGCCCTTTTTATGCCGAATTTGGATGTTTTTGTAGATCGATTTGGTTCTATTTGGACTGGGGAGCGGAGGGGCGGCCGCATTCGAAGGCACGGATGAGGAGATGTCCGGCGGCGGAGATGAAGACGATGAAGAAGAGCCCTAGGACCAGGGCGAGGATTGATTGGAGGGCGCCGGTGCCTGAACCTCCGGCGAGGGCGTTATTGATCCAGACACCTGGACCGATGTTGAACTGCATCATGACGGCGACGGCGGCGATGGGCAGTGCGCAGATGACGGCTTTGATGATGTAGGGGATGGACTTGGTATTGCGGGTGAATACCGCGATTGAAGCGAATACAAAGAGTGCGGTGATGGCGGCGGCCCTTGCGATGAGTGTGTACTTTGCGAGGGGGTAGAGGTCTGGGAAGTCAGTTTTCTTGGCCATGACGAACCCGATGTAGAGCCCGAAGACGAGGGCGACGAGGATCGAGCCTGCGATGGCGGTGACGCCGATGCCCCAGCCTTCTTTGAACTTGCCGAGCCCGAAGAGGAGGGCATAAAAACCTGCTAGGGCTGTGAGGAGTTCAAAGCCGAAGAGGCCCCAGTCGAAAGCACCGAAATGGCTGATGGAATACCACATCCAGGGGAGTGCGGAGAGAGCGACGATGATGCCCAGTGCTCCGACGCCGAGTCGGCAGAGGAGGGGTGGGCTTGGGAGTTCTGTGACGGATTGGGTATCGGATGTGTTCACAGTGATGATTATCGCCTTCATGGAGCGTTGGATCGAAGAAAATGGCAGATTCTCGGATGTTTGACGAGATTGTTTGTACGGAGGGGGCTGGCCATATTTGCGCAGAAAGTGTGGATTTGGGCTCAGATGGCGCGTGGATGGCCCGATCGTGTAAGTGTTGGTCCAGAATCGCTTTGGTGTCTGGCTGCGGATCGAGAATCCGGGGCCCGATGGCCGATACTGGATCAATGAGCCCGGTTCATGGATGAAATGGGCTCTGAGCGCGGCGGCTGTTGTTCGACAACGGCCTCTGGAAAGGATTCGCTATGGGCGGTATCACCACAGGTGTTGGTCTGTTTTCGGGTATTGATACAGGATCGCTGATTGAGCAGTTGCTCGCGATTGAGTCTCGGCCCAAGGTGCTTGCGCAGACGCGCATGATCCAGTTGCAGAGCCAGCAGGCGGCGTACATTTCGATCAACTCGCAGCTCACCGCGATCCAGAACCTGGCCAAGGCGTTCCGGACAGACAATGTGTTTAAGAACAAGAAGTCGATTGTCTCCAACGAATCGCTCCTGACGGCCAATGCTTCGCAGGATGCGCTGCCTGGTAGTTATAACTTTGTAGTCAACAAACTCGTCTCTACACAGCAGATGCTGTCGGGCGGGTTTGCGACGAGTGATTCGGCGGCGGGGCTAACCTCGCTGACCTTCGAGGGGGCTGAGGCGCGGCTGGATCGGGATACGAGTCTCGCGGATCTGAATAATGGCGATGGGATCACTCGCGGGGTCATCACTGTCAATGGGACGGATGTAGACCTCTCCACTGTTGGTACGGTCTCTGAAGTACTCGATGCAATTAACTCGGTGGGCGGCGGGGTGAACGCCCGGGTTGAAAACGACAAGTTTGTCATCGATGGGGTGACATCAATCGAAAATGCCAGCGGACGAGAAGTGCTCGAATCGATGGGTCTCGATGGCGCGATCGTGAGCAACACGGTGACCGGGAGCGCGGTGTATACGCTGGGGACCAACACGGCACTGAGCTCGATCAACGATGGGCGGGGGCTCGGGGTTCGGAATACTTCTGGTGTGGGTGTTCATGACATCGAGATAAGCCTTGACCTGAACGGCAACTCGTTGTTTGATGACGGACTAGTCAAAGTTCGGCTCGGTGATATCGAAGAGTTGGTCGATGACGAGCTGGTCGTTACAAGCAGCGCTGTCACGACGATCGGGGGTGTGATTGATCGGATCAATGACGCAATCGCGGCTGAGCCACTTTATGCTGGCGAGATCGAGGCATCGATCGACCCGGTCACTGGGACGATTCAGCTCACCGACTTGACGGGTAGCCGAGGAATTCAGGTGCAGGACGCGACGACTTCTGGGTCACAGAGTACCGCGGCTGCCGACCTTGGGTTCTCTGGGTTTTATACTGGTGGGAGTACCAGTGCTTCTCGGATCTTTGCGGGGATGAATACGACGCTGGTTTCGAGTCTGAATGGGGGGACCGGGCTGGGAGCCACCGATGGCGATCTCAACTTTTCGACGCAGGATGGCTCGATCTTTACGGTCGATATCTCGGGATTGGATGATGTCAACGACATCATTCAAGCAATCAATGATTCCAACGGTGGAGCAACACTCTCTGCGTCGCTCAATGAAGCCGGCAATGGATTGACAATCAACGACCTCACATCTGGTGGATCAACATTCGCTATCGCTGGCACGAGCGGGTTTGATACCGCGGCTCTGCTCGGGGTTTCTGGCTCGTTCACCAGCGGGACTGCGCAGGGGATTGATCAGGATCTTGCGTACTTTGGGACCGCGACGAATCTGGATTCCATGTTTGATGGTGCCGGGCTCGGGACTGGTTCGTTTGAGATTATTGATTCCGATGGGCTCAAAGCGGAGTTTACGATTTCGGGCGGTGATGAGACCATGGCTGATGTGATTCGGCGGATTAACCAGTCGTCGGCGATCTCGGTGACGGCACGGATCAATGACACAGGTGACGGGCTCATTATTGAAGATACTGCTGGCGGGATTAATCTGCTTGAGATCAACGACACCGAGGGAACGGTGGCCAAGAAGCTGCGGATTGCAGGCAAGGTGGACGAGGATTTTTTGGCACTAGACCCTATCAACAACAACTATATTAATGGTTCCTTTGAGACAACCCTTGAGTTTGATGCCAACGACTCGCTTGAGGATGTGATCAATGGGATCAACGAATCCAATGCTGGGGTGAGCGCTTCGCTGCTCAATACGGGCACGGGTTCGACACCGTTCCGGTTGTCGCTGGCGTCTGATGATACGGGGACCGCCGGGCGGTTCTTGGTTGACTCGGGAACCTTTGATCTGGGTATCAGCACAATTGATGCGGGGGATGACTCTCGGGTGTTTTATGGATCGACCAACGCGGCTGACGGCGTGCTTATTAGCTCGTCGACGAATCAGCTCGATGGTGTGATTCAAGGGGTAACAATTGATCTTCTCTCAACGAGTGATGAAGCCGTGGAGATCTCGATCACGGAGGATACCGAGTCGATCGAGACGAAGATCCAAGAGTTTGTAGACGCATTCAACACCGCGATCGAACAGATTGATTTCCAAACGAGATTTGATCAGGAGACCGAGGAAAGAGGGACACTGCTCGGAGATGGCACAATGATCGGTCTTCGTGGGGCGATGTTCTCATCGATCCTGCGTCAGAACGATGGGTTCTCGTCGGACTTCTCGAGGCTCGCAGATGTTGGAATCAAGATTGGTTCGGGATCGAAGCTCGAGTTTGATTCGGCCAAGTTCAGGGATGCGTATGCGGAGGATTCCCAGGCGGTCGAAGACCTGTTCTCTAGGCGAACCGTGCTTGTCCCTGAAGTTGATGAAGACGCAACCTTTTTGAATCCTGATGACGGGACATTGGAGTTCAGCGAACAAGGGGTGATGGTGCTCTTCGAGCAGTTTGCAGATGCATATACAGATTCGCTCACGGGTGTTCTCACAGGGCGAGATTCCGCGTTTGATGATCAGATCGCACTGCAGGAATCTCGCATTGAGTTTATTGATGCTCGGCTCGACCGGAAGCGGGAAGTCCTGCAACGGCAGTTCCTTGCGATGGAGCAGGCGATCGCGGGATTCCAGACGCAGGGCTCGGCGCTCGCACAGATTCAATCGATCGGATAAGTCGGTTTGGACCAAATCGGGAAATGATTGATTCCCCACTGAAGACAGGCATTTGAAGGACCGATACCTCGGACATGAACGACCAGAACACCGCCAATGCGTATCTCAAGACCAAGGTCATGACCGCGAGTCCTGAAGAGCTCCGGATGATGCTTCTCGATGGAGCTATCCGGTTTGCTAATACCGCAAAGTTTGGGCTGGAGAACAAGGATCACGAGAAAATCTATGAGGGTTTCACCCAGTGTCGAGATATTGTGCTGGAACTGACCAACACGATTGATCCCAGACCAAACCCCGAGCTTGCGGAGCAGGTTAAGGGTATCTATGTATTCTTGTATGGCGAACTGGTATCGGCGAGCATTGACAAGGATGTTGTTCGGCTTAATAAAGCCATCGAGCTCCTCGAGTATGAACGAGAGACTTGGGCCCAGTTGATGATCCAGCTTGCGGAAGACCGCAAGGCGGGGATCGTTGCCACGCCTGACTTGCCCGATATGAATATGCCGTCGCTGAGCATTCAGGCCTGATTGAATCAGACGAGCTGGTGCTGCGGCTCTGAGAGCCCCGCGGCGAGATGATCCATTGCAAATCGGAGTTGTACATTGGTGCTGAGTTCGCTTTGGGCTCGCTCGACTTTGTCGATTGCGTTTAGGGCCCTGTGAGCTTTAGCGGGGGTGGTGAGTTGCTTCCGGTAGCGGTCTGCGATGAGACCGAGCATGTGGTGGGACCCGATCTGATTGGCGACGAGCTTTGAGCGGTTTTCGCCGATTTTCTCGCCCGCTTTAACCCATGCCTTGGCCCAGTCGTCGATGAGCTGGGCCATGCGTGATCCGAGGGTGAGGGGGTACTGCGCTTTGTCACACTGGGTAAAGAGTGGTTCGAGATCGGTGGCCCATTGGTAGATCCCTGCGGCGTGTGCGCTCTGGTATTTTCCTGGAGAGCCGCCGGAGGTTGAGAGGAGCCATTGGTGTTGTTCTGGGGTTGTCTCGATCTTTGAGCCTTGGATCCAAGCACGCATCGCGTCGTCGTTGAGCGGGGCGAAGGCGACACGCTGGCAGCGTGAGCGGATGGTTGGGAGGAGGCGGTCTTCGTTTGAAGTGACGAGGATGATGACCGTGCCTGGGGCGGGTTCTTCGAGGGTTTTGAGGATCGCGTTCTGGACAGGTGCGTTGGTCGGGGAACGATCGAGGAGCTCAGCCTCATCGACAATGAAAACTTTGCTAGCTATGGAGCTTGTTTTCATTGAAGCCGCGACTGTGGCGGGATGGATGAGGTGTTCTTCGACGATGGCCTTCGGGATCGTTGCGAGCTTGGCGTCGCGAACTTTTTTGTCTTCGTGGTAGCGAGCCATCTCTTTGCGGACAACATGGAGATCAGGATGCGTCCCGGCGTTTATGAGGTGCTGTGTTTTGGAGTCTGGGTCCGCAGCGATGTTGCCGCTCAGATCTGGTGCTGAAGATGGATCAAGGATGATGCTGGCCCATGCGATGGCGGCGGTGAACTTTCCGACCCCCTTTGGGCCGTGGAAAATCCAGGCGTGGTGGACGCGGTCGGCACTCATCGAGCGGTTGAGGATATCGGTGGCGTGGGGCTGGCCGATGAGTGACCCTAAGGGGATCGGCGGCGGGTAGGTTGGGATCGCGGGCGCGGCGTTGTCGCTGGGGAGACGCTTGAGGACCGGCTTCTTTTTGGTGGTGCGTTTGGCCATGCACCTGAAGGATAGGGGATCAGACGGATCGACGGCGGCGGGAAACCCCGAAGATTCCGACCGAAAGTACCGCGAGTCCAGATGGAGCGGGGATGACGGAGTTGATCCATGCGTTGTAGTCGCTCAGCCGGGTGTAGGCGGACATATCGCCGTAATCGCCGTCGGCTGGGCCGTTGATTGAGTTGATGAAGGAGGTAACACCCGCG
>Ga0209344_10004999_pt1 | contig 11726 bp, 10 predicted proteins | sample Cruoilmetagenom6_FD_187293 | JGI IMG/M metagenome (GOLD analysis project Ga0209344, IMG submission 187293) | Oil polluted marine microbial communities from Coal Oil Point, Santa Barbara, California, USA - Santa Barbara Oil Seep Sample 6 (SPAdes)... | ecosystem: Environmental > Aquatic > Marine...
AAAGTTCATCCATTCGCAGCTTGCGAACCTGTTCGATCTGCGAATGGATGAACTTTTGCCCGCCAAAACCGGGGTTTACCGTCATCACGCAAACCAGATCGACAAGATCAAGCAACGGTGCGGCCGCCTCGATCTGTGTGCCGGGATTCAGCGCCAGACCGGCCTTGCAGCCGGCCCCCCGGATTGCCTGAAGCGTGCGGTGAATATGCGGACCAGCCTCAAGATGGGCGGTCAGGACATCGGCACCGGCATCGGCAAATGCGTCGATGAACGGGTCCACCGGGGTGATCATCAGATGCACGTCCATGACGGTTTTGATGTGCTTTTTGATCGCCTTGCACAGGGGCGGCCCGAAGGTGATGTTGGGCACGAATTGGCCGTCCATCACATCCACATGTACCCAATCGGCCCCCTGGGCCTCAATGGCTTCGATCTCTTGACCGAAATTTGCAAAATCGGCGGCAAGGATCGACGGGGCGATCTTGATGGAACGGTCAAAACTCATGCGGCATCCTTTCAGGGTAGCAGTAGGGCGGGGTTACCCCCGCCCAACGAAATTGTCACGCGGCGGAATTGATCCGCAAGGCAGCGCGCCAGTTGGGGTAGAGCGCATCAGCATCGCTCTGGAAACTCTCGAATGCACGGGCGAACTCTTTGTGGTCAAGAGCAAACTCCAGGGGATCTGCACCTTGTTTCCAGCATTGCTCGGCCTGACGCAAGGAGGTCGCCCCTGCGGCGGCCCCGTCGATATGCCCGAACGCGCCGCCGCCGGCCGTCAGGATAAGGTTGGAATGACCTAGGTTTTCAAAGAAACCCGGCATCCTAAGCGCGTTCATGCCACCCGAAATGATTGGCGTAGTTGGTCCCATGCCTTGCCATTCCTGATGGTAGTGGGGTCCATCCGCACTGTCATCGGTGATCATATAGGCCATCAGCCGGTCCGCCGCTTCGCCTTCCATCTTGCCAAAGCCCATGGTGCCGGTGTGGATCCCGCTGGCCCCCTGCATCCGGGCCATTTTGGACAGCGTAAAGGCTGTGTAACCCCGCATGCTTTGCGGCGAAGTCACGGCCCCGTGCCCGGCGCGGTGGTAATGCAGGTACTGCTTGGGAAAGGTGCGGCGTGCAGTGGTAATCGCTGCCGGTCCGGTTACATAGCCGTCTACAAGGAACGCCACGTGGTCGGCGTTTTCTCCGAATGTTTCCAGAATGAATTCACCGCGTGCCACCATTTCGTAGTGATCGTCGGCCGTGATATTGGCCGAGAACAGCTTGGCCTCGCCGGTTTCGTCCTGCGCGCGCTTCATCGCGTCAGCCACCAGCGGAATGGTTTCTTTCAGCGGTGCAAACACCTGGTTGCCTTGCGGCTCGTCATTCTTGATGAAATCGCCACCCAGCCAGAAGTCATGGCAGGCATCGGCAAAGGGTTGTGGACGCAGGCCCAGCTTGGGCTTGATGATGGTGCCGACGATGAAACCGCCATCCACGTGTGGACGCCCGAGCACCTTCCACAGATCGCTGATTGTGGTGGAGGGTCCGTCGAACAGGCGCAGATAGGCAGGCGGCACGTGGAAATCGTGGATCTTGGCGTATTCCACGTCGCCCATGCCCTGATTGTTGCCGATCGCCAGCGTCAGGAAAGAACAGATCATTGCCCGCCCATCGGTGATGTTGCGGTCAAACAACGCAACAGGATAGGCGATTTTCATCAGTTCCCGGGCTTCGTCGATCTCATAAACCAGGGCATCGACACCGCGGGTGAAGTCATCGGTTGTCGAGACTTCTACATTGGTTCCGGTCGAACTTTCGGCGGCAAAATGGGCAGCGGTGGCAAGATAGCCGTCAAAGCCGGCCTTGGGCTTCATGATATAGGCAACCAACACATGATTGCCTCCGGCGATCAGATCGGCTTCGGTCAAGTCAAGGCGGGCGTAGCGATTTGATTGATCCATTGGATTTCTCCTTTATCGGTTACTGGGCGGCGATTGCGGGGTGATCCGCGGGGCAAGCGCTCCACTTGCATAGCGTTTGGCCATGTCATCCATTGGGATGGGCTTTATGGCGTGTGCATGACCTGCCGTGCCAAATCGTTCGAACCGGTCGCGGCACAGGTCTGCCAGTTCATCCATCGCCGGGATCAGGAATTTTCGCGGGTCGAACTCCTGTGGTTTCTCGGTGGCTATTCTGCGAAATTGTGCGGTCATTGCCATGCGGCAGTCGGTGTCGATATTGACCTTGCGCACACCCATCCTGATGCCGCGTTCGATCTCTTGGACCGGCACGCCGTAGGTTTGTGGCATATGCCCGCCAAAGGCGTTGATCAGATCCTGCAAATCCTGTGGTACCGAGGACGATCCGTGCATCACCAGATGGGTGTTGGGCAGTTTGTCGTGGATTGCCGCAATAGTGCCCATCGACAGGATGTCACCATCGGGCTTGCGGCTGAACTTGTAAGCCCCGTGGCTGGTCCCGCAAGCGATCGCCAAAGCGTCACATTTTGTTCGCAGAACAAAATCGACCGCCTGATCGGGATCGGTCAACAACTGGTCCTGGCTCAGCTTGCCTGTCGCGCCTGATCCGTCTTCGGGGGCCGCCTCGCCGGTTTCCAGTGATCCAAGCACGCCCAACTCGCCCTCGACAGAGGCCCCGACCGCGTGGGCCGCACGGGTCACGCGGGCGGTGATGTCGACATTATAGTCATAAGTGGCAGGGGTTTTCATGTCTTCCTCAAGCGAGCCATCCATCATCACGGAGGTGAAGCCGTGCCGGATCGCCGAAAGACAGGTGGCGTCATTGTTGCCGTGGTCCTGGTGCATGACCACGGGGATGTCGGGGAACATTTCCACCAGCGCCTGCACCAGATGGCGCAGCATGATGTCGCCCGCGTAAGACCGCGCGCCCCGGCTGGCCTGAATGATCACCGGCGCGTCACAGGCTTCTGCTGCCCGCATAATCGCCAGCCCCTGTTCCATGTTGTTGATGTTGAAGGCCGGTACGCCGTAAGCGTTCTCGGCGGCGTGATCAAGCATTTGTCTCAGGGTGACAAGAGCCATGTCGTTACCTCCTTTGTGTTCGTTTGTTTTCAGCGGCTTAACTGTTGGGTATGCGCCGCGTTGCCGGCCATGCGGCGGGAAAGCCCCATTCGTTTTCGTACCAGGCCAGCACCCGCATCAGACGCGATCCCGTCACGCGGGTATGGTCCTTCCCCTATCGCCGTAGCCCAGTAGGTGGTTGATCGTATGGACCGGCATCGAGCCATGCCCCGCCGGGATGGCCGGAACTGGCGGCCTGAATGGCATCCATTGACAAGACGCGGATGGCACTGATCATGGTATCTTCGGAACTGGCCTTTATCTGGCCTTGCTGGGTCATGTCACTTCCTCAGGCGCGTTTGGATTCACTGACAAGGCGGTGAACCATCGGCGTGAATATCAGCTGCATCGCCAGGTCCATCTTGCCGCCGGGGATGACGATGGAGTTGGCCCGACTCATCCAGCTGTCGTGGATCATCGAAGTCAGATAAGGAAAATCTATACCGCGTGGATTGCGGAACCGGATCACCACCAGGCTTTCGTCCGGTGTAGGGATCCAGCGGGCAATGAACGGGTTGGACGTGTCCACCACCGGCACACGCTGAAAGTTCACGTCCGTCTGGATGAATTGCGGCGTGATGCAATGCACATAAGCGTGCATGCGGCGCAGGATCACGTCCGTTACGGCCTCGGTCGAATAGCCGCGGCTATCCTTGTCGCGGTGGATCTTTTGAATCCATTCAAGGTTAACTACCGGAACAACGCCGATCTTGAGATCACCAAGCGCGGCCAGATCAATCTCGTCATTCACCACCGCCCCGTGCAGACCCTCGTAGAATAACAGGTCTGAACCATCCTCGAAATCGGCCCAGGGTGTGAACGTGCCAAGGTCGGCACCCCAGCGGTTGACCTCTTCCACGTCATGCACATAGTGCCGGGTCTCTCCCTTGCCGGTATCGCCATAGGTGCTAAACACCTGTTCCAACTTGCCCAGCTCGTTGGCATCATACGAGAAATGCGAGAATGTTTCGTCTCCTGATGCCTTGCGTGCCTCCAGTTCGGCCTTCATCGCCATGCGGTCATAGCGGTGAAAGGCATCGCCCTCGATGCTGACTGATTTGATGCCCTCACGGCGGAAAATCTGTTCGAAGGTGGTCTTGACGGTCGATGTACCGGCCCCTGAAGACCCGGTAACCGAAATGATGGGGTGTTTCTTGCTCATGTCCCAACCTCAGGCTCTGAAAAGGCCGCGCTTGCCGAACAACGCCGACACTTCGTCATCGGGCAGATCGTGATAGGCGCAGACCCGGTCGACCATTTCCCGAGTGCCAAAGACAAATGGCGTTCTGGCGTGCAATTCCGGCGCGCTTTGAGGCAGGATGCGGTCGCTGCCGTCGGTTGCAACGCCTCCGGCCTGTTCGATCAGCATGGCGATGGGCGCGCATTCGTAAACCACCCGCAACCGGCCGCGTTCATAGCCTTTGCGTTTGTCCTGCGGATACAGGAATATCCCGCCCCGGCTGAGAATCCGATGGGTTTCTGCCACCAGCGACGCCACCCAGCGCATGTTGAAGTTCTTTTCCCGCGGCCCTTCGGACCCGGCCAGACAATCGTCGATATAGGCGCGCACGGGCTTGGGCCAGTGGCGGTAGTTCGAGGTGTTTATGGCGAACTCGGTCGAGGTTTCGGGCATCGTCAGGGCCTTGTCCGTCAACACGAACCTGTCGGTGTCGGGATCCAGCACATAGGCCTGCACCCCGTTCCCGAATGTCACAATCAGCGCGGTTTGCGGTCCGTAGATGATGTATCCGGCGGCTATCTGTTCGGTGGCCGGGCGCAGGAAGGACGGGTTGGCCTGATCCAGCGCCGGAAAGATCGAAAAGATCGTGCCGATCGACACGTTGACGTCGATGTTGGACGACCCGTCCAGCGGGTCGATGGCCAGCGCGAAAGGCCCGTCGCTGTCAATTTCGACAACATCGTCCTGTTCCTCTGAAGCGTACCAGCGCACGCCGGTGCCGGCCAGCGCGCTGGCAAAGGCCGCATCCGCCATCACGTCCAGCGCCTTTTGCCCGTCGCCGCCGATGTTGCTGCCAACCTCGTGACCCAGCGAACCGCCCAGCGGACCACGTGCGATACGGTGCGCCAGGTCACGCCCGACCCGACACAGCGCCTGGATCGGCGCGCTTAGCTCCGGCGGAATATGGTCAGGGTTGATAATGGGCTGTTCGGGCATTTTCTCGGCTCCCTTGTCGGGTTGGATAATTGTCTTGATATTCACCGATTTGAATTTTAAATAAATTTAAAAATCGTTAAACAAGATTAGAGAAAATTTTATGAGACGGCTGCAATCCCTTACCTTCAAGCAGTTGCGCGCACTGGACAGTGTCGCGGCCACCGGGTCGATCAGCCGGGCGGCGGAAATGTTACTGCTAACACCGCCTGCCGTACATTCCCAACTCAAGGCACTGGAGGCGAATTTCGGCTGTGACATGCTGCAACGTGATTCGCACGGGCGGTTCATTCTGACTGGCGAAGGCACGGCCCTGCTGGATGCGTACCGGCGCGCGCAGGCCGATCTGCGCATGGCGGTTCAGCGGATTGATGCGCTGGGCAAGGGGTTGGCCGGCACGGTGGTTCTGGGGGTGGTCAGTACCGGCAAGTACTTTGCCCCCGGTCTGGTGGCGCAACTGCGCCAGACCCATCCGGATATCGAGGTGGTCCTGAAAGTCGGCAACCGCAACACTATCATTTCCGCGCTTGAAGACCGCGCCATTGATCTGGCGATTATGGGCCGCCCGCCAAGAATGCCCGCCGTGACCGCCTATGTGATTGGCGATCATCCGCATGTTTTGGTGGTGCCGCCGGGGCATCAGTTGCTGTCGGCCCCGCGTATTGACCCCGAGGATATCCTGAATGAGCCGTTTATCCTGCGTGAAGATGGGTCCGGTACGCGGATATTGTGTATGCGGTTTCTCGACCGCATCGGTGGCGGGCAGCCCTATGAATCAGTCGAGATGGGATCGAATGAGACCATCAAGCAGGCGGTTATCGCGGGCTTGGGCATTGCGTTGATCTCGTTCCATACGGTAACCGAGGAACTGCGCGCCGGACGGCTTATTGCGCCGGTGGTCAAGGACATCCCGATCATGCGCAGTTGGTTTGTACTGCACCGCCAGGACCAGTCCCTGCCGGGGGCCACCAAACGGGTGCTGGATTTTATCCGGGCGCAAAAGGACGGGTTTTTACCGAAATTGTGAAAATCTGCCCGGAAGAATGGGATTTTCTCGGTTGAAATCTTGCAATAGCCGTGATTGTTAGCGCTAACGAATTTGTTTCTGACATGTAGTTGTTGCTGATACCCTGCCGCAGCGGCGGGCAGCTTTAGGAGTGTGAAAGCATGGCACTGAAGATCGCAATCAATGGGTTCGGGCGGATTGGCAGGGGGGTACTGCGTGCGCTGATCGAGTCTGAATGCCGCGACATCGAGTTGGTGGCCGTCAACGATCTTGCTGCGGGCGAGCAACTGGTCAACCTGCTGAAATACGACTCTGTGCATGGACGTCTGAATGCAGACATCTCACTGGCAGACGGGATTTTGACTGTGGATGGTCGCCGCATCCGGATGAGCAGCGAACGAAACCCCGCCGACCTGAACTGGACCGGGGTCGATATTGCTTTTGAATGTACCGGCAAATTCAAATCCCGCGATCAGGCGTCCCTGCATCTGCAGAACGGATCAGGTAAGGTGCTGATATCAGCCCCCGGCAAAGGGGCCGACCGCACAGTGGTTTACGGCGTTAACCACCGTGATCTGACGGGCGATGACGTGATCGTCTCCAATGCCTCGTGCACCACCAACTGTCTGGCCCCGGTGGCGATGGTGCTGGACCGCGAATTTGGCATTGAAACGGGTTACATGACCACGATCCACGCCTATACGGCCAGCCAGCCGGTGCTGGATATGGCTCAAGGCGACCCTTACCGCGACCGCGCCGCCGCCATGTCGATGATCCCGACGTCGACCGGTGCCACCAATGCCCTGTCGCTGGTGTTGCCGCAACTGGAAGGGCGGCTTGAGGGGTCGGCGGTGCGTGTGCCGACGCCCAATGTGTCGATGGTAGATTTGTGCTTCATGCCACGCTGGCCGACCTCGGTTGTGGCGATCAACGCCGCCATGCGCGCCGCAGCAGAGGGTGAGTTGCAAGGTGTTTTGGACTTTGCCGAAGATCCGATGGTGTCGATTGACTTCAACCACGACCCGCATTCGGCCTCGTTTGCGCCGGCCCAGACGTCCGTGACGGCGCAGGGCATGGTGCGGGTGGTTGCGTGGTATGACAATGAATGGGGTTTCACCAACAGAATGATAGACACCGCGCGTTTCGTGGCCGATCTTTAGGGTAGAAAACAGACCTCAAAACGCAGGAGAAGCACTGTTATGGTTTCACGGGTCATTCCGGTTGATGCTTTCGATCTGGTGCTGTTCGGCGCAACCGGCGATCTGGCCCGGCGCAAAATACTGCCCGGCCTGTTTCACCGGTTTCAGGTGGGGCAGATGCCGGACAAAGCCCGGATCATCGCCAGCGCCCGCAGTTCCATGTCCGGCGACCAGTTCCGCGCCATCGCTGCCGAGGCGATCCGCCGCTTTGTGCCTGACGTCGATCAGGCGGGCTCAAGGTTGGCGCAGTTTCTTGAGCGGCTGGATTACGTGGCGGTTGATGCGTCGGGGGCTGATGGCTGGTCGGACCTGGCAGGCAAACTGCGCCCGGACGTTATCCGCGCCTTTTACCTGTCGGTTGGCCCTTCGCTGTTCGGCGACATTGCCGGCGGGCTGCAAAAGGCAGGGCTGAGTACGCCTGAAAGCCGCATCGTGGTGGAAAAGCCGTTTGGCCACGATCTGGCCAGCGCACAGGCATTGAACGCCGCCCTGAGGCATTGCTTTGACGAGCATCAGATATACCGGATTGATCACTATCTGGGCAAGGAAACCGTGCAGAACCTGATGGTGCTGCGCTTTGCCAATTCGCTTTACGAACCGCTTTGGAATTCCACCCATATCGACCATGTTCAGATCACCGTCGCCGAAAGCGTCGGCGTAGAAGGGCGCGGTGAATACTATGACCATTTCGGGGCCATGCGCGACATGGTGCAAAACCACCTGATCCAGCTTTTGTGCCTCACAGCAATGGAACCGCCGTCGAAATTCACTCCCGATGCGGTACGAGACGAAAAGGTCAAGGTGATCCAGGCTCTGGAACCGGTGCCTCAACAGGACATCGCGCGCGGGCAGTATCGCGCGGGGGGCGGCGAGGCGGGGTATTGCGATCACGCGGGCAACCCCGGCAGCACCACCGAAAGTTACATTGCGATGAAGGTCAGGGTTGCCAACTGGCGCTGGGCCGGAACGCCGTTCTATCTGCGCACCGGCAAGCGGCTGCGCGAACGGGAATCCGAGATCGCCGTGGTGTTCCGCGACCCGCCGCACATGATCTTTGACGGTGCGCAGGGCTTGCGAGGCAATGCGCTGATCATCCGGCTGCAACCGGATGAGGGCATTACCCTACGCACCACCATCAAAGATCCCGGCCCCGGTGGCATGCGCCTGACAGAAGTGGCCCTGGACATGAGCTTTGCAGACGCCCTGGGGCCTCAGGTGCGGACACAGGACGCTTATGAACGCCTGATCATGGATGTGATCCGCGGTGACCAGACCCTGTTCATGCGCGGCGACGAGGCCGAAGCCGCCTGGGCCTGGGCCGATCCGATCATCGCCGGTTGGGAGGGGGCCGCCCCCGCGCCTTATGATTCCGGCAGCTCGGGACCAGAGGATGCGCTGATGCTGATGCACCGCGACGGACGGCGCTGGCGCGAGATAGGAGCCTGACAATTGCCACTTCACCCCAAACTTGCTGAGGTCACCGAGCGGATCATCGCGCGCAGCGCGCCGACAAGGCGCGCATACCTAGATCGCATGAGCACCGCGCAGGCCAAGGGCGTCGCCCGCGCGCATCTGTCCTGTAGCGGTCAGGCCCATGCCTATGCCGGTGCCGGGGTTGATCAGGCGGCGCTGGCCACTGGCGGTGCCGGAAATCTCGGAATCGTGAGCAGTTACAATGACATGCTGTCGGCACATCAGCCGTTTGAACATTACCCCGATCTGATCCGCGCAGCGGCGCGCGACGCAGGGGGCACGGCACAGCTGGCGGGCGGTGTGCCGGCCATGTGCGATGGCGTTACGCAGGGCGAGGCCGGGATGGAGCTGAGCCTGTTTTCGCGCGATGTGATTGCCATGTCGGCGGCGGTGGCGTTAAGCCACAACACCTTTGACGCTGCGGTATTTCTGGGGGTGTGCGACAAGATCGTGCCGGGGCTGGTGATAGCAGCACTTAGTTTCGGCCACCTCCCGGCGGTATTCCTGCCCGCCGGGCCGATGACCAGCGGTCTTGCCAATGACGAAAAGGCCAAAGTGCGCCAACAGTTCGCCACCGGAGAGGTCGGGCGCGAAGCCCTGATGGCCGCCGAGATGGCCGCCTATCACGGTCCCGGCACCTGCACGTTTTACGGCACTGCCAACACCAATCAGATGCTGATGGAGCTCATGGGCCTGCATCTGCCGGGGGCCAGCTTTGTCACGCCCGGCACAAAACTGCGCGAGGCGCTGACCCGTGAAGGGGCCAGGCGGGCGCTGTCGTTGAGTGCGCTGGGCAATGACTATACGCCGGTTTGTGATATTCTCGACGAAAAGGCATTTGTGAACGGCATTGTCGGGCTGAATGCTACGGGTGGGTCGACCAATCTGCTGATCCATCTGGTGGCAATGGCGCGCGCTGGCGGTATCCTGCTGGACTGGCAGGATTTTTCCGATCTGTCCGGGATTACACCGCTGCTGGCGCGGGTCTATCCCAATGGACTGGCGGATGTGAACCATTTCCACGCCGCTGGTGGGCTGGGCTGTCTGATCGGCTCGCTGCTGGAGGCCGGGTTGCTGCATCCGGATACCCAAACCGTGGCGGGGCAGGGGCTGGCGCATTATACGCAGGAACCAAAATTGCAGGATGACGAACTGGTCTGGCAGGCAGGGGCGCGTCAGTCGCTGAACAAGGCCATCCTGCGCCCTGTCTCGGACCCGTTTCAGCCCAGCGGCGGGTTGAAAAGCCTGAGTGGGTCGCTTGGCGCGGCTGTCATCAAGGTCTCGGCTGTAGACCCGGAGCATCAGGTGATCGAGGCCCCCGTGCGGGTGTTTGACGATCAGGCTGGCGTCAAGACGGCGTTCAGGGCGGGTAAATTCACGCAAGACGTGGTGGTTGTGGTGCGGTTTCAGGGGCCAAAGGCCAACGGGATGCCCGAGTTGCACAGCCTGACGCCGGTCCTCACGATCCTACAGGGGCGGGGGCTTAAGGTGGCTCTGGTGACGGACGGGCGCATGTCGGGCGCGTCCGGCAAGGTACCGGCGGCGATCCATGTCTGCCCTGAGGCGCTGGATGGCGGGGCGATTGCCCGGCTGCGGGACGGCGATATCCTGCGGGTCGATGCCAGTACCGGGCGGATTGATATCCTGACCGAAGGCGTGCTTGATCGTCCGCCGTCAAAGCCCGACCTTGAAGCCAACGAAACCGGGTGCGGACGTGAATTGTTTGCCGCCTTCCGCCAAGCGGTCGGGCCGGCAGATGCCGGCGCGACCATATTCCAAGGATGATGCCAATGACCCCGGAACACACCAGCGCCCGGACCCGCGAAATATGCGCCCTTGCCCCAGTGGTGCCGGTGCTGGTGGTGCATGATGTCGCCCATGCCCGCCCGTTGGCTGCGGCGTTGGTGGCAGGCGGATTGCCAGCGCTTGAGGTCACATTACGCACCCCGGTTGCGCTGGATGTGATCCGCGAAATGGCGCAGGTGCAAGGCGGGGTGGTCGGGGCCGGAACGCTGGTAACCCCCGAAGATGCGCGCGCCGCCAGGGCGGCGGGGGCGCAGTTTGGCGTCTCGCCCGGTGCCACGGACGAATTGCTTTCCGCCTGCGAGGCCGAGGACCTACCGCTGTTGCCCGGAGCCGCCACCGCAAGCGAAGCCATGCGCCTGTTGGCGCGCGGCTATGACATGCTGAAGTTCTTTCCCGCCGAGGCCTCGGGCGGGGTGCCCGCGCTCAAGGCGATTGCCGGGCCGTTGCCACAGATCACCTTTTGCCCGACGGGCGGCGTCACCCAGGCCGGGGCGGCCGACTACCTGTCCCTACCCAATGTCTTTTGCGTTGGTGGCAGTTGGGTGGCCCCCGGCGATCTGGTGGCGAAGGGTGATTGGGACGGGATCGAGACCCTGGCCCGCACGGCTGCTGGTCTGGGCCGCAAATGATCCTGTGTTGTGGTGCGGGCGGACCGGCATGACACCGGGGCCGGGTATGTCGCGGCGTTGCACGACCGTTTTGGTCAGCAACCGGGTACGGTTTTAGTTGCAATGTGGACATGTGCCGTTGTTCGGGTGAACATGGCGCGCAACTGGTGGTCGTTGGTCTGAATATGCGCATTCCCCGATCCGAAGCCGGTGCCCGGGGGTGGCCAGACACCGCCAGAAGGTCGAACAAGGAAAGCAACATGGCACCGATGACCCCGAAATCCGAACCTGTTGCCACCTTTCCGGTGATCCGCAATATCGGGCTGGACGGGATGTTGGTGACATTTTCCGACACGCTGGGCGAACCTTCCA
>Ga0209344_10005000_pt1 | contig 11725 bp, 15 predicted proteins | sample Cruoilmetagenom6_FD_187293 | JGI IMG/M metagenome (GOLD analysis project Ga0209344, IMG submission 187293) | Oil polluted marine microbial communities from Coal Oil Point, Santa Barbara, California, USA - Santa Barbara Oil Seep Sample 6 (SPAdes)... | ecosystem: Environmental > Aquatic > Marine...
CAGGTTTTGCCGTGGCCGACGTTCTGACCGGCAAATTCTGTAATCCGTATGTGGCGCGCACATCGTTCTCTGCCAACGCGCTTCAGAGCGCCTCGGGCGCATACTGGGCAGAAAGTGGTGTCAAGACAGCCGTATTCATGGGTCCCGATTACGCCGCTGGTCAGGCCATGCTGGCTGGGTTCAAAAGTGGTTTCGAAGGCGCGGGTGGCAAAGTGCTGCTTGAAGAACTGACACCGTTTGGCAAAACCAGAGACTGGGGTCCGTCGCTATTGAAAGCGCAGCAGACCGACGCGGAAATGATCTACACCTTCTATGCCGGCGCCGAAGCTGTGCAGGTGGTCAAACAGCATGCTGGTTTCGGCATGCAGGACGCCATGCCATTGCGCGGCGCGATGTGGATCTATGACGAAGCCTTGTGGGATGCCATGGGCGATGCGCAAATGGGTGCGATCCACGTGACGAACTACACCAATGCGTTGGATACTGAAGCATCCGAGCGGTTCGAAAGCGCTTTCTTGGAGAAGTATGACCGCCTTCCCGTGGCCTCGAACGCTATGGGGTACACCAACGCGGTGGCAATATTTGACGGCCTCGAGGCGGCAATCGAAGCCAACGGTGGCAAATTGCCCGAAGATGGCACCGCGATCATCGACGCGCTCACCTCGCTTGAGATGACGGACGATCCACGCGGTCCGGTCACGTTCAACGATAGCCACAACGCGTTGCAAGAAAGCCTTTACATGGTGAAGATCGTCGAAGGCGAAGACGGTAATCCAGTGCACGAGTTGATTGACACCCTGCCTTATGGTGAAGATCTTCTCGGCTGTAAAATGAACTAAACAGTTAGTTGCGCGGCAGACTCGGCGGGGCTAAGGTCCCGCCGATCTATCCATCACGAAAGGCAAGCCCCATCAACGGGCGCGGGCGTATCCATGACATTCTTTATCTTCAATCTTGTGAATGGCCTTCAGCTTTCCATGCTAATCTTTTTGATGGCCGTCGGGTTAACCGTCATCTTTGGACTGATGGACATTCTCAACCTCGCGCATGGGGCCTTTTATATGGTCGGTGCGTATTTCGGTTATGTCGTCTTTCAGATTACCGACAGCTTTTGGGTCGCGCTTGCTATCGGGCCGCTACTGACCATGGCGCTAGGATTTTTGCTGCAATATTATGTGCTACAGCCGCTGATCGATCGGGGGCGCACTGCGCACCTTGATATGGCGCTGCTGACCTTTGGTTTGCTGTTTTTTACAATCGGACTGATAGACCTAGTCTTCTTTGAAACGCTGGGGCTGACGTTCATGAGCATCGACAAGCCTCCCGCGCTCGCAGGATCGATCGACATCGGTATCATGTACCCCACCTTTCGGATATTTGTGATTGGGCTTGGCCTGGGTGTGGCACTCTCCGTCTGGCTGCTGCTCGACCGCACGGTGATTGGCGCAGTGGTCCGTGCCGGGGTCGACGACCGCGAAATGGTGCGCGCCATGGGCGTGAATGTCTACCTTGTCTTCGCCTGCGTCTTTGCGCTTGGCTGTTGGCTTGCAGGCCTAGCTGGGGTTGTCGCTGGCACGGGGCTGTCAATCGATGTAAACATGGGCGTGCAAATTCTTGTTCCGACGCTTATTGTCGTGGTGCTGGGCGGTCTTGGCTCGGTCAAAGGATGCTTCCTCGGGGCGCTGATCTACGGCATGACGGAAACGATGGCGCAGGCTTATGCCCCAGCGCTTTCCCTTTTTGCCACCTACTTCCTATTGGCAGCGATGCTAATCTTCCGGCCGCAAGGCTTCTTTGGTCGCGCGCCAAAGACCGTCTGAGAAAGATCTGAAATGGAGCAGTCGCAAGAAAACAATCACCGCGCACAAGGCGGCAGCGATGTTACGATCCACAGCCCGATCGCGCAGCAAGACGCGAGAGCGCGCAAGACGTTCATTTTCACCGCCCTCGCCGGTTTGCTTTTCCTGATAGCCCTCCCCTTTTTTGCTGGCGAGTACCATCTGTCACTGGCCAGCGAGATCTTGATCTTCGCAATCCTGACCTCGGGGATGAACCTGCTGCTGGGCTACACCGGGCTTGTTTCGCTGGGGCATGCCGCGTATTTGGGCGTCGGCGCCTATGCAACAGCGGTGGGCACAGCGCTGCTGGGCTATCCGGTGTGGTTTGTGATGCTGGCCGCGACCTTTGCCAGCCTGCTGATTTCCTTTGGCATCGGCCTGCTTAGTGTGCGCACGAAAGGCGTCCAGTTCCTTCTGATCACGCTGGCATTTGGCCAGATGTTCCACGCCTTGGCCGAGAAAACCCGCGTCACCGGCGGCGATGACGGGATGACCGGTATTCCCCGCATCGACTTGGGCTTTCTCGGCGTCGATGCCGACCACGACCAGGTGTTTTTCTATTTCGTACTGGCCTGCTTTGTCATTGCGCTGGGGTTCCTGCGTCTTGTGGTGCGCAGCCCCTTTGGCAGCGTGCTTGTCGGTATCCGCGAAAACGAAAAACGGATGCTGGCCATGGGCTATTCGACTTTCCCGTATAAGGCATTGGCTTTCGGAATCTCTGGTATGCTCGCCGGACTGGCAGGCAGCCTTTGGGTGCAGCACAGCTTTTTCGTGAACCCCCACATCATGACATGGCAAATGTCAGGCGAGGCGCTGCTGATGGTCATCATCGGCGGGTCCAAGGCATTTTTTGGCCCCCTGCTGGGCGCCGCTTTTTATGTGCTGGCCAAGGATATCCTATCGGACATCACCGAAGCCTACCTGATGTTCTTCGGCTTGCTTTTTGTGCTTGTCGTCGCTTTCTTCCACGGCGGTATTGCAGGGTTCATTTCGCAAATATTTATCAGGATTGGCCGTTCCGACAGGAAGGATTTGTGATGAGCCAGCTTTCCATCAAAGACATCTCAAAAAACTTTGGTGCGCTGAACGTGATCAACAAATTTGACCTTGATCTGAACGAGGGCGACCGTCACGCGGTTATTGGCCCCAACGGCGCGGGCAAAACTACGCTATTCAATATGATCTCGGGCTGGCTGCCCCCCAACACGGGCAGCATTCAGATCGAAGGGCGCGACATCACCGGCCTGTCGCCGCAGGCGGTCACGCAGGCGGGGCTTGCGCGGTCGTTCCAGAAAAACACGCTGTTCGATGGTCTGACCGTCTCGGAAAATCTTCGGCTTGCGGTGCAGGCTAACAGCAAAGAGCGCTTTAACTTTCTCAGGTCTGCGCGCAGTTTCGCCGACCTGCAAGACCGCGCCCATGACATCGCAGACCAGATGGAGCTGACGCCGGTGTTCGACCGCGAAGTCGAAACCCTGTCCTATGGTCAGAAACGGCAGCTGGAGGTCGGCATCGCCTTGGCCTGCTCTCCCAAAATCCTGTTGCTGGATGAACCAGCGGCAGGCACCTCTCAGGCCGAACGGGCAACGCTGGTACGCCTTCTGACCTCGCTACCCAGCGATGTGACCCTTTTGCTGGTCGAACATGACATGGACGTTGTCTTTGGTGTGTGCAGCCAAATTACCGTTCTCAATTACGGGCGGATCGTAGCATCCGGGACACCGGAACAGGTGCGCCAGGACCCAGAAGTGCGCGCCGCCTATCTGGGCGAAGTCACGGCCACCGCCATGGGGGAAACCGACGCATGAGCCGTCAAGCCAGCCAAGCCGCCAGCACGCAGGACGCACTGCTATCCGTGTCCGATATCCACACCTATTACGGCGACAGCCACATCCTTCACGGCGTATCGCTTGAAGTGAAGCGGGGCGAATGCGTGTCCCTTCTCGGGCGTAACGGCGCCGGTAAAACGACGACGCTACGCTCCATCGTCGGGCTGACGCCGGTGCGCAGCGGTAAGATAGGCTTCGCAGGGCGCGACATCAGCCGCGACCCGACGCATCGCAGCATCCGCAAAGGCATCGGCTACGTTCCCGAAGACCGCGGGATATTCTCATCTCTGACCGTGCGCGAGCATCTGGATGTCGCGATTTGGGCTAATAAAAAATCAGCCTCGCAGCTCGACCATGTTTTGAATCTTTTCCCTCGGATTTCCGAAAGGATGGGCCACTTCGGCCAGCAACTCTCGGGCGGGGAGCAGCAGATGCTCGCCATCGCGCGCGCGCTTCTGGCGGAGCCGGACCTTCTCATACTGGACGAACCCTCTGAGGGCCTCGCCCCGATCATCGTCGGCGAGGTGCGCGACACGCTACTGCGGATCAAAAACGAAGGCACGTCGATCCTGCTTGTCGAACAGAACGTGGCAATGGCTATGGCGATTGCCGATAGCCTCACGGTGCTGTCTCAGGGTGTCGTCAAGTTTACGGGCACCCCGGTGGAGCTGGAAGCCCAGCCAGAGATCAAGGAAACGTATCTGGGTATCGCCTGACCGTCGCCAGATCAGTTCTGCCTTGATGGTTTTGAAGAAGGTCCCAGCAGTGGCATTATCATAGCAATTTCCTTAACCGCTCATGGACACTTTGTACCCATATTGGCGCAAGATCTCTTGATAATCGTGGAAACGGTATTGGCTTCCACGGTCCGTGTGATGGATGCAGCCTTTCGGTGGTGTGCGGAATGCAATGGCCATCTTGAGCGCCGGGATCGCCAAGTCCCGCTTCATGCGGTTGCTGACGTCCCATCCGATGATGCGTCGAGAATGCAAGTCCAGAACCACCGCAAGATATACCCAGCCGTCGCGGGTCCAAACGTAGCTGATATCATCTGCCCATTTCTGGTTGGGTTGATCCGCCGAGAAGTCACGACCCGGCAGGTTTGGCGCGATATTGAACTCGTGAACGCTGTTCGTCGTAACCTTGTGTTTGAGCGTTATAACAACAGATTTGCCGTTCTGACGCATCAAACTGCCCACCCGGCGATGTCCGAGGCCCAAGCCGATCTCAAATAGCTCTTCCGTCATCCTGGGCCTGCCGTAGCTGCCAAGATTGAGACGCGACTGTTCTTTGATGTGGGTAAGTGTGACCGGATCAGATCGCTGCCTGCGGCTGGCTGGACGATTGTGAAATGCTCTCAGACCACGCGTGCTAACACCAACTACATTGCACAATCGGTTGGTCGGGAAACTGGCTCTGTGCTCTTCGAAAAACCTAAATCTCATTGCTTTAGACCCGCAAAGAACTGGGTGGCCCTTTTTAGAGTTTCCCTCTCCTCCTTGAGAAGACGGTTCTCGCGTCGAAGCCGATCATTCTCTTGGGCGAGGCTCAAATCCTCTTTCGACACTACATCAGTGCCTCCCCTCTCGTGCATGCAAACATGCACTGCCGGGCAGTGGATGCGCCGTAATCCATTTGTTCAGCGTCGACATGCCCACACAGAGATTATCAGCATTTCTTACGCGTTTACCCGCTAGTCAGCGCGATACGCACCGCATCCTGGCGGAATTCGTTCGTCCGTATCAGTCCCATAGTCTGTCTCCTTTGCCGCAATAAGTGCTATCAAAGGAGAGGCATCAAACCGCGACAGGTCCATTTTGATCGCTTCGATCCTTGACTACGGAGCAACCCGCGTGACGGCGCTGGTTCCCTATCTTTGCTATGGACGCAAAGATCGGTGGGCAAAGGCGAAGAATCCGCTGCCGACACGCTATCTTGCGCAGTTGTTCGAGGTAATTTCGTAGGACGATATCACCACTTTCGAGAAACACAATCTGGCCGCGTTCCAGAACGCCTTTCGATGTCGAACACATCTTCTGGAGCGTGGCCAGGTCTTTTTGGACGTGATCACCTGGTGTACCGAGGACGAGCCTTTGGTCATCTTGTCACTGGACCCGAGCGGCGTGAAACGCGCGCAGCTATTTCGAAGCAGCACAATGGGACATGACCGGCGGGCGCGTGTTCGAAGCCGCCGAGATCAGATCCGGCAAACCCGCCTGCGTGATCGGCGAAACTGTGCGCGAGAAACTACTCGGCTCTGCTGACTCGATTGGCGAGAAGATCCGGGTTCAGACGATGTCCTGAGAGGTGATTGGGCCGACCAAATCCAAAGGCTTCAACTTTTGGCAGCGACCAGGATGACTTCGTGATCATGCCGCTCAGAACCTGTTTCCGTAGGATCGCAGGCAGTACGGATGTCGGCATGGTGTTCGCCTAAATCCACGAGGGATCGTCCATCTCGGCAGCGTTGGCGAGGAAGACGACTTCGACGTGATGGACTTGGAACAGCTTACCGCGATGCAGACCAGCGTCACCGGGATCCTGACCGGGCTTCTTGCCGCCGTGGTCGCAATAAGCCTTTTGGTGAGCGGCATGGGTATCATGAATATCATGCTGGTCAGGGCCACCGAACGCACCCGCGAAATCGGCATTCGCTTGGCGTCGGAGCACAGGCGTGCCAAGTTCTGATGCAATTCCTGGTCGGGCCATCGTCTCGTCGCTCTTTGGTAGCCTGATCGGGATTCTGCCCGGGCTGGGCCGGGGTCTCCTGGGGTCCAGCTACCTTTCCACTCCGTTCCAGCCGCAAGTGTCGGTCATCCTGATGGCCTTCGATTTCTCGGCCGCCGTGGGCGTTGTCTTCGGCTTTTTTCCAGCCCGCCGCGCCGCAAGGATGAACCCCACAGAATCCCTGCGTCACGAGTGACGCCCCGGACAGTACTTCGCGGGCGATTGATCCCGATCAATCCTGGCAGTCCCGTGCCCTCTAGAATCAAAAGCGTGATTGAAAGTGGTCGTGCCACATCGTGGGCGTGCCTGATGCGCTCCGTTCTCTATGCGGCATTTGAAGCCCTGCATATCGCGCGGAGGTGCCCCAATCAAAATCTGGAGGAAGACCCATGAAACAGACAATGAGCACAGTAAGCCTGCTCAGCAGCGCGCTTTGCCTGGCAAGCCCTGCAGTGGCGCAAACCGAGCTTGGGATGTGGTATCACGAGGCCGGGAACGAGGTTGAAAGCATAATCATCAATCAGATCGTGGATGATTTCAACGCGAGCAAGTCGGACTGGAAAGTCAATATCGAATCCTTCCCGCAAGAATCTTACAACGACTCGGTCATAGGGGCGGCTCTCGCCGGCAACCTGCCCGACATCATCGATGTGGACGGACCGGTCATGCCCAACTGGGCCTGGTCGGGAAACATGCAACCCCTGCCAATCGACGAAAGCGTCTATGTCAACTTCCTGCCCGGTACCATGGGCGTCTGGGACGGCAAGCTATATTCCATTGGGCTTTAGGACGCCGCCGTGGCGCTTTACGCGCGCCAGTCCACGCTGGACGAACTGGGCCTGCGCTCACCCGACCTGGACAAACCCTGGTCCGGCGAGGAATTCATGGCCGCGCTCGATGCCGCAATATCCAGCGGCAATTATGAATACACCATCGACATGGGCATGGCCTGGACCGGCGAATGGTACCCTTACGCCTTCTCGCCCCTCCTGCAATCCTTTGGCGGTGACATCGTCGACCGATCGACCTACCAGACCGCCGAGGGTGTGCTGAACGGCGACGCAGCCCTGGCCTTCGGCGAATGGTGGAAAAAGCTGTTCACCGATGGTTATGCGCCGGGCACCAGCCAGGACCCTGCAGACCGCGACACCGGTTTCATCGGTGGCAAATACGCCTTTGCCTGGAACGGAAACTGGGCGGCGGTCCTGACCATGGACGAAGGTGTTGACGACCTTGTCTTCCTGCCCGCACCGGACTTCGGTAAAGGGCCGACCATTGGCGCCGCAAGTTGGCAGTTCGGCATTTCGGCCGGGTCCGAGCATCCCGAAGGGGCCGCGGCGTTCATCGAATTCGCGCTGCAAGACAAGTACCTGGCAGCGTTCTCCGATGGCATCGGCCTGATCCCGTCAACCCCCTCTGCCGCCGCGATGACCAAGAACTATGCCAAAGGCGGCAAGCTGGCGGTCTTCTTCGACCTGTCCGAAAGCCAGGCGCTACTGCGCCCTGTATCGCTAGGCTACGTTGTGCAAGCCAAGGTCTTTGAAAAAACGCTGGCCGACATCGCCAATGGCGCGGATGTGGCCGACACTCTCGATGCCGCGGTGGATGAGATTAACACCGACATCGAACGCAACAAAGGCTATGGCCACAAGTAAATCAATAGCTTGCGGGCTAAGAAGCGTGTGGCCTGCAAGCGAGACCTTGGGATAGACATGACGCAACACGGGTCGAAACTGACACAGTCCAACGCGACCGGTTGGGCCATGGCCCTGCCCGCGATCGTGCTTGTCGCCACCTTCATCATCCTGCCCTTTTTCTTCGCCTTCGCCTTTTCCTTCACCAACCAACGCCTGATTTCGCCCAACCCGACCGAATACGTTGGCCTTGCCAACTACCGTCGACTACTGGGCTTCAGAGTAATCACCATCGCACCCGAGCGCGACGCAGACGGCGCGCCGAAATACCCGCGCGTGCGCAAATTCACCCGAAACAACCCCGATTTCCCGCACCTGTCAGGTATGCGCGAATGGTTCTCAATCCCATGGGGGGAAGAAAAAATCGCAATCCTGTCCCGTGATGTGCTGTTCCTGAAATGCCTAATCAACACCGCTATTCTCGTCCTTGCCATCGTCCCCTTGCAAGGCGGCGGTGCGCTGCTTCTTGCGCTGCTGATCAACCGGAAACTTCGAGGTATCAACCTGTTCCGTACGATCTATTTCATGCCGGTTGTCATCTCGATTGTCGTCGTCTCACTTCTCTGGCGGTTCATCTACGACGGCGATGATGGGTTGCTGAACAACTTGTTGGCCGCGGTGACCTTCGGTGCCTTCAAACCGGTCGACTGGCTTGGCAACACTGACACCGCGCTGTCAGCCATCATTGCAATGTCGTCCTGGCAGGGCGTCGGGTTTCACATGGTGATCTGGCTTTCAGGGCTGCAAACAATCTCGCCCACGCTTTACGAAGTCGCCGAGATATCCGGCGCCTCGAAGTGGCAGACCTTTCGCTATGTGACCTGGCCGGGGCTGCGCAACACGGCGATCGTGGTGCTGATCGTGATCACCATGCAGGCCTTCGCGCTGTTCGTACAGATTGACGTGATGACCAACGGCGAGCCGCTCGATTCGACCCAGACGCTGGTCTTCCAGGCCGTCGAACGAGGATACGGCAAACAAGACATCTCGGGCGGCTCGACGATTTCGGTGCTGTTGTTTCTGGTCGTGCTCGCGATCTCAATCATGCAGCGCTATCTCACAAGGCAGCGTCACTGATGGCCCTGGTCACGCCAGATAGCCGGGGCCTGCGGCTGGCGGTGCGCTATCTGGTGCTGCTTCTGGTCGCTGCGGTCTTCATCTTCCCCCTGATCTTCATGGTGGTTTCCTCGCTGAAACCCGACGCCCAGCTCTTGCGCGACACCGGCAACCTGCGCGCCTTCCTTCCCTTGGATGACATCAGCCTCGACAACTATTTCGCGGCGTTCCATCGAGCACCTATCGGGCTTTTCGTTCTGAACTCGATCATGGTGACGGTGATCACAGTTTCCGGGAACAGCGCCTATGGGTCCAAATAGGGTGAATTGATAAGGGAGTGTTTCTAGCTCATCGTAACCACTGAGGAGTGGAAGATGAGACATACGAACGGAACACGCAAAAGCCCTGGCGAGCAGATCGTCAAGAACATCAAGCGCGCGTACCACTGCCCGGCAGTCGATAAGCAGCATCGATGAGAGGAGCGCAAGCAGTATTCGCCAGAAGAAAAGATTAGGATTGTGCTGGACGGCCTTCGTGGCGAAGACAGCATTGCTGAACTGTGCCGCCGGGAGGGGCTTTCCCAGGGCGTTTATTACAAATGGTCGAAGGACTTCATGGAAGCTGGCAAGCGGCGGCTGGCGGGCGATACAGCGCGTGCTGCAAACACCGACGAGGTCAAAGACCTGCGCCGTGAAGCCCGCGATCTGAAGGAGGTTGTGGCGGAACAAACGCTGGAAGTCCGTCTTCTCAAAAAAAGCATGACAGGCCCCTCTCGGCGATGCCTGCATCACCTGCCGGGCAATGAATGGGGGAGACCACGAATGAGGTATGCCGCATCCGAGAAGCTGGAGATCATTCGGCTGGTCGAAGGGTCGCATCTGTCAGCGCGTCAAACGTTGGCAAAATTGGGCATTCCCCGCACAACCTTTTATCGCCCCCTCTCGGGCATCTTTGATGCCCTGCCGGTCAACGGAATATGACCGTTATCTACAGCACGGTGAAACGGGGCTGAAGGATCAATCCCCCAAGCCCAAACATGTCTGGAACCGCATCCCTGACGAAGTACGGCGCAAGGTCGTCAAACTGGCATTGACGGAAACGGAGCTGTCGCCACGGGAGCTTGCGGTGACCTTCACCGATACCAAAAAGTATTTTATATCAGAGGCTTCTGTTTATCGCGTGCTTAAGGCACACGACCTGATCACCAGCCCAGCTTTCATTGTGATCAAGGCGGCCAGCGAGTTTAAGGATAAGACCACAGCCATCAATCAGCTTTGGCAGACTGATTTTACATATCTGAAGGTTCTGGGCTGGGGCTGGTTCTATCTCAGCACAATCCTGGACGATTACAGCCGCTATATTATCTCGTGGAAGCTCTGCACCAACATGCGAACTGAAGATGTCACGGATACTCTAGATCTAGCCTTGCAGGCATCAGGCTGTGATCAGGTTCATGTCCTTCACAAGCCGCGTCTGTTGAGCGACAACGGCTCCAACTACGTCTCTGGGGAATTGGCTGAATGGCTGCAGGACAAGGGGATGAAACACTCACGCGGCGCTCTTTACCATCCCCAAACCCAGGGCAAAATTGAGCGATGGCATCAGACTCTGAAGAACCGCATCCTGCTGGAAATCTACTTCTTACCCGGTGATCTCGAGGCCCAAATCGAAGCCTTCGTCGATCACTACAATCACCAGCGCTATCATGAGAGCCTGAACAAACTCACGCCGTCGGACGTCTACTTCGGTCGAGCGCAAGCCATTCTAAACAAAAGGGAAAGGATCAAACACAAAACACTCGAAACCCGGCGCTTGCAACACCGCAAGATCGCCGCATAATACTATCAACCAGATGAGCCAGATACTCGCTTAAATCACGCGGCCTCTGGAACCAAAAACTCTGACGACGGACAATCATCACAGAACCTCCCATCCTGTCTGGCGCTTCTCATCACTTGGATACTCCCAACCGAGCAGGACTGATTGATATTTCTCAATACTGCAAATTGATCCGTTTGTATCGTCGGGTTGTCAAGCCATCTTGTTGGAGAAAAGCCATGGAAAACTCAGAACCGTATCAGTCAGCCAAAAAACACGTTGAAGCCAAGATGGGATTTTATTCCCATCTATCCGTGTACGCGGTTGTCATTCTGTTTCTTGCAGTCATCAATTTCCTGACCTCGTCCAGTACCATTTGGTTCCACTGGCCAATGCTTGGGTGGGGGATCGCGGTGGCGATACATGCCTTCGCGGTTTTCGTATTTCCAAGTCAGTTCGCCGTTACCGAGGGGATGATCGAAAAAGAGATGCGTAAGTCTCGAACACAGTCTTGAGGGTAATCGCGATGGGCAAAGGCAAGACACAGACTTGGGACGCGATTGTCATCGGGTCCGGCATGGGCGGCATGACATCGGCAGCAGCCCTGTCGAAAATGGGCCACAAGGTATTGCTTCTGGAGCAGTACACGACCTTGGGCGGCCTCACGCACAGCTTTTCGCGCGAAGGCTTCTCTTGGGACGTTGGGATCCACTACCTTGGCTGCCTCGCGCCCGGCGACCGGGAACGGGGAATGCTCGATTGG
>Ga0209344_10005001_pt1 | contig 11724 bp, 5 predicted proteins | sample Cruoilmetagenom6_FD_187293 | JGI IMG/M metagenome (GOLD analysis project Ga0209344, IMG submission 187293) | Oil polluted marine microbial communities from Coal Oil Point, Santa Barbara, California, USA - Santa Barbara Oil Seep Sample 6 (SPAdes)... | ecosystem: Environmental > Aquatic > Marine >...
TGATGAGGCGGGAATCATCCTCGGCCAGGTTTTCCACCCAACGAACGACCTGAAGATGGCGGGCTTTCTGACGAACCATGTCGACGGTGTAGATCCAGCCACCGATGGCGGTCCACCCCACCCCGAACACGGCCACGACCGCGACCAGTCGTCGTCCGGAGGGCACGAACTGACCGACTCGCCACACCCCGAGGGCCGCGAGCAACGCCAGCGGCGGAAGAAAGGTGAGCGTGAATCGCGGGTTGCGCAGGGCGATTCCCGCGAGAAAGACCAGGACCACCGCCGCCCAACCGACCACGAGCGCCACCTCCCGCCACGGGCCGGAACGCGACCGGACGATCCCGGCGGCGGCCCAAAGACCGGGCACGATAAACAGCGCCATGATGGGCGCCAGCACCGATGGATGGGCCGGCGCGACGGCGTAGTAAACCGCCGGCGGCGCGGCGAGGCGTTGGGTCCCCTCGGTCGAGACCGTCGTCTTCTGCAGGGCGTGGGCCGGGTTCCATTTCGCCGCCTCGAAGTCGACCACGAAACTCGGTGTCTCGGATGCGAACTCAATGAGGACCGGCGAAAGCGCGATCAACGTCACCACGGCGGCCGCCGAGGCGTGGGCCAGCGCTCGGCCGCGGGGCAATCGAACGAGGGCGGCTAGGGCATAGAAGGTCACCGGCACCGCCACGAGACCCATGGCCCAGCGGCAGAGGATGGCCGCGGCCGCCAAGGCTGCCGCTGCAAGGAGCCAGGAAACACGCTGGTTTCGGCGATAGTGCACCACCAGCAGTACCGACGCCGTGGCGGCGGCAAGACCGCAGGCGTCGGACATGACGAGCATGCTCGCGCGGCCCAGATGGCCGTTGAGGGCGACCAATGATCCGGCCATGACCCCGATCCAGACCCGATCCGGCCACAGCCGATGGGCCAGCAGGGCGGACAAGACCGGCGCGAGGAGCCCGGCCGCGAAACTGAGCAGCTGTCCGACCCACGGACCGGGGCCGAGGACGAGCACCCCGGCGGCCACCAGATAGGGGTAGCCCGGGGGGAAGGGGAAGGACGGTGGGGGAAAGACCAATGCGCCGTCGACCACCAGAGAATCGATGACATAGCCGAAATAGGCGTAGGCGTCCTGGCCGATGAGGCCGTTGAAGCCCGTACGCAGCACCAGCGCGACTCGGGCGACGGAGACCGCCGTTAATACGACGGCGAGCACCAACCATGGATATCGATGGTTCGATGGGTTCACGATGCACATTATCCCAGTAGAATCGCCCGAATGGTAAATTCTGACCCTAGGCCGTCGGAGATCGTTGATTGATGGAGCCCACGAACGAATTCACCACCGAACGGGCGGAGAGCCTCGCCGCCGAAGGATGGGGCCTCGATGTCCGTGCCGAGGCCCTGGTCGGGTTTGCCGACGACAACTTCCGACTTCAAACCGAGGACGGCAGACGGTTCGTCCTCAAGATCTCTCCTCCCGGTACGAGCGACGAGTGGATACAGTGCCAGATTTCGGCCTTGCAGCATCTCGCGACGAGTCCCCTGGCGGAAGTCGTGCCGCGGGTGATCTCCACCCGAAACGGGCAGACCCTCCTCCCCCTCGGTGGGGAGTCGACCCAGCCCCGGTGGGCGCGGCTGATGTCGTATCTCGAGGGAAAGCCGCTGGCCGAGGTGGCCGAGCGCCCGCCGGGTCTTCTCGAAGAGATCGGACGGACCCTGGCGCGGTTGGATCTCGCCCTGGCCGATTTTGACCATCCGGGGGCGCACCGCGACTTCGATTGGGATCTGTCGACCACCCCGAAGAACTCCCATCTCATCTCCGATATCGGCGACCCGTCCCGTCGGGCGCTTGTTGAGACCCACCTCGAACGTTTTGACGCACACGTCACTCCTCATCTTTTTGAGCTCGAACACGCAGTGATCCATAACGATGGCAACGACTACAATCTCTTGATCTCCGAGACTCAGATCGGAGACAGCCGGCTTGCCGGGCTCATTGATTTCGGTGATGTCCTCTACACGGCCACCATCGCCGAGCTCGCTATCTCGTGCGCCTATCTCATGCTCGACCGCGACAATCCACTGGAAGACGCGGTCCACGTCATCCGGGGATATCACTCGATTCGCCCGCTCACCCGGCTCGAGCGCGAACTCCTTCCCGATCTCATCGTCGGGCGTCTGTGCACCAGTCTGCTCTTTTCCGCGAAGGGCCGACGCTCGAACCCCGACAACTCCTATCTCCAGGTTTCCGAGGCGCCCATGTGGCGACTGCTTGAAGGGATGACCATGGATCAGCGGGACATGCTCGGAAAGAAGATCGCCGGGGTCTGCCGCTCTGCGCCCGCGAGGAGCGCAGAAGAGATCCTCTCGATCCGTCGGCGCCACGTCGGCCTCAATCTCAGCGTCTCCTACTCGGAGCCGCTCAAGATCGTCCGCGGATCCGGCCAATACCTCTATGACGATCGCGGCCGGCGCTTTCTCGATCTCGTCAACAACGTCTGTCATGTGGGTCACTGCCACCCGCACGTGGTGGCCGCCGGTCAGCGCCAGATGGCCGAGCTCAACACCAACACCCGCTATCTGCACGACCACCTGGCCGAGTACGCGCTCGAGCTCACCGGCAGCTTTCCCGACCCCCTGAGCGTGTGTTTCTTTGTCTGTACCGGGACCGAGGCCAACGATCTGGCCCTTCGACTCGCGCGCACCCACACACGGACGAAAGAGATTGTCGTCCTGGAGCACGCCTATCACGGCCACTCGCCATCACTCATCGAGATCGGCACCTACAAGTGCGAGGGACCGGGCGGCGAAGGGCTCGCGACCCACGCCCACGCCGCACCCATCCCGGACGCCTATCGCGGACCCCACCGGGGCCCCGACGCCGGCTGGCGCTACGGCGACGACGTCGCCCGGATGGTCGCCGAGCTCGAAAGGGCGGGTCGTCCACCGGGCGCTTTCATGGCCGAATCGCTCATCGGCTGCGGGGGTCAGGTGATCCCGGCGCCCGGGTTCATGCCCGAGGCTTTCGCTGCGGTTCGTGCGGCCGGCGGGGTCTGCATCGCCGACGAGGTTCAGGTGGGTTTCGGCCGAGCCGGCAGCCACTTCTGGGCCTTCGAGACCCTCGGTGTCGTTCCCGATATCGTCACCCTCGGCAAACCCATCGGCAACGGCCACCCCATGGCCGCGGTGGTCACCACTCCCGAGATCGCCGAGTCCTTTTTCACCGGGATGGAATACTTCAACACCTTCGGCGGCAACCCGGTGTCCTGCGCCATCGGTCTCGCGGTCCTCGAGGTCATTGAATCCGAAGGCCTCCAGCAGCATGCCCGCGATCTCGGCGAGCAGTTCCTCGCGGGCTTCCTCGAGATGGCGCCTCGCCATCGACTCATCGGCGACGTCCGCGGTCTCGGTCTCTTCCTCGGGGTCGAACTCGTTCGGGACCACGAGACCCTCGAACCGGCCGATACCGAGGCTTCGGCGGTGATCGACGCCATGCGTGATCGCGGCTTTTTGCTGAGCACCGACGGCCCGCTCCACAACGTGCTCAAGATCAAACCACCCATGGTGCTGACCGCCGCCGATGTGGCCGCGGTACTGAAAAACATCGACGAGGTGCTCACCGAGATCGAGGCCACAACATGAAAGACACCATCCTCGAAGCCCACGCTCGCATCGCCCCCCGGATCCGGCTCACCGAATGCCGGTATTCACCGGCGCTGAGCGAGGCCGCCGGGGCCAATGTGTGGCTCAAACTGGAGAACACCCAGCTCAGCGGCTCGTTCAAGCTTCGCGGTGTGATGAACCGCCTGCTGACCCTGGCTCCCGACGAAAAAGGCAAGCGCCTGGTCGCGGCCTCCACCGGCAACCACGGGGCGGCCTTCGCCCACGCCGTGGGGGAGCTCGGGCTCGACGGACTGCTCTTTCTTCCCACCAACGTCAAGGCGGCCAAGCTCGAAGCCATCGAGGCGTCCGGCATCCCTTTCGAGCTGGTCGGCGACGACTGCGTCGTCACCGAGAACCACGCCCACGAATTCGCCGAGTCCAACGGTCTTGTTTGGGTCTCGCCCTATAACGATCCCGCCGTCATCGCCGGTCAGGGGACCATCGGGCCCGAGCTCCGCAGGCAGATCGACGGTTTCGACGCCGTGCTGACGCCGGTGGGCGGTGGTGGACTGATCGGTGGGATTGCGGGTTTTTTCAAGACCGCCGACCCTTCGGTGGAGATCATCGGCTGCGAGCCCACCGCCTCCGCGGTCATGGCCGAGTCGGTGGCCGCCGGTCGGATTGTCGACATCCCGAGCCTTCCCACCCTGTCCGACGCCACCGCGGGAGGGATCGAGGAGGGCTCCATCACCTTCGATCTGTGCCGCGATCATGTCGATCGTTGGGAGCGGGTCAGCGAGGGCGAGATCGCCGCCGCCATCCGATTCCTCCACCTGCACGAAGACATGATCGTCGAGGGCGGCGCCGCGTTGCCGGTGGCGGTGATGCTCCGCCGGGGGGCCGAACTCCAGGGGAAACGAGTCGTGCTCGTGATCACCGGGTCGAAGATCGATCAGGTCGTGCTCGAGGGAATCCTGAACCCATAGCGACCCCGCCGTCGCAAACCACAGATCACAGGGATAAACACAGGTCTCATCGCACGGAGCCTGACTCGGTGACGGGCCCCAGGAATGACAATCGTGGTTCAGTTTGTTGTCGAATCTGACAATCGATCTCAGATTGATCAGCCGACAAAAGAGGTGGACCATGACCAGGAATCCCGTCCGTCGAATCGCCGCGCCACTTGCGGTTCTCGCGATGATCCTCACGTTGTTTGCTCCCAACACCATCGATGCGACCGAGCATGGTGAAGGGTCGAAGACCGTCCTCATCACCGGCGCCAACCGCGGGCTCGGGCTCGAATTCGCGCGGCAGTACTCGGCGGCGGGCTGGAAGGTCATCGGCACCGCCCGCAAACCCGCAACCGCCACCGACCTCAAGGATCTCGGCGTCCGGGTGATTCAACTCGATGTCGCCGATGCCGAGAGCGCGGCCGCCATGGCCGCGGCCCTCGCCGACGAACCCATCGATCTGCTCATCAACAACGCCGGGATGGCGAATCGCGATGGGATGGACTTCGAGACCCTGGATTTTGCCGGGATCGAGCGAGTGCTCGCGGTCAACACCATCGGACCCATGCGGGTGACTCGGGCCCTGCTGCCCAACCTCCGGGCCGGTAAGGGCAAACAGGTCGTTCACATCTCCAGCGGGCTCGGAAGCATCGAGGAAAACAACAGCGGCGGGTACTACGGCTACCGCGAATCGAAGGCCGCGCTCAACATGTTCAACCGATCGCTCGCGTGGAACACCAAGGACGAAGGCTTGACCTGCGTGGTCATGAGCCCGGGCTGGGTCCGCACCGACATGGGTGGCCCCGAAGCCAACCTGAGCCCGGAGGAATCCATCACGGGGATGAGAAAAGTCATCGGAGCACTGACCACCGAGGACACCGGCACCTTTCAAAGCTGGGACGGAACGATCCGCGCCTGGTAGCCATGGGGGTCCGTGGTGGCGCGGCCTGATCCGGGTGGGCGCGGGGTACTCAAGTTTTGTAAAGAAACCCTCACTTTTCCTGCTTTGTCGCGATCTTGGCGTCCCGACGGTTTATTCTCCGTTCAAAGGTCCGATGGTCGGGCCTTCAAGAGAGACGACACATCACCTCGGAAACATTGCCGGTTCGCCGTTGCCGCGGGAATCACCCACCCAAGGGCCGACGTTATCCCTGGCGGCGGGACGGGCGATCTCGGAGGACTTGCGCCTCTGACCGGAAACCGGCCCGCCCTCGAAAGCGAAAAACCATGGAAACCATCATGCAACGATTCACATTCATGAGGACCGGGCTCGTGGCCCTGGTCCTGGCGGTAACCCTCCTCAGCCTCACGGCCTGCAGCGGTTCGGGCGATGCCGAACCCGAGCGCCCCGGCCGCGGGGGGCCGGGCAACGGGCGAGAAGGAGGTCGTCCCGAGCTGCCGACCATGTCCGTTGCCGTTGAGCCGGCTGCCGTCGGTGATATTGCAACCTACTACCGCGCCACCGCGTCCCTCGACCCCGACAAACGGGCCGATATCCTGGCCCGGGTCTCCGGAGTGATCGAGACCATCGTCGCCGAAGAGGGCGACCGGGTCTCCAGGGGCCGGATCCTGCTCCACATCCAGGATGCCGAGTACCGCTACCGGACGACCATGGCCCGGGTCGATCTCGAGAAACAGCAGTCGCGGCTCAGCCGGGCACAGAAGATCTTCTCCCAGGGTCTGAGCTCGGCAGAGGACTTTGACACCATCCGAACCGACGCCGCCTCGGCCGAGGCTGCCCTGGAACTCGCCGAACTCGAGCTGTCCTACACCGAGGTCGGCGCTCCCTTTGACGGCCAGGTGGTCCGGCGCTTTGTCGATGAGGGCCAGACTGTGTCCAACGGCACCGCGCTTTATTCGCTGGCTGACATGCACCGGCTCCTCGCCAGGGTCTTTATCCCGGCCAAGGAGTTCCGCAGCATTCGGCCCGACCAGCCGGTCCAGCTCGTCGTCACTTCGTCCGGTGATCGCCTCGAGGGTCGGATCGATCTCGTCAATCCCCTGGTCGATCCCGAAAGCGGCACCATCAAGGTCACCGTCGAAGTCCGGGACTACCCCACAACCACCCGCCCCGGCGATTTTGTCGAGGTCTCCATCGTCACCGACAGCCATTCCGACAGCCTCCTCGTTCCCCGGGTGGCGGTGGTGACCGAACGTGGCCAACGCTCGGTCTATGTTGTCGACGGTGAGACCGCCTATCAGCGACCGGTGGAGATCGGCTTCGAGGATGATCTCCGCGCCGAAATCGTCTCCGGTCTCGAACCCGGCGAGATGGTGGTCATCCAGGGCCAACGCACGCTCCGGGACGGCCAGCCGGTGTCGGTTCTCGACGCCCTCGAACTCGGCGCCGAAGCCACCGAGGAGCCGCAGACCGAGCGAGCCGGCTGATGCGATCCGTCGTCGCCTTCGCCGTCCGGCGCCGGGTCACTGTGCTCATGTGCGCTCTGGCTCTGGCGGCCTTCGGCGTGGTCGGCTACCAGCGCCTGCCGCTCGATCTCCTACCCGATATCTCGTATCCATCGCTCACCGTTCAAACCGACTTCCCCGACACCGCACCCGCCGAGGTCGAGAACCTCGTCACACGACCCGTCGAGGAGGCGGTGGGGGTGCTCCGCGGACTGCGCACCGTCCACTCGGTCTCACGACCCGGCGTCTCCGAGGTCACCCTCGAGTTTGACTGGGGCGCCGATATGGATCTGCTGCTCCTCGATGTCCGGGAGAAGCTCGACCGGCTCATCCTCCCGGTCGAAGCCGAAGATCCCATCGTCCTGCGATTCGATCCTTCGCTCGATCCGATCCTCCGCATCGCCCTCGGTGGCAGCGGCAACCTCACCGAGAGCCGCCGGCTCGCCGATCGCCGCCTCAAGCAGGCTTTTGAGAGCATCACGGGCGTGGCCTCGGCGCGGATCAAGGGCGGGCTCGAGGAGGAGATCCACGTCGAGGTCGACCAGGAGCGTCTCGCCGCTCTCGGCATTCCGCTCGAACGGGTTCGCCAGGTGGTGGCGGTCTCCAATATCAACCTCCCCGGCGGGTCGCTGCGAGGCACCGACACCCAGTTCCTGATCCGCACGGTCAACGAGTACACCTCCGTCGAGGAGATCGGTTCGCTGGTGCTGTCCGCCGCCGGTCCTTCACAGATCCGGGTCCGTGACATCGCCGAGGTGAGCTGGGGCGCCCGCGAACGCGAAGAGATCATCCGCGTCGGAGGGATCGAGGCGGTCGAGATCGCCATCTACAAAGAGGGCGACGCCAACATCGTCACCACCGCGCGTTCGGTCCGCGATGCGCTGCCGGAGATGACCAAACTCGTGCCCTCAGGCTATGAACTCACGGTGCTCTTCGACCAGTCCCGATTCATCGAGCAGGCGCTGGTCGAAGTCCGCTTCACGGCGGTTGTCGGTGGCGCGCTGGCCATTCTGGTGCTCTTTGTCTTTCTCCGCGACTCCCGATCGACGGTGATCATCGCCACCGCGATCCCGCTCTCGGTGCTCTTCGCCTTTATGGCCATGTACCGGCTCGATGTCTCGCTCAATATCATGAGCCTTGGGGGCTTGACCCTCGGTATCGGGATGCTGGTGGACAACGCCATCGTCGTCCTCGAGTCCATCCACCGAAAACGCCAGGAGGGTCTCGCCCGGACGGCAGCGGCCATTGAAGGCACCACCGAGGTCGGCCCAGCGGTGGCGGCCTCGACCCTGACGACGGTCGCGGTCTTCCTGCCCATCATCTTTGTCGAGGGGATCGCCGGCGCGCTCTTCGGCGACATGGCCATCACCGTGACCCTGAGCCTCTTGGCCTCCCTGGTGGTAGCCGTCACCCTCATCCCCATGCTGAGCGCCATGGGCGGACGGGAAACCACGGCTGCAGCTCCCAATCCGGGGGCGGCTACCAAACCCGGTCTCGGGGCGGTGGCCCGGTTCTACGACATGGTGTTGCGCTCCGCCCTCCACCGCCGGTGGTTCACGATCGCTGCCGCGGCGGTGGTCTTCGCCCTCGCGGTCGCCGCCATCGGGCGACTTCAGACCGCGCTCATCCCCGAGATTTCGCAGGGTGAGTTCTACTTCGAGGCGACCCTGCCCGAAGGCACCCCGGTGGAGGCAACCGACCGCGTGCTGCAACAGATGACCACAGCCATCGAGGGTGATCCCGAGGTCGCGGTAGCCTACGCCACGGCGGGCAGCCGGCTCGTCTCCGGGGGCCTGAGCCTGAGTACCACGGCGGAACACTACGGCCAGCTCAACGTCGTGCTCACCGATCGCAACGACGAGACCGCCGAGCTACGGGTGGCCAATCGCCTCAGGGCCGGCTTCACCACCATCCCCGAACTCGACACCACCTACGGCAAACCGACCTACTTCAGCCTCAAGACCCCCGTCGAGGTCATCCTCTTTTCCGACGATCTCGAGGCGCTGTCCGAGTGGGCGCCGGTGCTGGCGGACAAACTGACGACCGTGCCGGGTCTGGTGGATGTCCGATCCTCCCTCGAGGAGGGTAACCCCGAGCTCCAGGTCATCTTCAACCGCGACCGGTTGGCCTCGCTCGGGCTCGACATGCGTGTCGTCGCCGAGACCCTGCGCGACCGGGTCCTTGGAACTGTCCCCACCCGCTTCCGCGAGGCCGACCGACAGATCGACATCCGGGTGAGGAACCTCGAGCAACAGCGACAAACGGCGGACGACGTCCGCAATCTCATGATCCCGGGTCCCGACGGCCTCCAACTGCGGCTGCTCACCGTCGCCGAGATCCATGAGGATCGCGGTCCGGCCGAGATTCACCGTGTCCAACAGCAGCGGGCCGCAGTCTTGAGCGCCAATCTCGAGGGCCGCGGCCTCGGCGCGGCGGTGAGCGACATCGAGGCGCTGCTCGCGGCCAATCCGCCACCCGCGGGGGTCCTGGCCGAACTCGGCGGCCAGGTCAACGAGATGCAGACCTCCTTTGCGAGTCTCCGTTTCGCCCTGGCGCTTGCGGTTTTTCTGGTCTATCTGGTCATGGCCGCCACCTTCGAGTCGCTGATCCACCCATTCGTTGTCCTCTTCACCATCCCGTTGGCGCTCGTCGGTGTGGTTGTCGGGATCCTCGTCACCGGCATCGATATCAGCGTCATCGCCCTCATCGGCGTGGTCATGCTGGTCGGGATCGTGGTCAACAACGCCATCGTCCTCATCGACACCGTCAACCAGCTCCGACGAAGCGGTATGGCCAAGCTCGATGCGGTCGTGAGCGGCGGTCATCTCCGGCTGCGGCCCATTCTCATGACCACGCTGACCACCGTCCTCGGGCTGCTGCCCATGGCGCTCTCCATCGGCGAAGGCGCCGAACTCCGCGCACCTCTGGCCATCACCGTCTCCTTCGGGCTCCTGCTGAGCACGGTTCTCACCCTGGTGGTGATTCCGGCCGTCTATCTGGTGGTGCCGTCACGGGTCCGCGTCGATGACGAGGAGGCCGGATCATGACGCTCCCCGAGCTCGCCATCCGCCGCCCCGTCACCACCCTGACCATTCTCGCCTGCACCGTGGTCCTGGGCCTGGTGGCGCTCAACCGGCTTCCACTGGGCTTTATGCCGGAGGTCGAGGAGCCGGAGCTCATCGTCCAGGTACCATTCCCCAACGCGACCCCTGAGCAGACCGAGCGACTGGTCATCAGACCTCTTGAAGAGGTCCTGGGCTCGGTCAAGGGCGTGTCCAACATGTGGTCCATGTGCGACGCCAACGGCGGACGGGTCCGGCTCAGTTTTGCCTGGGGCCACGAGATGAGTCTCGCCCGTGCCGAAGTCATCGAGCGCATCGATCGGGTGCGTCGGGATCTCCCGGACACCATCGGCGACATCCGCGTCGGTGGCAGTTGGAACGCCGCCGAGGAGGATGCTCCCATCCTCGAAGGGCGCCTGTCGTCAAAACGCAACCTCTCCGAGAGTTACGATCTTCTCGAACGCAAGATCGTCCGCCCCCTCGAGCGGATCGCCGGCGTGGCCTCGGTGAGCCTCGACGGCGTCAACCCCAAAGAAGTCCGGATCAACCTCAGCCTCGAGAGTCTCGAAGCGCACGGGCTCGATGTTCGGGAGGTGGTAACCGCCCTCTCGGGCTCCAATTTCGACCTCTCAACGGGCGTTCTGAGATCCGATGAGAGACGCCTCACCGTCCGCACCGTGGGCGCCTTCTCAACCGTCGAGCAGATCCGCGCGCTGCCGCTCAGAGGTGACGGGCTTCGACTCGCTGATGTCGCCGATGTCCGTTATGTGGAACCGCCGCTCGAGTACGGTCGCCATCTCGACGGCAACTTCGCCATCGGAGTCACGGTGACCGCCGAGGCCGGCGGCAACGCCGTCGTCATCTGCGACGAGGTCCGGCAGCGGGTCGAGGACATGAACACCGATCCCGAACTCGAAGGAGTCCAGTTCCTGATCTGGTTCGACCAGGGTGCGGAGATCCGCAAGACCCTCAGAAACCTGGCGTTCACCGGTTTCTTCGGCGGTCTGCTGGCGGCGGCGGTGCTCTTCGTCTTTCTCCGAAGGGTCTCCATGACCCTGGTCTCGGTGCTTTGCATCCCGTTCTCGGTCATCGTCGCTTGCGGCGCCATTTGGGCCCTGGGCAAGACCATGAACACCCTGACCCTGCTCGGGCTCATCGTCGGAATCGGGATGCTCGTCGACAACGCGGTGGTCGTCATGGAGAACATCTACCGCCACCAGCAACGGGGGACGAGCCGGCGCGACGCCGCGCTCGTGGGATCGCGCGAGGTTTCGTTGGCGGTGATCGCCGCCACCCTGACCTCGGTCATCGTCTTCCTGCCCATGATCTTCAACAGACCATCGGAGATGAACATCTATCTCCGCGAACTCGCGATCACGGTCTGTCTCACCCTGATCGCCTCACTCTTCGTCTCCCAGACCTTGATCCCGCTGGCCACCTCGAAGCTGATTCGCTCGAGGTCCCGCGGCCGTGCGCCTCTCATGCTCTGGCTCGAGAACCACTACGAGCGGCTGCTCGCCTTTTTCCTCCGCCACCGTTGGCTGACCCCGATCATCGGACTCGCGGTCATCGCCTCAACCTGGTTTCCCTTCAGCCACATTGACAAGAACTTCGATTCCAACGAGACCGAGCTCTTTGTCCAACTCCGC
>Ga0209344_10005002_pt1 | contig 11720 bp, 10 predicted proteins | sample Cruoilmetagenom6_FD_187293 | JGI IMG/M metagenome (GOLD analysis project Ga0209344, IMG submission 187293) | Oil polluted marine microbial communities from Coal Oil Point, Santa Barbara, California, USA - Santa Barbara Oil Seep Sample 6 (SPAdes)... | ecosystem: Environmental > Aquatic > Marine...
TGTCCGCCCATCTCTGTTCTTGAACTTCCCTTTATGTTTAATAATTTTGATGAAGTCGCATATATAAGAAAAAAAATGAAACCAAGATTTAATGAATTGGTCAAACAAAATGGATATAAAATGCTGCTTTTGGTGGATCAGGATTTTGATCAGATCTACTCAACAAAATACGAATTCAGGACAATAGATGATTTTAAAAAAAGCAAATTTTTGACCCATGCAGGGTCAATGGAATATAAGATGCTAAAAGTACTAGGAGCAAAGCCTATGCCCATTGGGGTACCTGAAGTTGCCTCATCTGTAAGAGCAGGGGTTTGTGATGCAGTAATATCCCCAGCCCTATGGTGGCTTGGAACACAACTTTATACCGTAACAAAATTTGTCAATACAACTCAATTCAGATATTCACCTCTTATGCTTGTACTATCGGCAAAGGCATGGGACAAGCTTCCGGAAAAACATAAAATAGCCATTAACAAGGAACTCCCGGAGCTTGAAGAAATTCTTTGTGAAGTGCTGCATGATGGAAATGAAAAAGGCCTTAGAGGAATGATAAATTATGGCGTAAAAGAGGTTGTTCTTACACCCAAAGAGCTTGATGCTTTTAAGAAAAAAACTGAAAGTATGTGGGACGACTTAATAGGAGATGAATACCCCAAAGAGCTGCTTGATGAAGTAAAAATGTATTTAAAAGAATACAGGAGTATGAAAAGCAATATTAAAAATAAATCATAAATGGCAAATGAATCAACACTGCAAACGATAGTTTTGATTTGAGACAGTTCAGATATGACATATGGAGCAAAAAAGGCAAAAAATCCTTTGATAAGGCAAAAAATACTCAAAAAACTTTATGAAAACACCGTTTATTGTAACGAATTGAAAAAACCTTGACACGCTTTATGCCTATACTATAGCATAAATTAGCTTTAATCACGGAGGTGCTAAAAGCATAATAGGAATCCCGTAAAATTCGGGAACGGACCACCGCTGTAAGCGGGACAAACATTGCAGTAATGGCACTGTTTCATTTTAGCAAAATGGGAAGACGCAGCAAATAGAGTGATCCGAAAATCAGAAAACCTGCCTGTGTGATTGGTTTGAATTCTATGGGAGTAGAAGCAAGCCGTAAGATCTATGGATAAAAAAGGGTAATCCCCGGATTGATTTATTTCGATTCGGGGATTTTTTTGTGGTCATTTGTTAACGGATTGGTGGTGTTGCAAAATGAATAAAGGTAACAGGCTTTTGAAAATCTTCTTTTTTTTATACCCATATGTTCCGGTGTTTGTCAAGCAATGCAAAAAAAGAAGAATATATTCAGCTGAATTTAAGGAAGAAGTTACAGCTCTTGTTGAAAGAGATGGGCTTTCCTGTGTTCAAGTTGAAAAGGACATTGGAATAGGTAAAGGGGTTGTATCCCGATGGATAAGAGAAAAAGAAAACCTTAAAGATGATGCATTTTGTGGCATCGGTAATGTCCGAGCATCAGAAAAAGAATTTAAAATTTTAAAAAAAGAAATGGAACGTGTTACACGGGAGCGTGACATCTTAAAAAAAGCAGTGCCATTTTCTCGAAAAAACCGAATCGATATTTAAGTTTATAAGGGAACACCGCTCTGAATACAGAGTGTCTGATCGTTAAAGCCAGTATTGCAGCCAGGATTCCATTAAAAAACTTAAAAGCAAAAAAATGTATACAAAGTATTAGTGATATCGGAAAATGTTATGATAATGCGATAACAGAAACGTTTTTTTAAAACACTTTGTGCTGAATTAACTTATCATACGCGTTTTAAAAACAGAAATGATGCCCGTAGAGATCTTCAGCTATATTGAATTATTTTATAATTAAGTGCGATTCCACAGTTCTATTGACTATTGTGCTCCGGATGAGTATGAAAGGAAAGGATTAAAATGAGGAAAGTAGCTTAATTAACTGTCAACAAATTCAGGCATAGTCAAAAAATATCAAAGACACCAACGCTTACACCTGACCTGGCCATTAAAGACCAGGTTCTTTCTTGAAATGAATAAACTACTAATCCACAGTTACATTTATTGCTGTTGGACCTTTGCGACCTTGCTCTATTTCAAATGTAACTCGATCCCCTTCATTCAGGGTTCTAAAGCCAGATGCGTTAATTCCTGAATGATGAACAAATACATCCGGACCATCTTCTTGTTCAATGAAGCCATAACCTTTTTGCTCACTGAACCATTTTACGACACCACTAGCCATATTGGCAATCTCCTTTTTTACAAAATTTTGAAAAACTATTATGATTCCAAACTTCAGGTCGTTGCCACCATGACAAATAGATCTTCCCCTAAAGAACGAAACCGATACCTCATCAAAGATATATTTTGATCATAAATCAATTTTAAAAATAAAGCAAGATTTTTCTGTTTTTAAACATCTTCATATATGGAATAAAAAACTCATGGTCAGACATTAAACACTTAAAAGCTATATAAAAAATAAATTTATTTAGATAAATGATTTTTAGATAAATTTTAATTATACGAATAAAATACTTTTTTATTGACAACGCATGTATAATAGAATAAAAATAAATATTTTACAAATAGTTTTTTTCTTCTTTCCATTTATCTGCTTTTTTTTCTTACCTACGCTTAAATCCAATCATTTTCTATACATAATGTTAAAAAAGGATAAAGTTGTATATTGCTAAAATAACAGATAATTTAAATTTGTTCTATAAAAATAAGGAAAACTAATATAGTATTATTGTCATGATTAATGAACCTTTTGCAAATACAACTTCATGGATTCACAAAAGAAATCCCCAAGTAAAGGTTATTTTTGCGATAGCATACTCTGTTGTTGTAGCGTTATCTAACAGCTTTTCTGCTCTGATTTCAGCTCTTGTGGTTTCAATAATTCTTATTTACCTATCCAAATTAAATATAGGAAAAGTCATAAAACGTCTTGCAGTTGTTTTCTGGTTTTTACTAATTACATGGGTAGCTTTGCCAATAACCTTTGAAGGCGAGCCTCTTTGTAAAATTGGGCCGTTTGTAATTACAAAACCTGGCGTTGTTTTGTCACTGCAAATCACGTTCAAATCAACAGCTATTTTGCTGTCTTTTATGGCGCTTATTGCTACAATGACAGTTGCCACTTTAGGACATTGCTTATATTGTTTGAAAATTCCACCAAAATTTGTTCTCCTGTTGTTGATGACCTACAGGTATCTTTTTGTAATTGAAGAGGAATACCAGCGTCTATGGACAGCAATACAAATAAGGGGCTTCCGATCAAAAACCAATATTCACTCTTATAAAACCTTTGCCTATTTGATTGGAATGCTGTTTGTACGCGCATCAATAAGAGCAAAAAGAGTACACCAGGCGATGCTATGCCGCGGATTCAAGGGAAGATTTTACAGTCTTGAAAGCCATACATTTTCGGGTCAGTGCTGGATTTTTTCAATATTTATGTTAATTGTCTTAACATGTTTAATAATTCTGGAGTGTACCTAAAAATAAATACGATCACAACAATGGAGCCTGTTGCCTTATTGCTTGACGAACCTATCACTGGCCTTGATAAAAAAATAAAACAAAGGCTTATTAAAGTTATTCAACGCCTTGATCTCTCATATATATACTTGTATCACATGATAATTATTTTTTCTATAAGCTTACAGATTCATTGTTTACAATGGATCAAGGACAAATTTTTCAGGTTGAAAAAATCCATAGCCATATTCATACACACCCATGCCTCTCACTTACATAATCATTCCTCTAATAAAAAATAAAATTGCATTAATTAAGTATAAGGGCATTGTTAAATAAGAATATGTTTTCAATGTTTTTGTTGTATAATTTTAGCATAATACGATATAAAGACCTATTCAGAATTAACAATGCCAGTATAAGGTTATAAAATCAGTACTTAATTTTTAACAAAAATGTATGTTTTATGCGTTTGTCCACCTTTCGCTCTTTACTCTGCCAACTATGTGATCAACAATATCTTTTGTTAAATCACTTTGTCCAAAAAAACCGGTTATCCCCATTTTTTTTAAGGCAGGCCTGTCTTCTTCTATGACACGGCCTCCTGCTACAACACATATATCTCCACAACCTTTTTCTTTTAGCAATTCAACTACTTTAGGAAAAAACACCATATAAAGATGGTCATTTAAATAACTTAATGCAATAACATCGGCATCTTCCTCTATTGCTGCATCTACAATATGTTCTGGTGTTCTAAATTTTCCCAAATAGACAACTTCCATGCCGGCTTCTCTTAGAGCATGACTCAAATATATTATACCTCTATCATGGCAATCTAGTCCGGGCATCCCAACTACAACTTTGATTTTTCTCACACTTTTTTCCATTATGAACATGTCCTTTTGCTAATGCTATCTATATGAAACGACTCAACTATATAAATACGTTAAACTGTTTCATAGTTTGTTGTTTATAGCCAAAAGCTCTCATAGATACTATTAACATAAAGATAGAACTTCACATTTTTTCAACCAGCCACAAAAATAAGAAAAATTAAAAAATATTTTTTAGTTAAATGCCTTTTGCTAAAGTGAAAAATGCAGTACTTCATAAGGATCATAACTTGCGCCATTGGCTTCCCTTATAACGCCTAATATCTCCCCCAAAGTTGCCTGAGATCTTAACGACTCCATCATCAATGGCACAAGATTACATTTTTTCTCAACATTAGCATGTTCCCTAAGCTTAAAAAGTGCTTCTTTGACTTTATTATTGTCCCTTGCATTTCTCATTCCTACAATTTCTTTTTCTCTTTTTTCGCTTGTATTCATCTGTTCTTCCAAAGTTCTGTCTCTTCCCACTTGAATTGGAACCTCTTCTTCCTTTGAGACAACAAATTCATTCATACCCACAATAATTCTTTTTTTCTCTTCAATTTCACGTTGCTCCTTGATGAGTTCACGTTCCAGCTCAGCGCCAATCCAGCCGGTTTCTGTTGCTTTTATTGCACCGCCCATATCAGATATTTTATTGATTAGATTTGTGATTTCCTCTTCCATCTTATCTGTTAAAGACTCTATAAAATACGATCCTGCCAAAGGATCTGCAACGCTTGCAACCCTTGATTCATAGGCAAGAATATTGTGAATATTTAGCGAGGTTAAGGCGCTATGTTCTGTAAGTATATAGTATCCTTCATCATATCCTGCAGGATCAAAAGATTGGAGTCCTCCAAGCACACATGCAAGCGACTCAAGAGTAACTCTTGCAACATTATTGACAGGCTGCTGAACAGTAAGCGAGTTTCCTGACGTATGAACTGACAGATATAACCTGCATGATGCGGATTTTTTAGCTCCATACTTTTCCCGCATAAGTTTTGACCACACTCTTCTAACTGCTCTGAACTTGCATATTTCCTCAAAAAAATCCATATCGCATGCACATCCAAACACATTCACCCTGGGGGCAAAGTCATCAATATCATGCCCTCTTTCAAGCATACGCCTGATATATTCTTCCATAAATGAAATTGTAAATGCCATTTCCTGAATTGCATTTGCACCTTTTTCATGCATATCGTATGCATTTGGTGCAATAGGATGCCATCTTGGCATATTTTGTATGGAATATTCAATCACATCTGTTGCCAGTTTGGCTGCCAGTTTTAAAGGCTTTGCATTTGTTTCATACATACTAAATACTAAATGAATTGGCTCATTTAAAATTGAACCGCTTATTTTTGTAAGATCATACCCCATGTCCTGAGCATATGCCACAAAAGCAGCATACACAACAGCAGCTGCCATTGAAGGATTATTAAACGATACACTGACATCTTCAAGTGAAATAGAATCAAAAAGATTATACATATCCTGTAAACATACTATAGATACACCACTAACTCCTGCATACCCCTTTGCTAAAGGATGATCAGGATCTATTCCCTGATGAGTGATTGTGTCTCCGAAACAGTATAACCCGGATGCTCCCTTTGATAAAAGATACTTATATCTCTCATTGGTATCTGCTGTGGACCCAAGACCTGAAAATACTCTTCTTGTCCATAACTTACCTCTATACATGTTATTCCAGATTCCTCTTGTAAACGGATATTTGCCAGGATCTGCTATATCAGCATCATAATCGCTTTTTTCACAATCCTCAGGAAAATAACATTCCTTTAACGGAATACCAGCTGATGTTTCAGTTACAGGACAAGCATCAAATCTTCGAGATGATACGATCTTTTCATTATTACCCATGTACATCTCCTTTTAAACTATTTTTAACTGTTTTTTATGATTACTCACATTGAGCAGGTCAAAGCATAACCTACCAAAATTATAAGATATGGCTATTTTAGCCCAAACGTTTTGTTCAATACATTCAATATATGAAAAACAAACCTGCTCAATCATGGAATAATTTAGGGAGAAAAATATACAAAATTTTACATTTTTTTTGTTTTTTTCATTAATCTATATTCAGCAAGATTTTTTATCATGCTATCAAGCACTTCTTTTGGATAAACTTTTTTTTCTGCAAGCTTATACCAGAGGGGCCTGGTTTTTTCCTTTAAAGCTTCAGTTATTTTACTATCCATCTTTATCTCAGTCATTCCTCCATAGTTTATCATTGCTCTATGGCTTTTATCATTACTGCGTTTCATATCCTTATCCATTGGAAGTTCAAGATCACTAGTTACCTTGACAATAGCTTTTTGATGTTTTTCTGAAATTTTCGCCCATGCCTTTTGGGTTACTATTATTGCTGCTGGAGTATACCTTATGGTGGACACAGTTGCTGAACCTCCAAGGGTATAAAGCTGTGCTCCCAAGTACCATAACGAAGGACATACAAGACCATTTACTACTCCCGACCTCATTGAAGCTGCCACTTCAGGAACAGCTAAAGGTATAGGACTTGACTTAAGTACTTTTAAAAATTCCTGTTCCACACGACCACAGTATGTAGCAAATCTAATGTTGGTAAAATCTTCAACTGTTTTTATTGCTTTATCAGTTGAATATATCGTGTCAAAGCCCTGATCCAAAAGTATGAGTAACTGATATCCATTTTTCTTGAAAGTATCATAAAATAATGGTTTCATTTTTTTTTTGATATATGCAACTTCATCAAAATCATTAAACATAAAAGGTAGCTGCATTGTATATACTGCTGGACATGCCAGATGAACCCCAGAACCGTCTAGCCCGGCTCCCTGAAGTTGATCTATTTTCATCTTTCCCAGCCAGTCCCTGTTATCTCCCATTATCCCTCCGTGATACCAATCAAGTTTAACATCATTATTTGTAACTTTGTGTATAGCCGGAGTAATTTGGTTTCTTATAAAAAGCTCGATTCCAACACCTTTAGGAGCATTTGTTGCCATTTTTAATATGACTTTAGGATTATTTGGGGTTGCGTTGGAAACCACAGGACAAAAAACTAAGCAAACCGTTAGTACACAAACTGCTAAAAAGACTCTTCTTAAAACCTTCACTCTTGTACCTCCTTAAAAAAATCATTTAACTTATACTGCTTTTACTGTACATTAAACAATTACTTCTCCCTAAAATAAACACAAATAAAGCTTTCATTCTAATAACATCATAAGAGCTTTAAACAAACATCAAACAAACCTAAGATAGAATATAAAAACAACTTACCTGGGGGAGTTGTTTTGTCCATCCTCCTGTTAATTTAACATACTTCCTAATATAAACCGAAAGGCCGATAGATTTTTGCAATTTTTTTTAAATTTGTCAACCTACTTGGTTGTATAAGCAAAGTTTATTTATAATAAAACCTGTAATAGTGATTGCATCTTAAATTCAAGGTTCATATCCCTGCCTTTTGCCATGCCAATATATGTTTATAGTGGACACTAAAAAGAGGATAGATTTTTGTTATCTGAAATTACAAATATTTTTTTACAAATCGGGAAGTATATGGGCCTACCCGTATTGCTGAATCCTTACGGAAAAAGGATATTTCCTGCGGTAAAATATGTGGGAAAAGATTAATGGATGAAGCCGAGCTAAAACCTGAAAGACGGACAAAATATAAAGTTACAACCAATTCAAAACATAGCCTTAAGGTGGCTTACAAATCATGTAAATCAGAAGTTTGCTACATAAAAAGGCAAATCAATTTTGGGCTTCAGATATTGCATATATTAAAATATTTGAAGGGACATTATATCTTGCTGTAATATTTGACGTTTTTTTAAGAAAAATTGTTGGCTGGTCAATGAGTGAGCAAATGAAAGACAGTTTAGTAATTGATGCGTTTAATTCTGCCTGGATCAGTCGCCGACCAGGTAAAGGAGTACTTTTTTATTTAGATCGTTAAAGCCAGTATTGCAGCCAGGATTTCATTAAAAAACTTAAAAGCAAAAAAATGTATACAAAGTATGAGTGATACCGGAAATTGTTATGATAATGCGATAACAAAAGCATTTTTTAAAACACTTCGTGCTGAATTAACTTACCATACGCGTTTTAAAAACAAAAAATGATGCCTGTAGAGAGATCTTCAACTATATTGAATTCTTTTATAATCAAGTGCGGCTCCACAGTTCTATTGACTATTGTGCTCCGGATGAGTATGAAAGGATTAAAATTAGTAAAGTCGCTTAATTAACTGTCAACAAATTCAGGCATAGTCCAATTTTTGACAATTCCAATATTGTTTATACATTAGAAAGACCATAATGTTGCCGAACGGCTAAATTGAGCTGCGCCGAGTTAAGTACCAGAAACGATCAATACCGAAAAATATAAGTTGAAAGCAATAACTTACAAAACCGCGAGATATTAGGCGTCAGGCTCAAATGATTTGTTCGGCCTTGGTCTTTCTATAAGATAGCCGGAAACATAACGGTGCAAGACACTATGCATAAGTGTTTGATATGGAATCCCTTTGTCTACAGCAAGGGCTTGGATTTCTTCCAGAATTTTTGAAGATATTCTGATATTAACTCTTTTATCCTTTTTTAAGGTTTTGTGTGCATACTGCTGATGTTTCACTATTTCTTCTTTAGCATTTTGTACCGACTTCCACTCACCTCGCTCAAAGGATTCGAAAATCTCTTGTTCGTCTTTATTGAGTTTAATTTTATCCATTCTTGCCTCCTAAATAAACATGAGTGGCTTTACGACTTGGAACTATTGTTTTTAGAACCTTACCATTTTCATTTTCCACAAATGGAACAAGATAAACATAATCATTAATTTCAACCACAAGTAATTGTTGGTTAGGATATTTTTCTTGGCTGGGATGAGCTACAATATCAAGCACATCACCTCTCTTAATATGCATGGTTATTTGTTCAAAACTCACACCACGTTCTATTTTAAGTCGCTCATTTTTTTCTTTATTCCACCTATAATGGTCCATAAATTAAACCTAAATAGAATGTGTGCCTAATGTCAACGTAATTTATGGATTGAGGGTCACACGTGATTCCCATTAATGTTGGTTCTATTTTTTGCTTCTAAAACACTTTAAATGGGCTAATATTTCATCCAAAAGCTTTTTAGGATATGCTTTGTCAGCCAATTTGTAATACATTGGAATTATTTTGGCTCTAAAAGCATCCAGCTCTTTATTACTTAGCCTTATTTCTTTAATTCCATAATCTATCATAGCTTGAAGAGCTTTTTTATTTCCTCTACGTATTTTAACCAAAAATTTTTTTTCTAAATCCGGCAACTCTTTATCTATGGCTATCTGGTGATGCTTGGGGATTCTATCCCATGATTTTTTTGTAATCATTACCATTGCTGTAGAATATCTAATTGAAGGTGTTGTTACTGCTTTTGTAATTGTATAAAGCTGTGTACCAAGCCACCACATGGCAGGGCAAAACATGCTGTCTGCAACACCTGCTCTGAATGAAGATGCTATCTCAGGAGCATTAATATATATAGGCCTTACACCAAGCGCTTTTAAAACTGAATTTTCTACTCTTAGCTCATATGTTATAAATTTTGTCTTTCGCATATCCTCAAGCGTTTTGATTTCATATTTTGTTGAAAATATTAAATCAAAATCCTGCTCAAACCACAGCAAAAGTTTATGATTACTATTAAAAACATATTTTTCAACGGTTGGCCGCATTACTTTTCTAATATGATCCACTTCATCTGCATTGTTAAACAAAAATGGAAGTGATAATACACTAAGGTCAGGGCATGCCATTATAACAAACTGTACCGACCCTTGTGCACCCTGTAGCTGATCAATACGCATTTTTGCCAGAAAATCTTCCTCATCCCCCATAATGCATCCCCAATACCAGACAAAAGTGACCTCACCATTTGTAACCCTTTCTATTGTTTTTGTAAAAGGTCCTTTACAAAAATTTGCCCACGCAACACCATCCGGACCAACAGAACCTATTTTCAAAATATCCTTTGCTTTTTTACTTCTTGCCTCAACACAAATAGTTGAAAAAATTAATAATGAAAAAACCAAACTGAATATAACCAATTTTTTTCTAAACATTATACCCTCCAAATAATTTTTGAATAAAATAAGTCATATGATGTAACAATGCTAAAATCTACCATTTATTTGTTTGATATAACTACCAAATGAACGTTAGGTTTAATCTAAAAAATAACAGCGGATATATCAGGCGAAGCTATAACATAGACACCTGCAAAAAAGCAAGTTCTCTTTTTTATTTTAAACCGTATCATTATTTCATATTTATTGAAATGCTTTTTGAATAGTTATTAGGAGATGAAGCAGCTTCAGCAATTTGATAATCTACCTGTAGGCTGGTTGAATCTTTTTTCTGATCCAAAAGGTAAATTTTATATTTTTTATTTCTGACAAGTATTTCTTCTTCTTTTCATAAGATATTTCTGGTGATATTCTTTTGCTTCATAAAAGGTTTTGGCTTTAAATATTTCCGTCATTATCTTTTCGTCATTACCTTTCCATCAAATTCTTTTTGTTTTTTTTCCTTAAAAACTGCAGCTATTTTTTTTGATTATAATCATGATAAAAAATAGCTGATTTATACTGGCTCCCAATATCTATACCCTGCCTATTAAATTGAATAGGATCATGCATTTCCCAAAAAGCATCAAGCCCTCTGTGTCAGGATAGATGTCGCCTCAATTAAGTAAAAAAATTATAATTTAATAGGGCGATAGAAAGGTCGCATGATCACAGAATATTCACAAAAATTTAAAGAATCAATACTGTAAAAAATTTTTCCAATCCAAGTTGATCTATAGTAAACTTTGCTTAAGGCAAATCAATTTTAGGCTTCAGATATTGCATACATTAAAACATTTGAAGGAACACTATATCTTGCTGTAATATTTGACGTTTTTTCAAGAAAAATTGTTGGCTGGTCAATGAGTGAGCAAATGAAAACAGTTTAGCAATTGATGCGTTTAATTCTGCCTGGATCAGTCGCCTACCAGGTAAAGGATTGCTTTTTCGTGTCTGATCGTTAAAGCCGGTATTACAGCCAGGATTTCATTAAAAAATTTAAAAGTAAAAAAATGTATACAAAGTATGAGTGATACCGGAAATTGTTATGATAATGCGATAACAGAAACGTTTTTTAAAAAACTTCCTGCTGAATTAACTTACCATACGCGTTTTAAAAACAAAAAATGATGCCCGTAGAGAGATCTTCAGCTATATTGAATTATTTTATAATTGAGTGCGACTTCACAGTTCTATTGACTATTGTGCTCCGG
>Ga0209344_10005003_pt1 | contig 11719 bp, 11 predicted proteins | sample Cruoilmetagenom6_FD_187293 | JGI IMG/M metagenome (GOLD analysis project Ga0209344, IMG submission 187293) | Oil polluted marine microbial communities from Coal Oil Point, Santa Barbara, California, USA - Santa Barbara Oil Seep Sample 6 (SPAdes)... | ecosystem: Environmental > Aquatic > Marine...
CGGGAATACGTTAAAATTGATGAATGAACACGTAGATAATGGCAACGACCCGTTGGAAATGGCAAAAGTGGTGCACAAAATTATTGAGACTGAAAATCCGCGAATACATTATAAAGTAGGGTCTACATTGCAGAAATTCTCCATTGTACTGAAACGTATTCTGCCCGATAGGGTTTATGAACGAATGCTGCTAAAGCATTATGGATTGAAGTGATAATTACGTGGAGACTTTTTACAGATTTTGGCGTTTTTTTATTTTGGATAATTTTTCGTTTTTGCAAATCCGAATTGAATGAAGAGCAGTCAGAAAAAGATTTTGCTACGAATATTTTCATTTCAATAGTTATTTTACTTACCTTCATTCAGCTAAAATTGAATTTGATATAGCTTTTCAATTTTGTCCGCATATTCAACCAATTCGAAATTTTCTTCCCTATTTTTGCAATAATTAATTTGAAAATGTTTTTATGAAATTCTTTATCGATACCGCAAACCTAGACCAAATACGCGAAGCCCAAGATTTGGGCGTGCTTGATGGCGTAACAACAAACCCATCCTTGATGGCCAAGGAAGGCATCACAGGTCGCAATAATATATTGAAACATTATGTGGACATCTGCAATATTGTGGACGGCGACGTTTCGGCAGAAGTTATTGCTACAGACTTTGAAGGGATGGTAAAAGAAGGCGAGGAGCTTGCTGAACTTCACCCGCAGATCGTGGTAAAAGTGCCAATGATAAAGGAGGGGGTAAAGGCAATTAAATATTTTACCGACCACGGTATCCGTACCAATTGTACCCTCGTTTTTTCCGCAGGGCAAGCTTTGTTGGCTGCCAAAGCCGGAGCAACATACGTTTCCCCTTTTATCGGGAGATTGGACGATATTTCAACCGATGGCTTGGAACTTATTGCGGACATCCGTTTGATTTATGACAACTACGGTTTCGAGACGCAAATTCTTGCAGCCTCCGTGCGCCACACCATGCACGTTATCAATTGTGCAAAAATTGGTGCCGATGTTATGACAGGGCCGCTTTCATCCATTGAAGGTCTGCTTAAACATCCGTTGACAGATAGTGGTTTAAAACAATTTTTGGAAGATTACAAAAAGGGGAATTAATTTTTGTTTCGGCGCTCCGTCGCACGACAAGTTTTGATCATTGATTGAAGGTGAAAATATTATCTATTCAAAAAACCTAAAAGCAACTCTTCAAAATTTGTATTGAATAGGTTGGTTTTTCCTTCAAGGATTATCCCATCCTTATCAAGGACTATTGCACTGTTTTTATACCTTAGAAGAAGTTTCTTTTCAGCATCGCTCAAATTCTCTATCTGAAATTCCTGCAAGGGATTGTAACCCGATTTTGAAATAGTTTGTCGCCATTTTTTGAAGTGGGTATCAGTGTTAATTCCCAAAAAGTCATACTCGGGGTACTTTGATTTCAGTTCGGCAGCGCGGCTGTGAATGTTTTTGTAGTGGGCGGTTGATTGCCCAGACCAGAAATATATGACGGTAGGTGCTTTAATAATGCTTAACAAGTCTTTTACAACATTTTCGGTATTGACCAAAGCCACATTGGGTACTGTGTTTCCGGGAGTAAGTTTTACAGTAATCTCAAGCATTTTGGAAACTTCTGCAATATGTTTGTTATTAGTGTTCATTTTTGAGAATTCCTCAAAAAACTTTCTTTCTTCCTTGGCATCATTTGCATTTAATAAATACCAAAGGGCGTTATTTCGCAATAAGCTATTTTTAAGCGTATCTGAAGTCACTAAACTATCAATCAATTGGATTTTCCGATGATTAAAGTCGTATGAACTGCGATCTACCATTGCTACGTTATCATATTCTGAGTAAATAACATTCTCAAAATACCGATTCATAAAGCGATAATAGGGGTAATAAAACCTGAGTTCATCACGTTCAAAATCTACATCATTTCTGTAATCAAAAAAGTGCTGGTCAAATTTTTCTGGATTGCTTCGGTTGGCGGCAGTGTATTTTTCCTTTTTTATAAAATAATCATAGTTAATGTTTGCCAAAGCTGCGTTTTTAAAACCTTCGGCAACATCATATCTATTTATAAAATCTTGATATTCCTGAAGCTTTAGTTGCTTCAATGAATCTATTTTATGGGTAAATTCTTCTGAAGAAAGCGTATACCAATTTGGTAAATTATTATTTTCAGTCTCATTTTTTAAATAGAGATACATTAGCAGATTGTTCTGCTCACCACCTCTTCCTGAATAGGCCAGAGATTCGTCAAAATCCATGGTGTTAATGTGCATTAATAAACTATCGCCAGGTTCAATATAGAAAACCTGGGTTTCACTATGCATAAAGTTATAGAGCCCAGCTTTTATTTTGTCTGTTTTGTATAAAAAGAAGTTGTTTGAATCAAGCTTTACTGTATCCAGAATTTCGTTTCCACGAGAAAAAATAATAAAATCCAATGTAGGGTTTACTATTTGTCCGCTTATCCAGGTAGTTTGTACGGCATTTTCTTCCGTGTCTTTACAGGATAGCAATAAAGTAAGTAATAGAAGAGGGAGTATTTTTTTAAACAATCGCACGCACTTAAGGATTAAAAAACAAATGTAGCCGACCCCTATAATGCAATTTGTTAAATGGTAGTTAAAAGGGTTTTTAAAACGTTAATGTTTTCAGCGTTACACTTAATTGGCTACTTTTGCGCAAAATTTAAAAATTTATGCTTTCAGTTTCAAATCTTTCGGTGCAATTTGGTAAAAGAGTATTGTTTGACGAGGTGAGCACGCAGTTCACAAGTGGCAATATTTACGGAATTATAGGCGCCAATGGAGCCGGAAAATCCACTTTTCTAAAAATTATTTCAGGCAAGCAGGATCCTACTTCGGGCCATGTTCATTTAGAGAAGGGCAAACGTATGTCTGTACTTGAACAAAACCACAATGCCTATGATGACTTTATGGTGCTGGAAACCGTGGTGCGTGGTAATAAGGAATTGTTTTCCATAAAAACCCAAATTGACAAACTGTACGAAGATTATACGGATGATAATGCCGAAAAAATTGGTGAACTACAGGTGGCTTTTGAAGAAATGAACGGTTGGAACGCCGACAGTGATGCCGCAGCCATGCTTTCAAATCTGGGTATAGACGAAAGCCTGCATTATACAATGATGAAGGATTTGGATGGAAAACAAAAAGTACGCGTGCTTTTGGCCCAAGCGCTTTTTGGAAATCCAGATGTGCTAATTATGGATGAGCCCACCAACGATTTGGATTATGAAACCATCAATTGGCTTGAAAATTTTCTCGCGAATTATGATAACTGCGTGATTGTTGTTTCCCACGACCGTCACTTTCTCGATGCTGTATGCACCCACATTAGCGATATTGATTTTGGCAAAATAAACCACTATAGTGGTAACTATACTTTCTGGTACGAAAGTAGCCAGCTTGCAGCACGCCAACGTGCACAGCAAAACAAAAAGGCAGAGGAAAAACGTAAAGAGCTGCAGGAGTTCATCATGCGTTTCAGTGCAAACGTAGCAAAAAGTAAACAGGCAACTTCACGTAAAAAGATGCTCGAAAAACTTAACGTAGAAGAAATAAAACCTTCAAGCCGCCGCTACCCGGCAATCATTTTTGAACGCGAGCGTGAAGCGGGGGACCAGATTTTGAATGTTGAAAACCTATCTGCTTCTATCGATGGAGAAGTGCTTTTCAAGAATGTAGATATCAATTTGGCAAAAGGTGATAAGGTTATTATTTATTCGCGCGACTCTCGCGCTGCAACTGCCTTTTATGAAATATTAAACAGCCACGCAAAGGCAGATTCTGGTTCTTTTCAATGGGGAATTACCACTAATCAAAGTTACCTTCCATTGGATAATGAAGAATTTTTCAAAAACAACCTTTCATTGGTAGATTGGTTACGCCAATATGCTAAAACAGAGGAGGAGCGTGAAGAAGTTTTCTTACGTGGATTTTTGGGCAAAATGCTTTTCAGTGGTGAAGAGGCCTTGAAGAAAAGCAATGTGCTTTCGGGTGGGGAAAAAGTACGCTGTATGCTAAGCCGAATGATGATGCAGCGTGCCAACGTTCTGATGCTCGACGAACCTACAAATCATTTGGATTTGGAATCTATTACAGCTTTCAACAATTCCTTGAAAAATTTTAAAGGAACCATTTTGTTAACCACCCACGACCATGAATTTGCACAAACGGTGGGTAACCGCATTATAGAACTTACACCAAACGGTGCTATTGATCGCTATATGACTTTTGATGAATATATGGGCGATAAAAAAATAAAGGAGTTACGTGAGAAAATGTATTCCGTAGAGGCTTAAGATTGTAATCGAAATTTCATAAAAAAGTCAGGTTTTGACTGAAAAAATCAAATAGAGCCTGTCTATTTAATTTAATAAATGATACTGTTTTTCAACAGTTTTCGTGTTACAAAGACCGTCTTCAATAGTAAAGCCATTTATCAAAAATACAGTTGCACTGATTGGCCAAAATATAATGCTGAGAATTTTTAATAGGGTTCGATAAATTCGATTTTTTAATTTTAATTGCTTACCACTAACAGAAATCGTTCTGATTTTCAATACTTCTTTACCAATAGTAACTGAATTTCCAAAAACGTCGCATAAAATAAAATACATCAAATAGAACAAAAAGTATAGACTTAACCCCCAAGTTATGTGGTGGTTAAATAGTATATATTCACCCAGCTCCCAATCAAATTTAAAAAAGTTTGATGCTACACTTGCGATAACACCGATTATCGTCAAGTCCAGCAATAGAGCGAGTATTCTATTGCTTTTAGTGCTCATTGTTACATCATTGTATTTTTAAGGGTTTACTATTCCTCAATTTCCTTCAAATAGGCATCCACAATTGGTTGGGCAATGGCAAGTTCATCTTTGCGAACAAATACACGAACTTGATCGTCATATTTACTTCCCGAACCAAACATGACTCCACTTTGTTCATCGTCCCGAAGTATTGGGGTGATGTTTACGTCCTCCAATCTTCCTACTAATCCTGTTGCTATTATATCGGAGCCTGTATATATGCGAACGGTTTCTTCTTTGTTTTCTGACATGATTTTAAATTATTTGTTATTAAATAATAAGTTAATTTTTTTACTCAATTCTGAAATCAAGCATTGTAATATTTACTTTTCCAAATGGCGCCGTTGAAATTTTTTCCTTTTGAAAAGCCATAAAAAATTACCATTCCGCCCACACCCTTGAAAATGAAAAGAAATAAAAAGAGATATTCCGCAAAAGTTGCGTTCGGGGTGAACCATTGCATCGGCATTAAAAGAGTTATGAAAAGACTCAGTAAAGCTACGGTAAACACCAGATTTTCAAAATTTTTATAGGGCCACATCAATAATTTTCTAAATGGGTGCAGATCGTTTCCCCATTTGTGGATTAAGTAAAAATAATCGTTCCCCATTGGTGCAAATAGCAACGGATCATCAGCATTCTCAAGTTTAAGAAGTTTTGCGGGAGCAACAATCTTAAAATTTTTCAAGGCAATGCCGTGTTTGTTTTCAAGATTTCTAATTTCTGAAATTGCCTCTTCGGGAAAATCGCCCTTAAAAAAGTGTGATCCCAAAAAGCGTAAACGATAATTTATGCAAAGATTCTTAATGTCATCTATGTGAAAAATGTGTGAACTTTCCAGCAAATCAAAATTAAAATGATTTCCAATTTCTACAGATTCTTTCTCTAGTGTTGCTAGTATTGCTTCGCGCTGTTTTTCATTTTCAGAAAAAATTCGGTTTACTTCATCCATAACAGACTGCTCATCAATTCGTTTTGAACGATATTTCAACAGCTGCTTTTCAATATTGGTCCGAGAAAACATAAGTTGCAATTTTTAGAAAAATAAATGTACACAGTACATTTGTGCAAAACAAGAATTTAACAAAGTTTGAGTGAAATTTTAAATATTGCAAACGCTTTTTCATTCATAGATAATTTGGCTTCGTATTTGTTATATTTACAATCTAATTTTTTAGGAAATGTTCCGAACTGATTTGAAAATTTTCAGAAATAACCTTTCGGGCATTTCGTTTTTCACTTTATTAAATTTCTTACACAGATGAAAATCAAACATACCTTCCTCTTAATTTTTGCAATTTGTTTTACGGCCACTGTTTCCGCACAGAAATACAAGTCAACTAAAAATGCAGAGGTTACCAAAATGTTGGGAGATAGCGAGTTTACTTCAAGTAAAACTTTTTATGAAAATATTGAAGAAGCTCCGGATTTTATGATTTTAGCTAAAATCTTAAAAAATGAACCCCTGCGTAAAAAACTGGAAAATCAAGAGATGGTTACCATTTTTGCGGTAGCGGATGAGGCGTTTTTAAACTTACCGAAGAAAAGCAGGGACTCAATTTTAGGGAATACCACTTTAGTAAATTCAATGATAAAGTACCTAACCGTGCCCGGAAGACTTGATAGCAATAGCCTTAAAACTGCAGTGGAAAAAAATGGCGGTAAGGCATACTTGACGACCATTGAGGGGCACAGATTAGAAATTATGGAAAATGCGGGACAATTAATGCTAATTGATGAGCATAAAAATATTGCCAGAGTTATAGCTCCAGACTATTATCATAAAAATGGCTTTTTTCATATTATTGATGGATTAATTTTTCCACCTTCGGAAGAATAGTTTTATAAAAGTTAAATAAACCCTAAAGTCCGGAAACTGCAAAACCGCAGTTTCCGGACTTTCGTTTATATACACATAAACTTAAAACTAAAAAACATTATTATGAAATCAAGATTTATCACAGCAGCATTATTTTCAATGGCCCTTGTGGCTGGAACTTCATCAAGTTTTGCTCAAGACAAAATGATGAAAGACGAAAAAACAGTTATGGTTGGCGGAGCAGCAATGTATCCCGGCAAAAACATTATTGAAAACGCAGTAAATTCAAAAGACCACACAACACTTGTAGCAGCAGTAAAAGCTGCAGATTTGGTGGAAACACTTCAAGGTGATGGCCCATTTACGGTTTTTGCACCAACAAACGAGGCTTTTGAAAAACTACCAAAAGGAACAGTGGAAACTTTACTGAAAACTGAAAACAAAAAAACATTGCAAACCGTCCTAACCTATCACGTTCTTGCAGGCAGACATAGTGCAACTGATATTATGGATGACATAAAAAAAGGTAACGGAAAAGCAACTTACAAAACCGTGAGCGGTGGAATTTTGACCGCGATGATGAAAGGTAAAAAAGTGATGCTAATGGACGAAAAAGGAGAGATGGCCTCTGTGACCATTGCAGATGTAAATCAATCAAATGGAGTAATTCACGTAGTTGATAGTGTTGTTTTACCAAAGTAATTTTGTCCCAATTCCCAATCAATTAATATGAAAACAGCGACCTTTTAAAGTCGCTGTTTTTTTTTATCGAAGTGTTGCTCCAAATTCGTTTTCAAATTTTTGTTGGAGTTTACCCATTATTCTGTCTATCTGTTTATCGGTCAAAGTTTTTTCTTCGTCTTGAATAGTAAAACTAAGCGCATAGCTTTTTTTGCCTTCGGGAAGATTTTTGCCTTTATAAACATCAAAAAGTGTAACAGCTTTTAGAAATTTCTTTTCGGTGCTAAAAGCCGCATTTTGCAGTTCGCCAAAACGCACTGAATTATCAAGCAACAAAGCAAAATCACGTTGCGCTGCTTGGAATTTTGCGATGGGTTTCAACTTAAAATTTTTAGTTGAAATTTGTTTCAGAACCGCATCCCAATTGAAATCTGCGAAAAATATTTCGGCATCAACATCAAATTCTTTGGTGACTTTTTGTTTTACAATACCAAATTCAACAATTGTTTCTTTGTTCCTTTTTAGGGAAATTCCTTCAGAGAAAATATCGTTTTCAGTTGAATCTTCAGTATAACCTTCAAGCCCTAAGCGTTCCATTAAAGCTGCAACAGTTCCTTTTCCGAAGAAGAAGTTACTTTTTATATCTGGGGATGCCCAATTTCCTTCCGTTTTCAATCCTGTGATGAAAAGAGAAAGATGTTTGGTTTCTGTTCTTCCACCCGGAAAATTGTGATAGGTCTTTCCGAACTCAAACAATTTTAAATCGCTGTTTTTTCGGTTGCTGTTATATTCTATAGCTTCCAAACCCGAAAACAACATGGACTGGCGCATCACAGAAAGATCTTGGCTCAAGGGATTGAGCATAGTTACGTTATAGTTTTCTTTGATGGTTTCACTCAGTTCGTTGTATTTTGGCGTGGTTAGGGAGTTGTTTAACATTTCGTTAAAGCCAAGCCCCGTCAACTGTAACGCAATTTTATTCTGAACGTCATAATCTTCGCCCGGCAAAATCGTGGAAATTGAAGCGTTCAGTTTTTGAGTAAACTCTATGTTGTTGTAACCATAAACACGAAGTATTTCCTCAATAACATCAACATCACGGGTAACGTCGTTTCGGTATGCGGGAATGGTCATCCCGATGCCGGTTTCGGTAACGTTGTTCACCTTCATTTCAAGCGAAGTAAGAATTTCCTTTATGGTTTCCTTCGGAATTTCCTCGCCGATCAATTTGTTCGCCTTTTCAAAATTCAGAAAAACTTGGTGGTCCTCAATTTTCTTTGGATAAATATCAACCAAATCACTAGTAATCTGGCCTCCTGCAACTTTAATGATTAAAATGGCGGCATAGCGAAGCGCATAATCTGTAATGTTTGGATCAATGCCTCTTTCAAAACGGAAGGAAGCATCTGTGCTCAAACTGTGGCGTTTTGCAGTTTTACGGATGCTTACAGGATTAAAGTAGGCACTTTCTAAGAAAATACTTGTTGTGCTTTCTGTGACGCCACTATTAATTCCTCCAAAGACTCCTGCGATGCACATAGGTTTTTCAGCATCACAAATCATTAAGTCTTCTTTGTGCAGTTCACGCTCAATGCCGTCAAGCGTAATGAATTTTGTTCCTGCAGGCAATGTTTTCACATTCACAATATTTCCAGCAATTTTTGACGCGTCAAAAGCATGCAAAGGTTGTCCAAGTTCGTGAAGCACATAGTTGGTAACATCCACAATATTATTTATTGGGGTAAGCCCGATAGCTTTCAATCTATTTTGAACCCAGGCAGGGGAAGGCCCAACTTTTAGGTTGCTTATGGTGATTCCGCAATAACGTGGTGCCAGAGCAGTGTCTTTTACATTTACGTCAATCTTTAGGGTGCGATTATCAATTCTGAAACTGCTGGTTGATGGTGTATTTAGTTTTGTAGAAATACCTTGATGGAGCAGTCCAGCTTTTAAATCGCGCGCAACACCCCAATGGCTCATGGCATCGGCACGGTTTGGGGTAAGGCCAATTTCAAAAACTTTGTCGTTTTCAACCTCCAAAACTTTAGCTAAAGGGGTTCCGGGCCTTAATTTAGCATCCAAAACCATGATTCCGTCGTGCGATTTTCCGAGGCCGAGTTCGTCTTCGGCGCAGATCATTCCTTCACTAACTTCGCCTCGGATTTTACCTTTGTTTATCTGCCAAGGCTTTTCCTCAGCATCGTAAAGTGTGGTGCCAACGGTAGCAACGGGTACTTTTTGACCTGCTGCAACATTGGGTGCCCCACAAACTATTTGTATGGGTTCGCCCGTGCCAACGTCAACTTTGGTCACTTTTAGTCGGTCAGCGTTTGTGTGTTGGGTGCATTCTAAAACGTGGCCTACCACAACGCCTTCCAAGCCGCCTTTTACGGAAGAGAAATCTTCTATTCCTTCTACTTCAAGTCCGAGATCGGTCAATAATTCGCCAGTTTTTTCGGCGTCCCAAGGGAGGTTGATGAATTGTTTTAGCCAGTTGTATGAAATTGTCATAGGTGTAAATTCTTAACAGAGGGCAAAGATAGTATTTACGATTTTAGATTTACGATTTTGGATTTGAGAATTTTTGATGGATGATGGATGCTGGGTGCTGGGTGCTGGGTGACGGGTGACGGATGCTGGGTGCTGGGTGCGGAGTATTGTATGAGGGATGGCTTTGAAAATTTAATTAGCGGTTTTTCGGGAGTGTAGGAAATTTTTAGTTAGTTGTTGCAGAAAAATTTCCGACAAAATACAGGATAATCAAAACCGTAGCGATAGCTGTAACGATGAAGGCTACGCTCGCCCCAAAATAAAACCATAGTAGTCCAGCCATTACGCTTGCTGCCATCGCGATGATGCTTTGAAAGGCGGTGTAAGTGCCCACGGCGGTGGCAGTGTTTTCGTCTTTGGAAATGTTCGTGATCCACGCCTTGGAAATACCTTCGGTTGCTGCGGCATAAATTCCGTAGCCGAAGAAGAGAGCGATTATTGCGTATAAATTTGTAGTTAAACCCATTCCGAAGTAAACTAAGCTGAATATGATTAATCCAAAAATGAACATTTTTTTCAAACCAATTTTATCTGCAAAACTTCCCAAGGGGTATGCGGTGAGAGCATAAATTAAATTGTAAAAAATATAAATTCCGATCACCCAGGTGTCGTCCAGTCCTGCTTCTTTCGCTTTTAATAACAAAAAAACATCACTGCTGTTGAAAAGGGCGAAAAAAAGTAAGCCAATCACTACTTTTCGGTATTCCGCAGGGCTTTGTTTCCAATAGTTGATGAAGGAGAAGAAACTTATTTTTTTCTTTTCAGAAGAAATTTCTACTTTTTTATCTTTCAAAAGAAAGGAAGCAATTACAGCCAGCACACCCGGAATAAAGGCGATGTAAAAAAGGTTTATGTAATCTTCGGGATAAAAGTATAAATAGCCCAAGGCAAGGGCAGGACCGAGTACGGCTCCGAAAGTATCCATAGAGCGGTGAAAGCCGAAAACCTTCCCTTTGTTTGCCTTTGTTGTCTCCGCTGAAAGCATGGCGTCTCGGGCGCCGGTACGGATTCCCTTTCCCAATCGGTCTGTAGTTCTAACAAAAAATATCCACAGCGGATATACAAAAAATGCCATCATAGGTTTTGAGATGGCGCTCAGCGAGTAACCTAGCTGCACGAAAGGCGCGCGTTTCGCTTTGCTGTCGCTTAATTGCCCAAAATAGCCTTTACTGAGTCCCGCCACGGCTTCTACCAAACCTTCCAAAACACCAATCAATAAAATTGAAAAGCCGATACTTTTTAAATAGATAGGCATGATTGGATAGAGCATTTCACTTGCCATGTCTGTAAACAGGCTGACTAGTGAGAGAATCCAGACAGTGCGGGTTATAGGTTTCAAGGGCTTGGATAAATTACCTTGAAAGATACTTCAATTTATTTTTTTACAACTTTTTTAGTTTCTGTTTGTCCGTTTTCATCTTTAATTTTCACGAAATAAATTCCTTGGCTTAAAGCTGAAATATCTACCTGATTGTTCTTTTCTGAAACAAAGAGCAATTGGCCAAGATTGTTATAAACGGTTATTTCGGAAAGCGGTGTAGCGGATTTAATGTTTAAAAAACCGTTTGTTGGGTTTGGATAGATGCTTAAATGGTTTTTTGTTTTTTCTTCGATGCCGAGCGGGCCGCGGTTTTCGAACCAGATTATTTCGTCTAAGGAATATGACGATGCTAGTACGTCCATTTTTCCGTCGCCGTTAAAATCATCTGCAAATACACAAGTTGTATTGTCAACTTGGGAGGAGACTATTTGTTCTGAACCAAAATTCCCACTACCAAGATTTTCATGCCAAAAGACCGTATTGCTAGAAAAAGAAGCTGT
>Ga0209344_10005004_pt1 | contig 11718 bp, 5 predicted proteins | sample Cruoilmetagenom6_FD_187293 | JGI IMG/M metagenome (GOLD analysis project Ga0209344, IMG submission 187293) | Oil polluted marine microbial communities from Coal Oil Point, Santa Barbara, California, USA - Santa Barbara Oil Seep Sample 6 (SPAdes)... | ecosystem: Environmental > Aquatic > Marine >...
CATCGTCGACTGACAGAATCCAGCAACCCATCCCCGCCGGGGAACCGGCGGGGGTGACGACCGACCAAGGAGTGAACCATGGAACGCAAATGGCTCTACACAACGCTGATGGCGGTAGCGGTCCTGCTGGTGCTGTTCGCAGCCCCGGCCGGTGCCAGCCACATCAACGTCCAATGTCCCGGTGACGATATCGAAGACGGTGGTAACGGCAACGCCATCCAGGATGGCGGCGAGGTCTGGCCGGCCAACCAGAAATGCATGCACCTGACCTCGGGTGACGGCTACGTCACGATGGCCGACGGCACCGTGATGTACATGTTCGGCTTCGCCGATGCCACCGGCTGGGACCCCTCCACCGTCATGACGGAGGGCATCCTCGCCGGCGCCTACCCCGGGCCGATCATCGCCCTCGATGAAGACGATGTCTTCTACCTCAGCCTGTCGAACGTCGGCATGCTGGTGCGGCCCGATCTCTTCGATCCGCACACCGTCCACTGGCACGGTTTCCCGCAGGCATCGTCGGTCTTCGACGGGCTGCCCGAGTCCGGCCTCTCCATCAACATGGGCGCCACCCTGACCTATTACTACAACGTCAAGGACCCCGGCACCTACATGTACCACTGCCACGTCGAGGCCACCGAGCACATGCAGATGGGCATGCTCGCCAACCTCTACGTCCGGCCCAAACAGAACAAGCTGGCCAACGGCACCGTGCTCAACGGCGGCTTCGTCCACACAACCGGCAACACCTACGTCTACAACGACGGTGACGGCTCGACCCAGTACGATGTCGAGGTCCCGATCCAGATGAGCTCCTTCGACCGGGCCTTCCACGAGGCGTCGGAGAGCGTCCAGCCTCTGCCCTTCGCGCTCATGCGCGATGACTACGCCATGCTCAACGGTCGCGGCTATCCCGACACCGTTGCCGTGGGCTCGTTGCCGGCGCCCGCCGAGAACGGCGGCAAGGTGTCGCAGTTCGAGGACGCGCTCGTGGTGGCCGCGCCGGGGCAGAAGGTCCTGCTGCGGATCTCCAACATCTCAATCACCAAGTACTTCACCCTCCAGTCCCTCGGGGTCCCGATGACGGTGGTGGGGCGCGACGCCCGACTGCTCCGCGGCCCCGGTGGCGAGAATCTCTACTACGACACCAACTCCGTGACCTTGGGTGGCGGTGAGACCAACGACGTGATCGTTGAAATCCCGTCCGACGCTCAGGTCGGCGACACCTACTTCCTGTACACCAGCAACCTGAACTACCTCAGCAACGGCGAAGAGGAGTTCGGCGGCATGATGACCGAAATCCGCGTCAGCGCTTCGGCCATGATGCTCAACTGAGGAGGATGACGATGAAACACATCATGAGATCAAGAGCAGCGGTTCCGGTCGTCCTCGGGGTCGCCGTGCTCATGGCCCTGACCGCGGTTCCGGCCGCGGCCGGGATCGACGGCATCGAGGTGGTCGGAGGTATCGACCTCTACGCCCGGGCCGACTACATCACCAGCGCGGACGGCGCGAGCCTTCCGTTCTGGGGGCTGACCGACAACGCGACCGGCCGGCCGCAGTACCCGGCGCCGACCCTCATCTTCAACCAGGGCGAGACCATCACCATCACCCTTCACAACCAACTCGCATCGAACGTCTCGTTGATCTTCCCGGGCCATGACGTGGCCGGGGCGGGCAGCTGCACCGGCGCGGGTACCCCGCCGGCGCCCGGTGACGCGGATGGCCGTATGACCTGTGAGGCCGCTCCCGGCTTCACCGCCAGCTACACCTTCACTGTCGAGCAGGCCGGAACCTACCTCTACCACAGCGGCACCGATGCGGCGCTGCAGGTCGAGATGGGCCTCTTCGGCGCCATCGTCGTCCGGCCTTTCGGCTATGACGAGCAGAACCCGACGGCCTACGGCCACCCCGACACTGCCTTCGACCGGGAGTACCTCTTCGTTCTCTCGGAGATGGACTCGCGGATCCACCAGGCGGTGGAGTACGGCGACGATTTCAACGGAACCGAGTTCCTCGGCGACTACTTCTCCAACTACTGGTTCATCAACGGCCGAACCATGCCGGACACCCTTTCAGGGCCAGGCGTGGCGTGGCTGCCGACCCAGCCCTACAACACCCTGCCGCGGATGGTGCCGGGCGAGACGGTGCTCATGCGCGTCGTTTCCGCCGGTCGTGATCCGCACCCCTTCCACCACCACGGGAACCACGCCCTGATCGTCGGTCACAACGGCCGGATGCCCGAGAGCGCACCCGGCCAGGGCCCGGACCTCGGGTACGAGGTCTTCACCATGCAGGCGATTCCGGGCGAGACCTTTGACGCCCTCTTCACCTGGACCGGCGAGCAGATGGGCTGGGACATCTACGGCACACCGGCCGACGGGATGCCCGACCACGACTGCGTCGACGGCGACGGAGACGGATTCGGCGATGTCTGGGCCGGCTCCACGTGGGAGCACGAGTACTGCGCCGATCACGGCATCGAGCTGCCCGTGACCCTGCCGGAGAACCTCGACCTCGCTTTCGGAGCCTTCTGGTCCGGCAGTCCCTTCATGGGCGCCGCCGGCGCCCTGCCACCCGGTGAGGGCGGGCTCAACCCGAACTCGGGCTACACCTTCATGTGGCACTCCCACACGGAGAAGGAACTCACCAACAACGACATCTTCCCCGGCGGGATGCTGACGATGCTGATCGTCGAGCCCCCGGGCACAGTGATCGAATGAGCGGGGGAGTGAACATCATGAAACACAAAAGCACCAAGACTCTGCTGGGGCGATCGGTACTCGCGGCGGCCCTGCTCGCCCTGGTTGCCGGTTCCGCGTCGGCGGCGACCTACGACCTGAGGGCCGGCACCACAGAAGTCGACTACGGCAGCGGGACCGTCGACGCGTGGGGCTACGCTCTTGTCTCCTACGATATCGGTGCCGGCGCAGTGGCCGGTGACAACCAGCCCAGGGTTCCCGGCCCGACGATCTATGTTCCGGCCGGTCAGGATCTGACCATCAACCTGCTCAACAACCTGGGGGAGAGCACCTCCATCGTGATCCAGGGCCAAAGGCTCACCGGAGCGCCGCAGATCAGCGCCGGTCGGGTCACGGCCTTCACCGACGAGGCGGGCGCCACCGCCGGATCGGCCTCCTACTACTGGTCGGCGGCCGAACTCAAGACCGGCACCTTCCTCTACAACAGCGGCAGCCACCCGGCCAAACAGGTCCACATGGGTCTCTATGGCGCGGTCGTGGTCGATGCCGACGCGACCGGCTGCGCGAGCGGCCTCGCGGCCTACCCCGGTGTCTGCTACGACCGGGACATCGTCGTCATCTACAGCGATGTCGATCCCGACCTCAGGAATACGGCGGCGCCTGCGCAGCCCCTCAACTTCAAACCCAAGTACTTCCTCGTCAACGGGGATCCGACCGGGAGAACCGTCCTGACCGACGACGGAGGCATCGCCAACCCGGCGGAGCTCAACTCGCGCGTCCTGCTGCGGTTCGTCAACGCCGGGTTCAAGGGCTATGTGCCCACCCTGCTCGGTGAGGATCTCGAGTGGGTGGCTGAATACGGCAACCCCTACCCGCACGTGCGGAGGTCCTACTCGGCCTATCTGTCGGCGGGGAAGACCATGGACGCCATCTGGGTCCCGGAGACCTTCGATCGCCACGCCCTCTATGACCGCCGTTTGCACACGAGCTTCAACGGTCGCGCCATTGGCGGGCTGAAGGCCTTCCTCGACTCGGCGAACACCCTGCTACCGACGGCCGATGCCGGGCCGGACCAGGTTCACGTGCCCATGACACCGAGCCTGATCCAATTGAACGGCAGTTCCCCGACCGGCATCAACTTCGAGTGGGCGTTGGTCGGCTTCCCCGCCGGGAGCGCTGCGACGCTGTCGGACACGACCAGCACCAACCCGACCTTCAATCTCGACGTCCCCGGCACTTACACCGCCCAGTTGGTGGTGAACGACGGGACCTATTCAAGCGCACCCGACAGCGTGAGCATCTTCACCAACTTGCCCCCGGTGGCGGTGGCGACGGTTGCTTCCTCTGCCGAGCAGAATGACGTGGTGGCTCTCGACGGCTCCGACTCGTACGATCCGGATGCCGGCGAAACCATCGCCAGCTACGACTGGCTGGTGACGGCGCCGGACATGTCCGACGTTCCGACTCCGAGTGGTGAGTTCTCCTCGTTCACCGCGAGCCAGATCGGGGATTACACCGTCGAGCTGACCGTCAGCGACGGCGAGCTCAGCGGTTCGACGATCTCGTATGTCGCGGTGAGCGCTGCGGTGGCCAATCCGCCCAACGCGGGCAACGACTACTTCGAGGTCATCTGGAAGACCACCAACAACGTGCTCGTGGTCCTGGCCAACGACAGCAACGGTGACGGCAATATCGTGCCGGGCTCAGTGGTGATTGTGACCAACCCGACGAGCGGTTCGACCGCGGTCCCGGCCGGCGACGGCACCATCCTCTACACACCGAGGAACGGCTACAAGGGAACCGATTTCTTCACCTACGACGTCTGCGACGATCTGGGTAGCTGCTCCGAGGCGGATGTCCTGGTCAACGTGGTCAAATAACAACCACCGTCGGCGGGCGATCTCCGGATCGCCCGCCGGCTGATTCTGTGCGATGGAGCGCTTTCCGGAAGGAGGGCGCTCCTTTCTCGAAATATGGACTCTCTCGGAACTGTTGCAGCTACCGCGGCGTGAGTCTCAACCGAAACGGGTAACGGTGACTCCATGACTTTCGCTCGAGGGGAAACACACATGACATCGAAACCAACTGTGGGACGGGTGCGTTTGCGTTCGGCGGCGATCGTCCTCCACGTCGTCTTGGTAGCGGGCGGGTTGCTGATCTCCGGCTGCGCCAGCACCCACACCGATACTCCGGAGACTGTGTCCGCGGAGAAGGCGCCGAGCCTGGAGGAGCAGTGGGGTGTCGAGGTCGTCGCCCTGCGCCTCACCGGCAACAACTACATGCTCGATTTCCGTTACAAGGTGCTCGACCCCGACAAGGCTGCGGAACTCTTCGAGCGCGCCAACAAACCGGCCCTCATCCACGTTGCGACCGGCGCCAAGCTCGAAGTCCCACGACCGGCCAAAACGGGTCCATTGCGACCGACCAACCCACCTCAGGCTGGACGCACCTATTTCATGCTCTTCTCCAACCCCGGCGTCGTCCAAGCAGGGGATGAAGTGACCATCGAAATCGGCGATTTCAAGGCCGATGTGGTTGTGGAGTAGCGGATGATGAGAAGGCTCGTGTTGACGATCGCTCTCGGCGCGACCCTGGCCCTCGCGGCGGCCCCCGCGGTGGGGACCGGTTTGAGCTCCGAGCTCGAGATCCTGGTGAACGCTTCTTCGCCCGGCGATGAAATCGCGGTGATCATCCGTCTCGCCGACCGGCTCGATCTGGACGATGTCGCCTCGCAGACCAAATCCGTTCGAGGGACCGGCCTCGTCTCTGCGCTGCAAGACAGGGCAGTGACGGCCGAGACCCCCGTCCGGCGCTTCCTGGCGGATCGACGAGCAACCCGGGTGCGCTCGCTGTGGGCCATCGGCGGGATGGCTGCCCGCGTTCGAGCCGATGCCCTGAACGATCTTGCCGCACTGCCGGGTGTCGCCGGCGTCCGCCTCGACGGCGTCATCGATCTGCCCTTGGCCGCGCTCAAGGTGGCGGCCGATGCCGGATGGAACCTCGAACTCATCGGCGCCCCGGATCTCTGGTCCCGCGGCATCGACGGCGCTGACGTGGTGGTGGCGGTGGTGGATTCGGGCGTGGATGTCGACCACGAGGATCTCAGTCCACGTTGGCGCGGCGGCGCGAACAGCTGGTTCGACCCGTATGACGAACATTCGACGCCGTACGACGCAAGCGGACACGGCACCCAGGTGACCGGCCTCGCCCTCGGCGGCGACGCCACAGGCTCAGCGATCGGCGTTGCACCGGGCGCCCGGTGGATTGGAGCCAAGACCTTCAATGACGACGGTCAGTCGACCTTCAGCGCGACCCACGAGATTTTCCAGTGGCTGCTCGATCCCGACAACGACCCGGCGACCGATGATGCACCCCACGTGGTCAATAACTCATGGGGTTTTCGCGACCTGCCCGGTGACTGCGTCGACGAGTACGCCGACGACATCCAGGTCCTGCGCGCTGCCGGTATCGCGGTGGTGTTTTCAGCCGGCAACGCCGGGCCGAACGCGGCGACCAGCCTTTCGCCGGCGAACAACGTCGGTGCCTTCGCGGTTGGCGGCAGCGACCTGCTCGACGAGGTCATGAACAGCTCGAGCCGGGGTCCGGCAGCCTGCGACGGCGGCGTCTTTCCGGCTCTCATCGCGCCCGGCGACGGGGTCCGCACTGCGGATCTGACCTTCGGCGGGCTCGTTCCCGACGCCACGATCGAGGTTCTCGGCACCTCGTTTGCCGCGCCCCACGTCACCGGCGCCATGGCGCTGCTGCTCAGCGCCCACCCGCGGGCGACCCTCGACCAGCTCGAGCAGGCGCTGCGCGCCGGCGCCGAGGATCTCGGCCCGGACGGACCCGACAACGACTCCGGTTACGGTCGCCTCGATGTGGTCAAGGCCGAGGCCGAACTCGCGGCCCTCGTCGGCGGCATCGGCAACGCGGCGGTCTACACCGACGAGGGTGCGTATCTGGCGGCACTGGCGGGACAGGACACCATCAGCGAGGGATTTGAAAATGACGCGGTATGGGGTGGAGTTCGTTCGCCGGCCACCGCCGGGAGCATCAACAGTCAAGGTGTCAGTTGGACCTCCAACCACATCGACAACGACATCACCACCGGAGGAGGACCCGCCTACACCGGCGACTGGGGTTTCTACTCCCTGCCGCACGGAGACCAGAGCCTTACCCAACCCTTCGACTTCATCACCGATGGATTCTCCGGTGGAGCCTCGACACCGATGAACGCGGTTGGCGGCTGGTTTGTCGGCACTTCCGGCGGGCAGCTCTCGTTGATCCTCGATGGCGACGAGGCCAATCCCATCGGTCTCGGTCCGGTGAACGTGGTCCACGATTTTTACGGCGTCGTGGTCGATGGCTCCTTCGGTTCCTTCGAGTTCCGCGAGACCGAGGGCACCGTCGAGGACCCCAAAATCGTCTTTGTCGATGACATCACCATCGGGCTGGCCGCAGGCGGCGTCAACCGACCGCCCGAGGGGACCATCGTCCAGCCCGCCACAGCCGTTTCGGTGATGATCGGCGATCCGGTCTTCTTCGAAGGCGCCGCCAGCGACCCCGATGGCGATGGGGTCACGGTCCTGTGGGACTTCGGCGACGGATCGAGCTCGACCGCTCTCGTGCCGGGCAACCACAGTTTCACCGCGACGGGCAGCTACACGGTGACCTTCACCGCCACGGACGACAAGGGGCTTGCGGACCCGACGCCGGACAGCCGGGTCGTGACCGTTTCGGATACGCCATCAGCTCCCCCAACCGGCGTGGTCGCGGGGGTCGCGAACTTCCCGGGCGCACAGGGCAGTGACTGGCACACCGACCTCTTCCTCCACAACGCCTCCGCCGGTGCGATCACCGCTCAGCTGAGCTTCAGCCCGGCCAACGGCAGCCCTGGCGTCCCCGAATCCCTCACCGTCGCCTCCGACCAGACGGTTGCGATCGAGGACGTGGTCAACACCCTCTTCGGTGTCACCGGCAGCGGTGCCGTCCAGTGGTCGGTCACATCGGGTGACGTCGCCGGTCTGCTGGTCTCGGCCAATACCTACAACCGCGTCGACGCGACCCGGAAGTACGGTCAACAGATCCCGGGCATCCGCTGGTCCGAGACGCCGACGATCGGGACCTCGGTGTGGACGCCGGCGCTGGCCGGACGCTACCGGACCAATCTCGGTTTCGCGACCGATGAAACCTGCACCCGCGTCACGATCCGGGGCTATGACAGCTCCGGACTCCAGGTCGCCCAACGATTCCTCAATGTCCAACCCCTGACTTGGATCCAGCTCAACGGGATTTTCCGCAACGTCTTCCCCGATCTCATCCCCGACCCCGACAACGTGGCGCTCGTGGACAGCGTCCACCGATTCGAGGTCATCGGAGAGAACGGCCGGGTGGTGGCCTACACCAGCATTATCGACAATCGGACGAGCGACGGCAGCTACATGTTCGGCCAGGAGCCGACCGGTGGGCAGCAGTTCTCATGGCTGCCGGGCGCGGCCAAGATCAGCGGCGCCAACGACAGTCTCTGGCGCAGCGATGTGATCCTGATGCACGTGGGCGGTTCCGCCGATTCGACGAATTTCGGATTCTTCGGCCCGGGCGCCAATCTCGCGGGATCAGTCGACACTGAGACGGTGGCTCTCGACGCGGACGAGAGCACGGTCGAGGAGGACATCCTCGGGACGCTCTTCGGCTACCAATCGCCCGCCGTGGGCAGTCTGCAAACAGTCTCCCCCCTCGGCTCCGCCAGCCTGGTCTGGATGCGCACCTACACCGTCGAGCCGGTTGCCGGTGGTGACACCCAGACCTATGGCCAGGCCATCGGTCCCCGTAACGAGGAAGCCATGATCACGGCTGCCACCGAGGGTCGGATCTGCGGTTTCAGCCACGATCAGAACACCCGCAGCAATCTCATTCTCCAGAATACGAGATCTGCCGGCGGTGAGTATCTGGCCAGCAATGTGCGCATCCAACTTCTCGGACCCACCGGCCAACTCCTCCACCAGCAGGACTACGCACTCGAACCCGGTGACTACCGACAGCACAATCGATTCGTCGACGACTACGGAATTTCTCAGCTCGAGGCTGGGACAGCGGTCGTCACGATCCTCGACCAGACGATTCCCGGTGAGACTGGTGGCGTCGACGCCATGGTCTCCGAGGTCAACGGCAACACCAGCGCCGGGACCAACGACGGTCGCCTGATCCGCGCCCAGGGGCAGGGGCTGCGATGAGGCCGCCCGCCGAACCCGTCCAGAAAGACGGAACGGCCATGATCCGGTTGAATTCAACATCGATTTTGCGGTTCGCGGTGATGGTGTCGTTGGTCTTTGGAGCGGCCGGTGGGGCCGCTGCGCAGACGCCAGTTGCGAACGATGACTTCTACAACGCTCCTTCCGGCTTTCTTCTTCAGGTCGAGGCACCGGGCGTCTTAGAAAACGACCACGATGGCGGCGGGGAGCCGCCACCCTCAGGCACCCCGGTGGCCCATTTCGTTTCCGGTGCCGATTCCGGGACGCTGGTCCTCTTTGACAATGGGTCCTTCGACTACACCTCGAACATCGGATTCTCCGGGGTCGACACCTTCACCTACTACTTTGTCAACGATGCCGGGACGAGCAACACCGCGACGGTGTCCATCACCGTCGACGGCTGCGAACCCGGAGTCGGGCCGACGCAGTGGGTGTGCTGGGTCGAGCAGGCCTACCTCGCCAAGGTGGCGGAACTCGGCCTGAGCACCTTTGTCGAGGGCTTCGAAGATGACGTGACCTGGGCAGCGGCCCGCGAGCCGGCAACGACACCGACGGTGACGAGTCAAAGCATCACCTGGACCTCCAACCTGGCAACCAACGATGTGGCCACCGGCGATGGCCCGCAGCGAAGCGGCAGCTGGGCCTTCTTCTCGCTTCCGCACGGGGATCTCATCGGCGATCCCGGCGACCGGACCCACGATGGTTTCATCGGAACTGCGCCGAACCCGGATTCTCTGCTCGGAGTCGGTGGTTGGGTCGTATCTACCCAGGTCGGGGCGCAAATCGACTTCATCATCACCCATGACGGTGGAGCAACGACCAATCCCGGATTCCCCGATCACACGTTGACCTTTGTGCACAAGTTCTTCGGCTTCATCGACACGGCCGGGTTCACCTCGTTCGAGGTCGTGGAGACCGACGGCACGGTGAACCAGCCGTTCCTGATTTTCGGCGACGATTTCTCCTTCGTCGTTTCGGGCACCGACACGACACCGCCCAGGGTGGTGGAGATCGGTTCCTGGGAAGAAACCGCCGACGGCGTCATCACCGAAGGTGAAGTCATCGACGTTGGCATCAGCGAGTTGATGGTGCGCTTCAATGAGCCTGTGCAGGACCTGCCTGGTGACAGCGACCCCGATGACGTGACCAACCCCGCCAACTATCTGCTCTTTGATGACGGCGGCAACGGATTCGACACCGTTGACTGCGCGGGTGGGATCGCCGCGGGCGACAACCCCATCGCGATCGAGGTTTGGCAGTATCTCAGCGGCGAACCATCGGAGACGTGGCTCGGGGTCAACGGCGGTGTCGATCTCCCCGCCGGCGCCTACCGGTTGTTGGTCTGCGGCACGACATCCATCCTGGACTGGGCGGGACACGTGCTCGACGGGAACGGCGACGGAACCGGGGGCGACGACTTTGTCCGCAACTTCGAGATCGCTGCAGGGCCGATGCCCAGCATCTCCATCACCGATGACGCGGTGATCGAGGGCCACGTGGGCACGGTCAATACGAATTACACGATCAGCCTTTCGTTTGCTTCCTCCATCGAGGTCAGGGTGAACTGGGCGACTTCCCCGGGCTCGGCCACCAGCGGCGTCGACTACATAGCGGGGAGTGGAACCGCGATCTTCCCGCCCTTCACCATAATCCAGAACGTCCAGGTTGCGGTGGTCGGCGACCTCGACCCCGAGATCGACGAGACCTTCTCGGTCAACCTGACGGTGCCGGTCAATGCGACCATCACCGACCCTACGGGCACGGGAACCATCCTGAACGACGACCCGTGGACCTGGTACGTGGCGACGACGGGAAACAACGGCAACGACTGCCTGACCGCCTTGACAGCCTGCGCGACGATCTCGGAAGGGATTTCCAGGGCGGCAGATGACGATCTCATCATGGTTGCCGCCGGGGTCTATGTCGACCACCTGGTAGTGGGAGCCGACCTCAACTTCATGGGCGAGCTGCCAACGGGCACGGTAATTGACGGCGGCGGGACGGGCGTTGTCGTTGATATCGCACCGGCAACAGTGGTCAGTATGAGCGGCTTCGAAATCCGCAACGGCGCGAGCGGCGGCATCGCCAACCAGGGTGACCTCACCCTCGAGGACAGCTGGGTCCATGACAACGGCGACGGCTCGCCGTCGACCTTCGGAGGTCTCTTCAACCAAGGAACGGCGCTCGTCGATCGTATCGCCATCGTTAACAACCTCGGCGACACCGTGGGCGGAGTTTCAAACTCCGGCCAACTCACCATCTGGAACTCGACCATCTCCGGCAATGCCGGCAGCTTCGCCCCCGGCATCGACAATCTCTCGGGCGCGAATCTGGTGCTGAACTACTCGACGGTGGCGGGCAACGGCAGCCACGGCATTCGGGTCGGCGGCAAGACCTCGCTGCTCGGCACCATCGTTGCCGATCACACCACAGCCAACTGTGACGCCGCCGTCACCACCTTGGGCCACAACCTCGAGGACGCGGACACCTGCGGCCTTCAAGCCGGCACCGGTGACCTCATCGGCGTTGATCCGCTGCTCGCGCCACTCGGGAACAACGGCGGTTCGTCACCGACCCTGGCCATCGCCACCGGCAGCCCTGCCATCGACGCCGCCGAAATCGCCGGTTTCCCCGCCACCGACCAACGCGGGGTCGTTCGACCCGTGGATGGTGATCTCGACGGAACCGCGGTGGCCGACATCGGCGCCTTCGAGTTGATCCCCGGAGGCATCTTCTACGACGGATTCGAAAGCGGCGATACCTCC
>Ga0209344_10005005_pt1 | contig 11715 bp, 8 predicted proteins | sample Cruoilmetagenom6_FD_187293 | JGI IMG/M metagenome (GOLD analysis project Ga0209344, IMG submission 187293) | Oil polluted marine microbial communities from Coal Oil Point, Santa Barbara, California, USA - Santa Barbara Oil Seep Sample 6 (SPAdes)... | ecosystem: Environmental > Aquatic > Marine >...
ATTCGAAAGGGGTGGATTTAGAAGTAAGAAGTAAGAAGTAAGAAAGTTATTATTCCTATAGTACCTAACCATCAGCAATCAACCACAAACCACAAACCACAAACCACTAACAACTAACAACTAACAACTAACAACTAACAACTAACAACTAAACTACACCTTCCACTTTATATTACAGCCCATACTAGGCTTTTGAACTTCCATATTTTCTTTATTTTCGATTAAGCAATCTAAAGCATTTCTTAGATCTTTTCCCGTAAGAGGTATTCCATTTCCGGGTCTTGAATCATCCAGTTGTCCGCGATAAGCAAGTCTTAAATTTTTATCAAAAACATAAATATCTGGCGTACATGCTGCGTCGTATGCAATTGCTACTTCTTGTGATTCATCATATAAATATGGAAAAGGATATTTTAATTCCTGTGCTTTTTTTCGCATTAAATAGGGTGCATCGTCAGGATAGTTCTTTACATCATTTGATGAAATTGCTATAAAACTCACTTTTTTTGCAGCATAATTATTTGCGACTTTCACTAACTCTTTATTTACATGGATTACAAACGGGCAATGATTACAGATAAAGAAAATTACTGTTGCTACGTCCCCTCGCAATTCAAATAATGACAATTCATCTCCGGAAACGGTATCATAGAGGGTAAACCCAGGAGCCGTTGTGCCTAAAGGAATCATATTTGAAGCTGTATTAGACATATAAAAGCTTTATAAATTGAGTACATTAAAGATACAAAAAAATTGTATTTTTAAACTTTATTTAACGTAATTAACTTTTATGAGATCCCTTCAACAATGGTTTGATGAATATGCTGTAAGCCATCAAAACGAAACTAATATTGCCATTCATTATATATGTGTACCAGCAATCTTTTTTAGTATTGTGGGTTTGTTTATGTCTATTCCATCTGAGTTTTTGCAAAACTTAATTGGGTTAGGAAATCCTTTTATAGAGAATTGGGCCTCTATAGTAATTGTTCTCTTATTACTTTTCTATATACGCTTATCATTTAGTATGTTTTTGAAAATGTTGATTTTTTCTGTTTTATGTGTAGTTGGTAATTATTATTTAGGCCAATACCTACCTCTATTATATACATCGTTGGCCATTTTCGTTATCGCATGGGTTGGCCAGTTTTATGGCCATAAAGTTGAAGGTGCAAAACCATCTTTTTTAAAAGATTTACAATTTTTACTAATTGGCCCGGCTTGGGTTGTTAAAAAGCTGTTCGGATAATGAATGAAGTTATTTCTTTTGAGGATTTCTCTAAAGTGGATATCCGTATAGGCACAATTATAGAAGTCAATGATTTTCCCAAAGCACATAAACCTGCTTATCAATTGAAAATAGATTTTGGTGAATTAGGTATTAAAAATTCAAGTGCCCAAATCGCTGATTTATATTCAAAAGAAGACTTGCTAAATCGTCAAATTACTGCCATTGTAAATTTTAAACCAAAACAAATAGCCAATTTTATGAGTGAATGTCTGGTACTAGGCGTAGCAAATGATAAAGGAAAAATTGTCTTATTACAAGCTTCCGATAAGATAAAAAACGGTGAACAAATAAGCTAGTATGAAGCAAACGATACCTAAAAATAAATTGCAAGAGCTTTCCGAAACATTAAATGGAGAGTTTTTTTTTGATAATTTGCACAAAACCATCTATGCTACAGATGCCTCGGTTTATCGCAAAATTCCCTTGGCAGTTGCTTTACCAAAAGATAAAAATGACTTAAAAAAACTCGTTGCTTTTGCAAATACACATAAAGTTACCCTTATACCAAGAGCAGCAGGTACCTCTTTGGCCGGCCAATGTGTTGGTGAAGGAATAATTGTAGATGTATCAAAACATTTTACCACAATTATTGCATTTGATGAACAAAGCAAAACAGTTACTGTAGAGCCAGGTGTGATTCGAGATGAATTAAATCTGTTTTTAAAACCTTTTGGTTTATTTTTCGGACCCAATACGTCGACAAGTAATCGTTGTATGCTTGGCGGAATGGTAGGTAATAACTCTTCAGGTACCACTTCTATTCAATATGGAGTAACACGCGATAAAGTATTAGAACTCGAAACCATTTTATCAGACGGTTCAGACGCCGTTTTTAATGCGCTTGACCCGGAAGCTTTTAAGCAGAAACAACTACAGTCCGATTTAGAAGGAAAAATTTACAAAATCCTATACGCTGAGCTTGCATCAGAATCTGTACAAGAAGAAATCCGTAAAGAATTTCCAAAAAAGTCCATTCATCGCAGAAATACAGGCTATGCTATAGATGCATTATTAGATTCGTCCATTTTTTCAGAAACATCACAACCCATTAACCTCTCTAAATTACTATGTGGTAGCGAAGGAACATTAGCATTTACTACAGCCATTAAATTACAGGTAGAGCCATTACCACCAGAATATAAAGTAATGGTTGCGTCTCATTTTGAGAGCATAGAAGAAAGTTTACAGGCAGTTTTAGTGGCAATGAAACACAATTTGTATACCTGCGAATTGATGGATAAAACCATTTTAGACTGTACTAAAAATAATCGAGAACAAATAAAAAACAGATTTTTTGTTGAGGGTGAACCCGAGGCAATTTTATTATTAGAAATTGCTAGTAAGTCAGAAGAAAAAGCAACTGAATCAGCGATTGCTTTAATAACTGAATTACAAGAACATAATTTTGGGTATGCCCATCCCAAGTTGTTGGCTAACGATATTGAAAAAGCGCTTGAATTACGAAAAGCAGGCTTAGGATTATTAGGAAATATTGTTGGAGATCAAAAAGCAGTAGCTTGTATAGAAGACACTGCTGTAGATTTACAGGATTTACCCAATTACATCACAGAATTCACCAAAATGATGGATAAATTCGGACAAAAAGCAGTGTACTATGCACATGCTGGTGCTGGTGAATTACATTTACGACCAATTTTAGATCTTAAAAGATCTGAAGATGTTGAGTTATTTCGAAAAATAACTACCGAGACAGCAGCACTGGTAAAAAAATATCAAGGATCATTTAGTGGAGAACATGGTGATGGAATTGTACGAGGGGAGTTTTTACCCATAATGATCGGTGAACAAAATTATCAATTACTCAAACGTATTAAATATGCCTTTGATCCAAATAACATCTTTAACAAAGGAAAAATTGTAGATGCTTATCCCATGGATATAACTTTACGGTATGAAACTAACAGAAAAGAACCTGAAGTTGATACCTTATTAGATTTTTCTGATTCTTTAGGTATTCTGCGGGCTGCAGAAAAATGCAATGGTTCTGGAGATTGTAGAAAATTGGCTTCTGCCGGTGGAACCATGTGTCCAAGTTATCGCGCTACTCGAAATGAAAAAGATGCTACGCGAGCAAGAGCAAATACTTTGCGAGAAGTACTTAGTAATTCTGATAATGAAAATAAATTCAACAATACTGAGCTAAAAGAAGTTTTTGACCTCTGTTTGAGTTGTAAAGCTTGCGCTAGTGAATGCCCAAGTAATGTAGATGTTGCCAGTTTTAAAGCAGAGTTTCTATATCAATATCAAAAAGTTCATCCTCCTTCTTTTAGAACAAGAATATTCGCCAATAATGTAAAATATAATAAATTTGGGAGCATCTTCCCTACTCTTACAAATTTTGCTCTAAACACTTCAGTAGCAAAAAGTATTTTAGGCGTAGCACAAAAAAGGAGCATCCCTAAATTAGCTAAACAAACCTTAAGAAAATGGTATGCTCATAACAGCCGGCGTCTGTCGAATAGATCATTCAACAAAGGAAGTCTCTATTTATTTATAGATGAATTCACTAACTATTATGATGTTCAAATTGGTATTGATACCATTGAATTATTAACCAAAATAGGTTATGAAGTACGTATTATCGAACATGAAGAAAGTGGAAGGAGTCATTTATCAAAAGGCTTTTTAGATGAAGCAAAAGTTATTGCCAACACCAACATTTCGATCTTTAAAAACTTAGTTTCAATAGATGTTCCCCTTATCGGAATAGAACCGTCAGCTATTTTAAGTTTTAGAGATGAATATTTGCGCTTAGCTGATGATAAAGAAGCTGCACAAGCCATTGCAAAGAATACCTTTACTATTGAAGAGTTTATTAAAAATGAAGTCCTCAACGGAATTATCAGCAAAGATGCTTTTACAAATCGATCCATGGTCGTTAAAATTCATGGACATTGCCATCAAAAAGCATTGTTTAGTGTTGAACCTACTTTTTTCATCTTAAGCCTTCCTAAAAATTATTCGGTAAGTATTCTAAATACAGGCTGCTGTGGTATGGCCGGTTCTTTTGGTTATGAAAAAGAACATTATGATCTGAGTATGCAAGTTGGTGAGGATACTTTATTTCCAAAAATTAGAAAACTAGCACAAAATACGGTTATTGCAGCTCCGGGAACTAGTTGTCGTCATCAGGTTTTTGACGGTACAAAACGTATCGCGGAGCATCCTGTGAGTATTTTGAGAAGGGCTGTTATTTAATTACAATTGATTTACTAATAGTTCTCCCAATTTTATTTGCTTTGAATAACTGTTAAATAAATGTTAAAGTCTCTTAATTTAATGTTAATTACCTTTGAATTTATTCACTTTACAGTGTTAATTCAAATAATTACGGCATTTATTAGTGGAAACAAGAGCCGACTTAAATAACGGTATATTTTTAAACTTAGTCAATGAAAAGAGCGCAATTGCTTTTCAATTGATGTTTAAATTATATAGGGCAAAACTCTTACATTTTGCTTATAGCTATATTTCAAATAAACAAGATGCAGAAGAAATAATTCAAGATGTGTTTGTTAAAATTTGGAAAACTAATACTATCCACACAAATTTTAATGGTTTCATTTATAAAGTTACAAGAAATGCCTGTTTAGATTATTTACGGAAGAAAAAATTAACGCTAAATATTGAAAATAACTTCCAACAGATAGAAGCTTCAATAAATTACAATGCTCTAGCAGATGATTCGGCTTCCAAGATTATTGAAAACGAATTAGAAGATGCTATCCTGAATGCGGTAGAATATTTACCCGAAAAGTGTAAAAATGTCTTTGTGAAGAGCAGAATTGAAGGACTTAGTCATAAAGAAATTTCGAAAGAATTAAATATCTCTACAAAAACCATAGAAAATCAAATTACAAAAGCCTTGAAACAGATGAGGCTTCGTCTCAGTGATTTCTTGACTTTACTTTAGAAAAACTTTTTAATATTAAAAATAAATGCATTTTGTATAGGGGATAACTATATAAAATTACGTCATACTAGTATTGAGCTAAAATAATAATGCAAGAAAAACAAATTATAAAATTTATAAAAGGTGAGCTTACTGTTGATGAAAGACAAAAAGCAATTAAATGGATTAGAAGTTCTTCTGAAAATCAAGCCAAATTTAACCTTTTAAAAGCAACACACATTGGCGCCACCTTTATAGATACATCTGGCGATGATAGTGCTATCTACTATAAAAGATTTACTCAAAAGGTAAAAAGCAAGCAAGGTTATAAATATATTTCTGCAATAGCATCACTAATCGTTATTTCCATTTTTTTAATAAACTATTTTGATCAGCCTGTAGAGAAGACTGAAATAACAGAAATTCCTACTACTGACATTATCGAGAAAAATATAATTAATACTGTTACTTCAAAAGGTGTTAAAAGTGAAGTAATTCTACCCGATGGGTCAAAAGTTATTTTGAATGCGGATAGTAAATTGACTTATCCAAAAAAATTTAGTGATAGTACGAGAAATGTAACCTTAATTGGTGAGGCATTCTTCGATATTGAACACGATTCTAACAGACCATTTCTTGTCGATGCTAATGAAATCAAAATAAGGGTTTTAGGAACTACATTTAATGTGAAATCTTATTCAAAAGATGAAAAAATAGAAACTACTTTGGTATCAGGAAAAGTAGAGCTTATTAAGGATCTAGATACAACACCTTTAGAATTAGCTCCTTCTCAAAAAGGCGTCTTTTATAAAAGTCAAAATAAATTAAAAATAGAAGAAGTAAATTCTTCAAATATTATCGCTTGGAAAGAAGGGACTTTAATTTTTAAAAACACATCAATGAGTCAGGTGGCCATTGACTTAGAAAGAAAATACAATGTCAATTTTATTATTAACTCTCAAAAACTCTTAAACTATGAATACACCGGAACCTTTGATAATTTAAGTATTATCGAAGTACTTGATTTATTGGTTATCTCATCGCCAATAAAATATGTAATTAAAGATGAGAAAGTAATACTAGAGATGAATTGATACAATATAAAACAAAAGAGAGTGCTGCAACACCCTCTTTCTGTTAGTATTTTCACTCTGGTGAGTAAAAATTAATTAAACATACTAAATTATGAAAAAAACTGACTCAAATGTTTTTTTACGAAAAAAATTCCTATTCAGGATTATGAAAATTTATACACTTTTACTTTTTGTTACAATTGCAAACCTTTTTGCCATAGATAGTAATGGTCAAAATATTACTATCAACATAAAAAAGGCTGAATTAAAATCTATTTTCACAGAAATTGAAAATAAAACAGATTTTAATTTCTTTTATAACAATAGTCTAGTAGATGTAACGAAAAGAGCATCTTTAAATGTTGAAAACCAAGAACTAAATAGTGTTCTTATTAAATTACTTAAAAACACTAAAATTGGTTTTAAATTTTACAAAAATCAAATAGTGTTGTTCCCGAAAAATAATTCATCGGTTATTGCAATGATTGATGAAATAATTATTGAAGATTCTGAACTTGGCAAACAAGGAGATACAGAGGCCAATCTCAAATCTAAGATCAATACAGCTGTTCAAAATTTAATTACAGGTACGGTTTCAGACGAAACTGGTCCCTTACCGGGCGTAAGTGTATTGATCAAGGGCACACAAAGAGGTACAGAAACTGATTTTGATGGTAATTATTCAATTGATGCTAAAGAAGGAGATGTCTTGGTATTTAGCTTTATTGGTATGAATACTCAAGAAAGAACAGTAGGTTCTGCAAATGTAATCAATATAACATTAATCGCTGATAACGTTTTAGAAGAAGTTATTGTAACCGCTTATGGCACATCAACCAAGGAGGCTTTTACAGGATCAGCAGATGTTATTGGCGCAACAGACTTGGCGCTAAGAAATGTTACCTCTCCCGTTGCAGCAATTGAAGGTAGAGCTACTGGTGTGCAATTCACCTCAGCTTCTGGTCAACCAGGATCTTCTCCAGGAATCGTTATTCGTGGTGTAGGGACATTGAATGGTAGTTCAGACCCTCTTTACATTGTTGATGGGATGCAGTATGAAGGATCGTTAAGTACGATCAATCAGGAGGATATTGAGTCATTTACGATTCTTAAAGATGCCGCTTCGACATCATTATACGGTGCTCGTGCCGCTAATGGAGTTGTTCTAATAACTACTAAGAAAGGTACAAAAGGAGCCATAAAAGTAAGCGCTTCTACTCAGTATGGTTTTGTATCGAGAAGTATTCCAGCGTATGACGAGGTTTCTCCTGGTCAATATTATGAAACAATGTGGGAAGCTCTTAGAAATTCAAGCGCTGGTGGCGGAGATCCAGCTTTTGCTTCTGCAAACATATACAATAGTTTAGGATACAACCCATTTGATGTTCCAAACGATCAAATTGTAGGAACGGACGGACAACTAAATCCAGGTGCAAATGTAATTTATAAGAGTCTAAATTGGTATGATGTCATGGAACAAACTGGCGTCAGATCAAATTATAATGTAAATGTATCTGGTGGAGGGGAGAACCATAAAGTATTTTTCTCTGCATCCTATTTAGAAGAAGAAGGTTATGTGATTAAAACAAATTTTGAACGTTTAACAACTCGTCTAAATGCAGATTTTGATGCAAATGATTGGATAAAAATCGGAGGTAGTGCTAATATTACGGTTTCCGAAGCTGAAGGACCATCTTCTTCTGGAACGGGTAGTATAGTTAATCCGTTTGGTTTTGCTAAAAATATTGGTTCAATTTATCCTGTATATGTAAATGATTTACAAGGAAATATAGTCCTTGATGAAGCTGGAAGACCTGTATTTGACTCTGGAGAAGGATTTCCTGAATTTAATATCGGTTCAAGACCTGTCAACCAAGGACGCCATGCGCTACAAGAATTGCTGTTAAATGATGAACGTGATAGAGATAATACCTATGGGTTTAGATTTTACGCAGACTTTAAAATAGTAGATGGTCTTAACTTTAGACTTAACTATGGTAGGGACATCAATGAAGGGCTTGAAAAAGAGTATGAAAACAATATCATCGGGGATGCACAACCAACTGGTAGATATAGCGAGGAGAGATCTAGAAGAGAAGTACAGAATTTTAATCAAATCTTAACGTATACAAAAAGCTTTAATGATATTCATAATATAGACATTACAGCCGGGCATGAAAGTTTTGATAGACAATATTCAGAAAATAATGGGTTAGCGATTGATCAAGTTGCTGAAGGAATCTTCGAATTTGATAACTTCGCCACTCCTGTTCGTTTAGGAGGGTTTACTACAGACAAAAGAGTTGAAGGCTATTTTTTAAGAGCAAATTATAACTATAATAATAAATACTATTTAAGTGCGTCTGCAAGAAGAGACGGCTCGTCAGTTTTTAATGCGGATGCTAGATGGGGTAATTTCTATTCTGTAGGAGCTTCATGGAGAATAGACCAAGAACCTTTTATGCAAGGCGTATCATTTGTAGATAGATTAAAATTAAGAGCTTCTTATGGAGAGGTTGGTAATGATGCCTTAGGAGCTTTTGTAGGTGGAGTTTTTGTACCAGACTTTTTTATATCACAACCCAGATATGGTTTAACTTCTAATGCAGGTAACCCGGCAATTATATGGTCAGAAATTGGTAATGCACAATTACAATGGGAAACAGTAGAGAGTTTTGATGTAGCCTTAGAATTTGCATTGTTCAATAACTTCTTAGATGGTACTTTAGAATACTATAAGAAAAATTCTTCAGACCTTCTCTATGATCTACCGATAGCACTTAGTAATGGTTTGAACGCATTTCCAAATAATGTCGCGGATATGTTTAACTCAGGTTTCGAACTTGGTTTAACAGCACATTTAGTGAATAATGATAATTTTAAATGGGATATGACATTACAGGCATCAACATTTAAAAATGAAATTACTAGCTTACCTGATCCTTTCGTTAACGGATCTAAAAGATGGGAAGAAGGTAGATCAAGATTTGATTTTTACTTGCTTCATACTGCTGGTGTTGATCCGGCTACAGGAGATCAATTATTTCTAATGTTTGAAATAGATGATGATGGTAATAGTGTTCCTATTTTAGGCGCTGATGGAGTTCAAGAGACTACTAATGATTGGGAAGACACGGAAAGAGCCTATACAGAAGATTCTACGATACCAGATGTGTTGGGTTCAGTTGCTAACAGCTTCAGCTATAAAGGATTTTCTTTAGATGTATTAATTACCTATGGTATTGGTGGTACATTCTTAGATAACGGTTATGCAGATATGATGCACAGTGGCTCTTTTGGACGATCATTACATCCAGATATTTTGAATGCTTGGCGTCAGCCAGGTGACATCACAAATGTACCTAGATTACAAAATGGAAGTACAGATCTAGTAAGAACACAATCTACCAGATTTTTAACAGATGCTTCTTTTTGGACGCTGAAGAATATAAACTTTGGATACTCTTTTAACAATACGATTGCAGAAAAACTAGGAATAGATAATTTAAGACTTTCTGTATCAGGAGAAAACTTGTATTTAAAAAGTAAGAGAACTGGGTTAGACCCTCAGTATAACTTGGCTGGAACACCTGAAGGTGACGATTTTAATCCATCAAGAATTATTACGTTTGGTTTAAACGTATCATTTTAAATAAATCAATAATTAAAACATAATAATTATGTTAAGAAAAATAAAATTTACGTTATTCGTAATACTAGCTATTACAATAGCTTCATGTTCAGAAGATTTTCTGGAGACGAAACCAACAGATGCTATTTCTGCTGCGGATGCACTTGCTACTGCAGATAATATGTCATTAATACTAAACGGGTTACATCGTGGATTGTATGCTCAATTACAAACCATCCTACCCGGAGGTAGTTCACAAAGAGCTGGTAATCATTATTGGATACCTTTAGGCGATAATCTAACTGGAGGTATAATTCATTCTGCCAATGCCAACAATTTGGGGTGGCGAACTGAAATGCAATGGAATTCGCATACGCTAGAAACGTCATTAACGACAGAGCTATTATGGTATCATCGTTATAATATCATTGCAAGTTCTAATGCAATTATTAATAAAGCTACTGATGGAAGTATCCCGGAAGATGATAGACTAAGAGAGATTATTGGACAGGCTTATACGTACAGAGCATATGCCTATCTTTCATTAATTCAACATTATGCTAAGGGGTATCTAATTGGAAACCCAGCATCAGATCCTGGTGTACCGTTATTATTTTCATCAGATGCACCTTTTACAAGTGCTCCGAGATCAACAGTACAGGAGATTTATAATCAAATTTCCTCAGATCTTGATGCAGCTATTAGTAGTTTCGAGAATGCTACTCCAAGACCAACAGGAAGTGCAGACAATAAATCTCAATTAAATATTGATGTTGCCTATGGCCTAAAAGCTAGAATGGCTTTATCTACTGGAGATTGGGGTACTGCAGCTACTGCGGCTGTTGCAGCGCGTGAAAATTATCCTATAATGGACGAAGAGGATTGGAAAGCAGGATTTAATACAACATTACTTCCAGAAGTTATCTGGGGTAGTAATGTAATAACTACAGAAACCACGTTTTTCCGTTCTTATTTTTACTTGATGTCCAATACATTTAATGGAAGTCAAGTGAGAAATAATCCTAAAATTGCCGACAGGAGATTAGTTGATGCAATTCCCGATACAGATTACAGAAAAGATGCATTTTTAATAGAAGCACCAAATTCAAATGGTTCAGCTGCTAACAACTTGGGTGGTTGGGATAATAACACGAACCCTTTGTATACTACTGAAGAAGAGTTTGATGCCGAAATTGACAGGCTTGCAAGTGTTTGGGGTTGGACATCCAGACACAACACGCATCCATATATGCATGTTAAAATGAGACAAAAAACTCCTGGAGGTATAGAGCCAGATGATATTATTTATATGCGTAGTTCTGAAATGTATTTAATAGAAGCTGAAGCAAAAGCTATGCTTAATGATGTTTCTGGAGCTCAGGAAGCCTTAAGACCCTTAGGAGAAGAGCGTGATAGTGCATATGATCCGACGGTCTATGACACTCAAGAAAAACTTATGGATCACATCAAGTTTCAACGTGCTCTAGAGTTATGGGGAGAAGGCTTTGGATATACAGATAAAATACGATGGGATGAAGGATTTGACCATGCTGCCGATGGTGGTTCTGGTGCATCAGAAATATTGTATCAAGATGCATTCCAACAGGACAAACCGTCTATTAATAATGCATGGGTTTTCAAAATTCCTCAAGCAGAAATTGATGCGAATCCTAACATATCACCATCTGATCAAAATCCTTAGTAGTTAATTTGCTATTTACTAATAAAAATAGCTTAATAATACTATGATCCTAAATAGATGTCGTTTGATATATTGATCGTCATCTATAAAACTAAATATTTGAAT
>Ga0209344_10005006_pt1 | contig 11715 bp, 10 predicted proteins | sample Cruoilmetagenom6_FD_187293 | JGI IMG/M metagenome (GOLD analysis project Ga0209344, IMG submission 187293) | Oil polluted marine microbial communities from Coal Oil Point, Santa Barbara, California, USA - Santa Barbara Oil Seep Sample 6 (SPAdes)... | ecosystem: Environmental > Aquatic > Marine...
AGCATTTTCATATACCATTAAATATCCGGGACGTTACAAAACAGAACAACAATACAGCGACATTGTAATTAAAGCTTTGGGCAATGGCGAATTTTTAAGACTGAGCGATGTGGCCGAAATAGAACTCGGCGCCCAATCTTATTCCGGCGGATCTGTAACCAATGGAAATCCCGCGGTAAATATGGGTATATTCCAAACAAAAGGTTCAAATGCCCAGGAGATAATTGATGCTATAAAAGTAGAATTGGCTCAAGTGGAAGCCAATCTTCCCGAAGGTATCACGTATTATATTCCATACGATACCAACAACTTTTTAAATGCCTCAATTGAAAAGGTGGTAATGACTTTGGTGGAAGCGTTCTTGCTAGTTTTTCTTGTGGTATTTATATTCTTGCAGGATTTTCGTTCCACTTTAATTCCTGCAATTGCGGTTCCTGTTTCAATTATTGGAACATTCTTCTTCTTAAATTTATTTGGATATTCCATCAACTTATTGACGCTTTTCGCTTTGGTATTGGCTATTGGTATTGTGGTGGATGATGCTATTGTAGTGGTCGAGGCAGTCCATTCAAAGATTGACGAAGGGGAGAAAAGTCCGAAAAAAGCATCGCTTAAAGCCATGCACGAAATTTCCGGAGCTATTGTTTCCATTACTTTGGTAATGTCTGCAGTATTTATTCCCGTAACTTTTATAAAAGGGCCTACGGGAGTATTTTATGAGCAGTTTGGGGTAACGCTTATAGTTGCAATTATAATTTCGGCAGTAAATGCCTTAACCTTAACACCTGCACTGAGCGCCCTTTTTCTAAAAGGTCACGATGAAAAACAGAACAGCAACAAACCAGGTTTTATTCAGAAGTTTTTTAAAGGATTTAATAGAGGTTTTAAGGCTACCGTAGATCGTTATGGACGATCTGTCCATTTTTTATACAGGCATAAATGGATTACTGGAATTATTCTTCTTTTGGCCGTTTTGGGAATTTGGTGGTCATCCGCAACTCTGAAAACAGGTTTTGTTCCCGATGAAGACCGTGGAATTATCTTTATGAACGTGGAGCTTCCAGCAGGTTCGTCCATTGATAGAACGCACGAGGTAAACCAAATACTTTATTCTAAAATTAAGGATTTACCTGGCGTCCAAGGAGCATCTGTAATTGATGGTCGAAGTTTGATCAGCGGTGCGGGAAGTAACTACGGACTTGGATTCATTAGGCTTGACGATTGGAAAAACAGAAAAGATGAATCACTTTCGGTACAAGCAATAACAGGACAACTTTTTGGAATTGCTGCGCAAATTCCAGAAGCACAAATTATATTTTTCTCACCGCCAAGTATTCCCGGTTTTGGAAACTCCGCTGGAGCCGAAGTGAACCTTTTGGATCGCTCCGGAGGAAGCTTTACGGATTTGGACCAAACCAATCAGGAATTCATTGCAAAATTGAGTCAGCGACCTGAAATTCAATATGCACAATCCTCTTTCAACACGCGTTATCCGCAATATGAAATGACGTTGAACGTACCTTTGGCAAAGGAAGTGGGAGTTTCGGTACAGAACATTTTCAATACGCTTCAGGGGTATATAGGAAGTATTTTCGCAGCAGATTTTTCCCGCTTCGGAAAACAATATCGTGTGTATGTCCAGGCTTTGCCGGAAGATAGAGCTAGCGAAAGCGATTTGAATAATATCTATGTGCGTACCGCCAGTGATGAAATGACTCCTATTACCCAATTCATTACTTTGAAAAGGGTGTACGGCCCGCAATCGGTCACGCGTTTTAATTTGTTCAATTCCACAAAGGTTACGGCAGCACCGGCGCCAGGCTATAGCTCGGGAGATGTTATTGCCGCTGTTGAAGAAGTTAGTAAGACTTTGCCAAACAACTTTAGTATTGCTTATTCCGGTTTAACCTTGGAAGAAAAAAGTGCAGGTAACCAAACTACGACGATTTTCATATTGTCATTGGTGTTTGTTTACTTTTTGCTAGCCGCACAATACGAAAGTTATTTATTGCCATTTTCGGTACTCTTTTCATTACCTGTTGGAGTTTTTGGAGCCTATATTTCAACACAGTTGATGGGATTGCAAAATAATATTTATTTCCAGATTGCGCTCATAATGCTTATCGGATTGCTCGCAAAAAATGCAATTCTTATTGTTGAGTTTGCGCTTCAGCGAAGAAAACACGGCGAGTCTATTTTAGATGCTGCAATTGATGGTGCCGAAGCCCGATTACGACCTATTTTAATGACTTCCTTCGCCTTTATCTTAGGATTGATGCCGTTGGTACTCTCTAATGGGGTTGGTGCGGCCGGGAACCGTTCAATCGGGACTGGAGCTGTGGGCGGATTGCTGATTGGTACCATTATAGGTGTTTTTGTAATTCCAATTTTGTTCATCCTTTTCCAATGGTTACAGGAAAAAATTACCGGCGCACCCACTGAAAAATTAGAAACTATTGAAGAAAACACTTCTCATGAAAAAGAATAGCATATATAGAATATTAATATTGGCAGGCTTGCCATTATTACTGGTTTCGTGCTTTGCTGCAAAAGATTACGAACGGCCACAAGTTGTAAGCGAAGCAAATTACAGAACCGAAAATCTTCCGCAGGACACTTTGAGTATCGCGACCCTGTCGTGGAAAGAATTGTTTACAGACCCTTTGCTTCAAGGTTATATTGAAGAGGGACTTCAAAACAATATGGATATTAGAGTGGCGCTTCAACAAATTAGAATAGCTGAGGCTTATGTAAAACAAGGAAAGGCAAATTATTTTCCTTCTTTAAATGGAAATGCAAAATTCACACATCAAGAATTTTCTGCTGGTGGGCAGTTTGGAGGTCAATTTTCATCATTGGATCAATATGAATTGAGCGCTGGTCTTTCTTGGGAAGCAGATATCTGGGGAAAAATACGTAGTAATGAAAGGGCTTTTCAGGCTTCATACCTTCAAAGTCTCGCAGCACACCAAGCCGTAAAAAGTAGGTTGATTGCCAATATTGCTTCGGTTTATTACCAATTGTTAGCATTGGATGAGCAAATACGTGTTACAGAAGAAACCATTGAAACACGCTCCAAAGGTTTGGAAACTACCCAAGCATTAAAAGAAGCTGGAAACGTGACCGAAGTAGGCGTAAAGCAGACGGAAGCTCATTTGTATACCGCCCAGGGAATTTTAATTGATTTAAAAAACCAAGCGCGCCTGTTGGAAAATACAATGTCTATTTTATTGGGAAGTGCTCCGCAGGAAATAACCCGTGGAAACTTGGAAAATCAAGACATCGAAATACCTTTAAACATGGGGATTCCCTCACAATTGCTCAGAAATAGACCCGATGTTATGGCGGCGGAATACAGTTTGATGAATGCATTCGAACTTACAAATGCTGCTCGTGCCAGCTTTTATCCGTCATTAACGCTTTCAGCCACTGGAGGATTTCAGAATATTGAAATTGATAAGCTTTTCAATGCCAATTCGCTATTTGCAACTATAATTGGTGGGTTGACGCAGCCTATTTTCAATAAGCGCCAAATACGGACCCAGTATGAAGTTTCGCAAGCACAGCAAGAGCAGGCTTATTTGGATTTTCGACTTGCGGTAATTACAGCTAGCAAAGAAGTTTCCGATGCGCTTTATAATTATGAAGCTGCAACCGAAAAAATTGAAGTGAACCAAAAGGAATTTGAAGCTTACAATTTGGCGACAGACTATTCCGAAGAACTTTTGAATAACGGTTTTGCAAACTATTTGGAAGTTTTGAATGCGCAGGAAAATGCGCTTAACTCAAGTTTAAACCTAATAAGCACAAAGAATAACCAGCTCCAGGCCATCGTAGATTTATATGAAGCCTTGGGCGGCGGTTGGCGATAGTTTTTTTCATAATTTTTATTGTTGATTGTAAATCTGTCTTGAAACTTTTTTTCAAGGCAGATTTTTTATCGCAGCGGAAACCCCTTTGCGGCCCACCACGGATGGATTTCAATCACCAATCTGCCCGATTTTACCATCGGGTCCATATTGGCGAGACTATCCGCCATTTTCTGCGTGGGAACGTTGTAAATGGTGATACCGCGTATTTCACCATCATCGCCCAAAGGGCCTGAAATATCCGCAAAACCTTCTTCATACATTCTACCCAAATGCGCCAAATGTAATTTTTGAAGACTGTCTGCTTCCTCTTTTGTTTGGGAGCGGGTTGGCCCTTTTTTTAAGAAAGCCATGTAATATTGTTGCATCAAAATGGTATCGCCAGATTTTTCATCAACGTAATCAAATGTCTGAAAACCTTTTTGGGTCAATTCTTCTTTAAGCTGGGCCATTGGAATTTTTTCTTCCTCGGGGCAGGGTTCTGTAATGTATTCCTTTTCAATGGTGGTCTCACAGCTTAAAAATGTAATTCCTAAAATTGCCAATAGTAGTTTAACTTTCATTATTCCAAGTTTTAAAAGGTTTTTTACTCAAATTTGAATTGTAATATTTCACGTCGCCCGTCACTTCCTTTCCTAGCCATTCAGGTTTTGAATAGGGTTCATTTTCAGAATCGAGTTCTATTTCGGCAATGATTAAACCTTCATTATCGCCCATAAAATCATCAACTTCAAAAGTATGGGTATCACTGTAAATTTCATAACGTGTTTTTTCGATAATTCCGGGTTCGCAAAGGTGGAGTAATTCTTCGGCTTCGGCCTGTGAAATCTGCTTTTCCCATTCAAATCTCGTAAGACCAGATTTGTTGGATTTTCCTTTAATGGTTAAAAATCCATCGTTTCCCTGAATGCGGATGCGCACGGTGCGTTCGGGATGGGTATTCAAAAATCCCTGAACGATACGTGTACGTTTGTGCGCCTCATTTTTAAAAGCTTCGGAAGTGACCAAAAATTTACGTTCTATTTCCTGCATTTTGGGCTATTTGTTTGATTTCATCAGAAGTGATTTGTTGTTTTGGAAATTCTTTTTTCGCCAAAATCAGCATCGCTTCAGCAATAGTTTCGGCTTTAATCATTTTATATTTCTTCGGAACCAAAAATCCGAAGGTTTTCATAAATAATGTTGCTACTTTTTCGCCAAAACGGTTTTCATCCCGATGGCCTACAATGAGTGAAGGTTGCAAAATGTATGTATTTTTGATACTCTGGCTTAATACATCACGCTGCATTTCGCCTTTGGTTTTGTTATAAAAAATATTACTGCTTACATCTGCGCCCATTGCTGAAATTACGACAAATGTTTCAATACCCTTCTTTTTTGCAAGCTTTGCGGCAGTCACGGGAATACCGTAATCAATCTTTTTATAGGTTTCCTTATTAGGCGTTTTGGATTTTGTAGTGCCAATGCAGCAGAAAACAACATCGGCTTTAAATGCTTCGGAATGTTTTTCCAGTTGGAACATATCTATCAAATGCTCCTCAATTTTCGGGGAATTCATTTCAGCAGTGCTGCGCGAAAAGAGTTTTATCTTTTCAAAAGAAGGGTCTTTCAAAAGTTTTTTAAGCAGGATACTTCCCGTTAAACCCGTGGCGCCTAAAATAATTGCTGTTTTTTTCATTGAATATGTTTCCATTAAAAATAGGTTTTCGACTGCGCTCAACCAGACATTAAAGATATTAAATTTGTAAGATGCATGACGAAATACCCATCCGCAAAATAATTCACGTAGATATGGACGCTTTTTATGCGTCCGTGGAACAGTTGGACAATCCCGAGCTTCGCGGAAAGGCGATTGCCGTAGGCGGTAGTTCAGCCCGTGGCGTTGTAAGCGCGGCGAGTTATGAAGCTCGGAAGTTTGGCGTTCGCAGTGCGATGAGTGGCGCGATGGCGCGAAAACTTTGCCCCGAACTCATATTTGTAAAAACCAATTTTGACCGTTACAAGGAGGTTTCAAAACAGATTCGGAAAATATTTTTTGAATATACCGATTTGGTGGAACCGCTTTCTTTGGATGAAGCTTATTTGGACGTTACCGAAAACAAAAAGGGCAACCCAAGTGCGACAATGATTGCAACGGAAATTCGGAAAAAAATAAAGGAGAAAACGGGCTTGAATGCTTCCGCTGGAATTTCGGTGAACAAATTTGTAGCAAAAATTGCCAGCGATATCAACAAACCCAATGGGCAAAAAACTATTGGGCCCGAGGAAGTAATTCCTTTTTTGGAAACGCTGGATGTGAAGAAATTTTATGGAGTGGGGAAGGTAACCAAAGAGAAAATGTACCGTTTGGGCATTTTTACGGGAAAGGATTTAAAAAGCAAATCGCTTGAATTTTTAGAGGAACACTTCGGGAAAAGTGGCGGGTTTTATTACAATGTTGTCCGTGGAATTCACAATAGCAAAGTAAAACCTACACGGACACAGAAATCTTTGGCGGCAGAGCATACTTTTTCAGAAAATATTTCCTCTGAAATTTTTATGCTCGAAAGGCTAGAGGAAATAGCCGCTGAAGTGGAAAGCAGATTAAAGAACAAAAAACTGGCGGGAAAGACCGTGACGCTGAAAATTAAGTATCGTGATTTTACATTACAAACCCGAAGCAAAACCTTGCCGCTATATATTTCTTCCAAAGAACTTATTATGGAAGTGGTTAAAGAATTGTTATTTCAGGAAAAAATGTATGAGTCGGTACGATTGTTGGGAATTTCAATATCACATCTAAACAACGAAACTCCTAAGAAAAAGGAGGAGCCGAAGGAATCCATAGATGTACAATTAAAACTTGAATTTTAAATATGAAAGAAAGCTACGTATCTTTAAACTAATTTAAAACTTCACATTTATGAAAACCGTAGCCTTTTCCCTTCTTGCCCTTGCAGGTTTCACCTTTCTATTTTCCTGTAAAAACGACGTGAAAAACACTGAAGAAACCCAAACCGTTGTTACGGATTCCATTCCTGCCGAAACCACTCCCGATGCTATGTACGTTACGGCTGTAAGTGGATTGACTTTACGTGAATTTCCCAATCTTCAAAGTGCAAAATTGGCCGTTATGCCATTGGGCACAAAAGTGAAAATTATAAATTCTGAAGGAAAATCCACTATGAATGTGGGCGGAATTGATGGCGCCATGGACGAGGTGGAATTCAACAACCAAAAAGGCTATGCCTTTAATGGTTTTATGTCTAAATTTTTTCCTCCCAGGGAAAATGCTTCCGCGAAAAGTTATGCTGAGGAATTGAAAAAAGATTTCCCAAAGGTGAATTATTCCGAGGCAACGGGTGGTACGGCAAGCAAACCTACAAAAACTGAAACGTTGGTTTTACCTACAGACAAATGGCATGAGGCATTTTTTACGGCGCAGCAACTTTTTAATATTCCGAAGGAATTTGCATTTCCAAACCCAAAAGGTTCCAACAGCGAAACCCAGCAAAACGGTAACAAAAAGAAAACCGATTTTATAAGCGAACTGCAAATTTCACGAAATGAAAACGAACTTCAGAAAATTGTGTACAACTATAAAACCACAGGTTTTGGTTACACGGTTACAATTACTAAACAAGCGGATGGGATGAAGCTGGAAAAGGTTGAGGTTGCTGATTAATTATTTCACCTGCGTAACCCGTAACGTATTCACCATTCCCTTATCCACAATGGGCATAGCCGCCAGGTTGATTAAATAATCGCCTTTGTGCACGTAGCCTTTTTCAAAAGCAATTCGGTTTACATCATCCACAGTTTCATCGGTACTTACGTATTTATCGTAATAAAAAGCTTTTACGCCCCAAAGTAAGTTTAAACGAGCGAGAATGCGCTTATTGCTGGTAAACGCCAAAATATATGCCGAAGGCCGCCAAGCAGAAATCTGAAAAGCTGTATAACCACTATTTGTCAATGTACAAATTGCTTGTGCTTCAATTTCATTGGCCATATGTGCTGCGTGGTAGCAGATGGATTTGGTAACGTAACGGTTGGTTTTTATTTGCGGAGGCTCCTGTGGCACGCGTATCAATTCAGAGTTTTCTACACTTTTCAGAATTTTCGTCATAGTTTTAATTACGGCAACGGGATAATTCCCTACAGAAGTTTCACCCGAAAGCATCACGGCATCGGCACCATCCATAACAGAATTTGCCACGTCGTTCACTTCGGCGCGGGTTGGTGTTAATGAGGTTATCATCGTTTCCATCATTTGAGTGGCTATGATTACGGGGATGCGGGTGCGCTTTGCGGTGAGCACCAATTCTTTTTGAATTAGGGGCACTTCCTCTGCGGGCACTTCTACGCCCAGATCGCCGCGGGCTACCATAAGGCCGTCGCAATATGCGATGATTCTGTCAATATTTTCGACTGCTTCGGGCTTTTCAATTTTTGCAATTATGGGAATTTTATATTCCGAATGCGCTTCAATCAACGCTTGAAGTTCCTTTAAATCCTCGGCGTGGCGTACAAAGGAAAGGGCTATCCAATCTACCTTTTGTTCAATGGCAAAAATGGCATCCTCTTTGTCTTTCGCAGTAAGGGCAGGGAGCGAAATTTTGGTGTTTGGCAAATTCACACCTTTTTTTGAACGCAACGGTCCGCCTTGGATAACCATTACTTTTACTTCGTTTACATTATTGGTTTCGAGCACTTCAAAAATAAGTTTGCCATCGTCTAAGAGTACCCGCTCGCCAGGGTTTACATCGCGCGGAAAATTGTCATAATTCATATAGACTCTTTCGCGGTTGCCCTCAAACTCATCGCCGGTGCAGAATAAAAGCTCATCGCCGGGTTGCACGATCACTTCTTCCTTCATCATCCCCACACGAAGTTTTGGCCCTTGCAGATCGCCCAAAATGCCTACGTGCGTATCCAATTCATCGGAAAGTTTCCTGATGGTGGCGATTGCTTTTTTGACAGTAGTATAGTCAGCATGCGAAAAATTCACCCTAAATACGTCCACACCCTCCAAAATCATATATCTTAGGGTTTCTTCACTGGAAGTTGCAGGGCCAAGGGTTGCAACTATTTTGGTTCTTTTTTGATTTGACATTTAGTCGAAAATTAAATTGTTTTTTGATTTTATATTTTCCATTTCAACTGTGTAAGCTGAAATAACTTGTTTTATTCCGGTTATTTCTGAAAGTACTTTTCGCAGTGGAACTGTTTCAAAATCTGAGTAAATTTTCAGAAAATAATCCACTTTTTTAAATTCAGGAAGCAAATAATGAGCTGTCGATTTCTCTGAAACCAAATCTGCAAATAGACCACCAGAGGACTGTAACCCTGCTTCAACCGATTTACATTTGTTGGCTATTAGGTAAAAATGGGTGTATTTGTGCACATCTTCAAAAGCATATAGCGGAAACGTTATCAACAAACCCTTCGTTGAAAAATCCAGATCGGTTTTTTTTCTTTTTAACTTCAAGCTTAGGTGAAGATTCATCAAATAGGCCATTTTATAGGCTTCTTCAGTACAATGAATGGCGATGAGCGTATAGGGCTCTTCAAAATCATCATCGTAAAGTAATTTGTGATACGCCATGCTTTTTGATACAATGTTGCAATTGTACTTGTTTTACAAAAATAGGCAACTTTAAAGCGATTAGCTAAATTACTTGACTGCAGATTTGGAAAATGGATCGAAATATAACTTTAAGGTTTACACTTTTTCAGAATCTATCTTGATCTGAAGTTTGTAAAAAGCTCTTTTTGAAGCACGTTCCTCGGCTTTCTTTTTTGATGTGGCGCGGGCTTTTGCCACTATTTCATCTTCAAGTTTTAATCGAACGGCGAAGTGTTTCAATAAATCTTTTCCGTTGTCTTCATAAATTTCAAAGTTGAATTGTTTTTTGTGTTTTTGGCACCATTCAATAAAAAGGCTTTTGTAGCTGATTACTTTTCCTTCCAATTTTTTGATGTCCACATAAGGCTTAATGACTCTCTTTTGAATGAATTTTTCGCAATATTTAAACCCCCGATCCAAATAGATGGCGCCCACCAAAGCCTCAAAAACGTTTCCATAGATATTTCCACTGAATTGCTGGGTGGGAATGGTTGTTTTAAGAAATCTTACCAATTGAAGGTCACGGCCCAGCTCGTTCAAATGTTCACGGCTCACAACTTTACTACGCATTTTGGTAAGATAACCTTCGTTGCCTCCAGGTACTTTTTTAAAAAGATGTGCGGCAATAACGGCACCCAGCATGGCATCGCCTAAAAATTCGAGCCGTTCATAATTTTGCGGTTGGCCGCTGGTATTTTTTTCGTTCGTGGAACGATGTGTGAAAGCGGTCTCATATATTGAGAGATCTTTGGGCTTAAATCCCAATATTTTTTTTAGGGAATTGGAAAATTCCCCGTTTTTGTCTGAACGGGAAGAAAATATGTTTTTAATGGAAGCCATTAATTTTTTTAGGCATCAAGTTTTTTAAAGAGCACACAAGCATTGTGCCCGCCAAACCCAAATGTATTGCTCATTGCCACTTTTATATCGCGTTTTTGAGCTTTATTGAGGGTAAGGTTTAAAGAAGGGTCTATGTTTTCATCTACCGTAGTATGATTAATGGTAGGTGGAACAATCCCGTATTTCATTGCCAAAATAGAGGCAATAGCTTCAATAGCGCCGGCAGCTCCCAAAAGGTGCCCGGTCATGGATTTTGTTGAATTGATATTGATGTCTTTTGCGTGCTCGCCAAAAACATTTACAATCGCTTTCAATTCGGCAACGTCGCCAAGTGGGGTTGAGGTGCCGTGGGTGTTTATGGCATCTACTTCATTCGGGCTCATATTGGCATCGCGCAGGGTGTTCAGCATAACGCGTTCCACACCAATACCGTCTGGGTGTGGAGCCGTCATATGGTAGGCATCACTGCTCATGCCACCTCCAACAACTTCGGCATAAATTTTTGCTCCACGTTTTTTTGCGTGTTCATATTCTTCAAGGATAAGCGCACCAGCGCCTTCGCCTAAAACAAAACCGTCACGGGTGGCATCAAAAGGGCGCGAAGCCGTTTCTGGACTATCGTTACGTGTTGACAAGGCGTGCATTGCGTTAAAACCGCCCATACCGGCTATGGTTACTGCTGCTTCGCTTCCGCCTGTTACAATAACATCGCAATGCCCCAAACGGATGTAGTTGAGTGCATCTATCATTGCATTGGCAGAGGAGGCGCAGGCAGAGACCGTTGTATAATTTGGCCCCATAAAACCGTGCTTTATGGAAATATTTCCAGGCGCAATGTCCGCAATCATTTTTGGAATAAAGAAGGGGTTGAAACGTGGCGTTCCATCCCCTTCTGCAAAGTTTATTACTTCATCTTGAAAAGTTTCCAAGCCGCCTATTCCGGCTCCCCAGATTACACCAACGCGGAATTTATCAACCTCATCGAGGTTTATTCCGGCATCTTGTATCGCTTCATCGGAAGATACAAGGGCGTATTGGGCAAAACGGTCCAGTTTTCGGGCTTCTTTCCTGTCAAAATGATCTTCTGCGTTGAAATTCTTCAATTCGCAAGCGAATTTTGTTTTGAACTTTTCAGTGTCAAAATAGGTTATGGGCGCACAGCCACTTTTCCCGCTAACAAGGGCATCCCAATATTCTTGAATATTGTTGCCAATAGGGGTAAGGGCACCAAGGCCTGTAACTACAACTCGCTTTAATTCCATAGAAGAATGGTTATTTTGCTGCTTCTATATAGGAAATTGCTTGACCAACAGTGGCAATGTTTTCAGCTTGGTCGTCTGGAATCTGGATATCAAATTCTTTTTCAAATTCCATGATAAGCTCTACCGTATCTAGGGA
>Ga0209344_10005007_pt1 | contig 11714 bp, 10 predicted proteins | sample Cruoilmetagenom6_FD_187293 | JGI IMG/M metagenome (GOLD analysis project Ga0209344, IMG submission 187293) | Oil polluted marine microbial communities from Coal Oil Point, Santa Barbara, California, USA - Santa Barbara Oil Seep Sample 6 (SPAdes)... | ecosystem: Environmental > Aquatic > Marine...
TATCATGATGTAAAAAAGCTGTAGGCACCACTCCTACTTTATACCCATGGTACCTTACCCGTTGGCAGAAGTTATCATCTTCTCCATAGTGAAAAAACAATGGGTCAAAGCCGCCCACAGCTTCCAATACTTCTTTGGACAACAACCAACCCGCCGCATTTACAAAGGGGACTTGGTAAACTTCTTGCAAGGGATTATTAAGAATAAAATCGGAATAGAAATAAGGGTTTTTTTTATAAACCATATAGTTAGAAAAGTTTTCATCCAACTTATCCCCCTTCCCGTTTAGATGGATTGGGCTTAAAACCCCATATTCAGGATTTTTCTTTTGGAAGCTCAAAAGTTTATCCAAACAATTTTCCTGTAAATAAGCATCCTGATTCAGCAAAAAAACATAATCTGCTCTTTGCTCAAGCGCATATTTTATCCCTATATTATTGGCCTGACCAAAACCGAGGTTTTCTTTTTGAGGCATCAAGTGCATCTGGGGATATTTTTCTTTTATAAAAGCAATCGTTCCGTCTGTAGACTTGTTGTCTACTATGATCACTTGATACCCCTTGCAACTATCCAAACATTTTTGAAGCCAGGGCATAGCGTTATAGGTAACAATTATAATGATGGTTTTATGGTCGGAGTTTTCTAAGGACACTTTTTACTTTTTTCTTTAACCGGGCTGTTTTGGAGAATTTCAAAACTAGCTTTTTTTTATGACTTGGGTGTAAGAGAGGCAAGAACTCTCTGTAAAGGATTTTCTTATAAATTTCATAATCTGCTATGGGTTTGTTTCGGTTAACGTTTGTAGCTTGATTTTTATGAATTCGAAACTTTACTAACGATTTATTGATAATGGCTATGGGATACTTTTTTAGGATACGATAATAAAACACGTAATCTAATATTTGTTCTAACTTTTCGTCAAATAACCCTACTTCATTTATAATTTCCTTTTTAAACATAACAGTAGGTGGCTCCCCAATTTTATTCATTGGGGATTCTGTAAAGTCCCTTCTAGAAAATAAGGTATTATCGATAAATGTAATATCCTCCGTTTTCTCAAATTGTACTTGCAAGTTTTTGAATTTGTTTATCCAATCTTTTATCTCTGCTGTGGTTTCCGATTCAATAATAAATTCCCGTTTACACCCTACGAGGCCCAACGTAGGATATTGCGCAAAAACGGCTAGCATTTCTTCAATACAATTGGGCATAAGCACATCATCCTGAAATAGAAATTTTATATATGCTCCTTTTGCGTGTTTTAGGGTATTGTTCCAGTTAGCACCAATTCCATTTGGTTTGTGGGAAATAATAGTTACTGGAAAATCAACACCATCCTTAAATTTTTTTACAATTGCAAGTGTGTCGTCTATTGAAGCATCATCGCTAACAATAACTTCAATATTATTATATGTCTGTCTTTTTACGGATTCTAAGCTTTCTTCTAAAAAAGAGGCGCCGTTATAAGTGGGAATGCAAATGGAAACTAATGTATTGGCAGTTTTTTTTCTAAGGTTATAAAGCTGTTTTTTATATAAATTTATAGTTTCCTTTAAAACATGATGTGCTTTTTCTGTTAAGACAAGATTCTCATCAATAATTCGAAAACTCTTAAGGGTATTAGATATACGATATTCATTTGATTTTTTTGACCAAATACTTTCCTCATGTTGGCGGTATACAGCCATCGTATCTTCAATTTTATATACTTTACCATTGGTAGCCGCAAGCATATAAAGTGTCCAATCACCTAATGGGCTTTTGGAAAACCAGTTTGGAATATTAAAATTATTGCGAAATAGTACTGATGGGGTATGTATATAATTTCCCTGGGCTAAATCTATACTCTCTGTAGTGGGCAGAACTCTTTTAGTAATAGTATCCCCCTCTAAACTTTTGCGTTGTTGATTGAAAATTTGAACTTCGTGAAAACAAATTGCATACCCAGGATGAGCCTCCATAAAATCCACCTGCTTTTGCAGTTTTAAGGGGTCTGTCCAATAGTCGTCGCCTTCACAAAGGGCAACGTATTTGCCTTGAGCATGTAGCAAATTATATACAAAATTAAACCTTCCTGTAGGATTGCCATCAATTAAAATATTATTCTCTCTATGATGTAAAAAAAGCCTTATTTTTTGTGGGTTTTCTTTAGCATACTGAATACAGATTTCACGTGTTCCATCTGTAGAAGCATCTTCTCCTAATAAAATTTCAATAGGAAAGTTTGTTTTTTGTTGAAGCACTCCATCTAAACACTGCTTTATATAATTGACATGCTGATAGGTTTGAATACAAATAGAAACCTTTGGGGTTTTAGGTACAGAATTATTATTCTCATTAACAATGACCTTCTCAAAACTTTTTCTGAAAGAATTTAAATCCATTGAAATATTTCATTAAGTTTTTTAAAATCATCATCATTCCTAATTTCATCAATGATAAATTGAGGGAGTTCTTTTTTCCATGCCATATCGTTTTCTTTTTTTTTGAAAACTGAATACGCGTCTTGCTCTTGTATATTGGTAGATTCAAGCAAAAAATCTAATGTTTGTTTTGTCACTTCCAAATTACAAAATTTGAAAAGGGATGATACGGTTTGTAAATTGTTTTTTAGTAAATCTTCATATTCTAATAAATAAAACCGATTTGGATAATTATTTTTTATTCTTAAAAATAAATGAGCTACTTCTTTCCATTTTTCATATCCATTGAATTCCTCAGGTCTATTTCCATTTTTTTGAGGAGCATATCTCCACTCCTCGTCTACTTTCCAGCCTAATTCTTTTTTAAACTCTTTCGGAGCCTTTAACCAAGAGTTTATTACAGAAAAGGGACTTCTTATGATACCAACAACTATTATATCTTTATCTTCCTTTAATAAGTTTTCAATTATATGGTGATAACGAACCTCCTTGTATACAATATGGGTAACTTTTTCCTTTTTAAACTTTGGCACTAAGTTTTTCTCCTTAGCTTGAAATTGAAGTACATAAGGGTCTTTTGTTAAATAAATTTCTTTAAAAAAAGTATTAATCTCACTTAAAGATGCTACTTCGTTCAATTTTCCTTTATGTGTGTAAGAAAACAATGGTTGCAATCTATAGGCAACATTTGGAGAAGAATCGAAAATACACCCCAACCAAGTTGAGCCACTTCTAGGCACGCTATGTATGGCTATCCTTTTCAAATTAAATAAGCTTGTATTTTTTTATTTGAGACTGTATTTCTTTTAAGGAATTAAACATCAATACATCAATAATAGATAACCCAGATTCAAAAGTATCGCTAAATTGTGGGTAAGGTAGTAATTCATGATCAATGAAACTAAAGTGCACCCCTTTAGATTTAAAATAAGCGGGATCATACAAATTTTTCCCGCCCGCTAGGTTTATATATTCAGAATAATCTTTTTCCTTTGCAATAGCTATTAATCGATCGGCTTTCTCATACCCAATGGTATGACCGTATTTTTGTGAACTTATTTCAAACGAGGTATCAATATCCAAATATTTACAAACTCGGGTTACACTATCGATAGCCAAAGTTGATATGGATTCATGATCTGAAGTAAAAACCTGTTCTATTAGGCTATAGACAGGATCAAAATAAGGCGCTTTACTATAGTTCTGTTTAACAGATTTTAAAAACTTTGTCTTCCATTTTTCATAAAGTCGATTGTTGATTAATGTATTTTTAATTAAGGTAAAGGAACTTTGTTTATGTAAGGGTATTGTAAAATAATGAGATTCTTTATTAAAAATCAACCTATTTCTATTGATCCATCCACCTTTAATAAAATCTACATCGTCATAAAACACAAAGGTATCAACGGCATGAATCAGTTGAAAATATCCTAGATAGGGGAACAAATAGGGCTGCATTATGGCAAGTTTCATAGTGTATTTTTTATGAGGGATCCTATAGTAGCGACTGTTGATGCTTCCAAGCCCACGTATAGTGGTAAACATACAATTCTACTAGCCGCTGAGTGTGCCTCCGGGCAATCCGCTAAGGTACAATACGGAAGGCTATCCAGACTGGGGTAAAAATACCGTCTGGGTTGTATATTTTTATGCTCCAGAGCTGCTATCACTTGTAATAGCTGTTTTTCGTACTGAAAAAGTACCGGATAGTAGCTGTAATTCCAATGCGTGCCCTCTCGAATGGCTACCCGTTGTATAGGTAGGTCTTGAAACATAGCGTCATATTGTGCTACAATCGTTTTACGTTGTTCTATAACAGTAGGGATATACGGTAAGACCGCCAAGCCCATGGCCGCTTGGAGTTCGCTCATTTTGGCATTGATACCCAATCCCTGAAACGCTTCTTTGCCTTGGTGTCCAAAGTTATGGTGATAAAACAACTTGTCCTGTAAGTTCCTATCTTGGGTAAAGAGCGCTCCGCCTTCCCCTGTATGAAACAGCTTGGTTGCATGAAAACTACATGTACTTACGTCACCATATTCAAAAATGCTTTTGCCTTTATAGGTAACACCAAAACAATGTGCAGCGTCGTATATTACTTTTAGGTTGTGTTTTTTTGCAATAGCTTCTATTGCCTCAACGGCACATGGATTGCCAAATACGTGGGTGGCTAAAATTCCTGTTGTTTTTGGGGTAATGGCTGCTTCTATCTTGATTTCGTCAATGGTTAGGTTTTCGGGATGTATATCTACAAACACAGGGGTACAGCCTTCCCAAACAATGCTGCTGGTGGTTGCTACATAGCTAAAAGGGGTAGTGATGATCTCTCCTTTTAAACCTAAGGCTTTTATGGCAATCTGTAACGGCAAGGTGCCATTGGTGGTTGCAATTATGTTTGGTACTTTAAGGTAGATCTTTAATTTCTCCTCCAGCTCCTTTACCAATGTACCCCGATTGGTTATCCAACCCGCATCCCACGCCCTTTTTAAAATGGCATTGTATTCTTCTTGCGGTGGTAAAAAAGTTTTAGTTACGTTTATCATAAATTAGGAATAAAAATTATGTAAATCATAAATAGGTCGCTCTAGTTCCCTAATCACTTTTTTCTGATCCTCCGTTAATTCCACTTCATCAGAATTACTGACATTGATTGGTTTTCTATCTAATAATCGTTCTAGTTTCTTTTTAGAGTAGCCAAGACCAATTAATAAATCAAATAAATCATTATTTAAATTTTCCATTCGTAAGAATAAAATATCATCAAAATATTGTGGGTTTTTTAAATTCGGTTTTTTATTATTAACCAATAAGTATTCAAAATATTCTAAGGGGTTTTTGGAATAGAAAATTATATATTGAATAGTTTGCGGACCAATATTCAATTCCCAATAGCGTTCTGGCAATAAAGATCTTTTAATGTAATTTTTGTATATAAACAAATATTCATCTATTGTAAGGTTTGGAAAATTCTCAAATTCCTCCTTGATTAAATTCACATCAATAGGAGGCTCTTTTTTCCACCATCCAAATGAATAAAAAGAATTTACCCTGGTCAGAGGATCCCTTGTAATACTTACTTTTCGACGGTTTTTATATTTTAAAGGAATTTGACTTACGATTCCGTGTTGATCTTTATCCGAAATTAATTGACTCTGGCCCAAAATCCGCTGTTTTCTTGGCAATAATAATTCTTTGAACTTGTAATTCTTGAATAAATTATTTTTAAAGTATTCTTTTAAAACAGTTCGAACAAAAGTAGTCCCTGTCTTTGGTAAATTAATTAAGACGAAGTCGCGGGTAACTATCATTATCTTACTTTAACTATTTATTATATTCCTTATCAAGAAAACTTCCATTTCTTATAAATACAAATTCTGATAACCATAAAATTTTATGGCTAAATGGGCGATTTAGAGCCGTTATATCAAAAAGTCGGAAATCATGAGTATTCAAAAACGACATAACTTCAAAAGCTGAGTTCTCTATTGATTTATTTACAATACCGACCTCAATAAAAATAATATCTACTTTTGGCAGAAAACTAATAGCTCCTTTTAATACTTCCAAATCAAATCCTTCGGCATCGATTTTTAATATATTCGGAAATGGTAGGTCTTTTTTCTCAATAAAAGATTCTAAGCTTACAATAGGTATTTTCATTTGTTCATACCCATTTTCATTTGCTTCTTTATTTGAAAATCGAAATGAACTGCTATCCTTTCTTTCATGTAAAGTAAAATCTAATTCATCATTTTGATTCCCAACTCCTACATTAAAGAGTTTAATTTTTTTGTTTAAACTAAATTCATTTTCAATAATATAGCACAGATCTTTTTGAGGTTCAAATAAATAGTAATAAGCATCGGGGTAATATTTAATTAACTCTTTCGTCCAATTACCTAAATGTGCACCAATATCGAAAACAACTTTAGGTGTATATCCTAAAGAATCCAACAACAATACAAAATTCGTTAATGGATTAGTTCTTGTTTTTTTCGATACGTTTTTCTTCTTCATTAACAATTGGAATTTATCATCGCGGATTATTTTATATCCATATTTTTTTAAAATCCTTGAAATTATTCTTTTCATTAAGGTTATGTTTTTATCAGTTTTTAGCAAAAGATGATTTTAACAAAAAAGGCACCCACGATTCATCTTCATGGATAACTTGAATTGTTAAAACATCATTGATTGTCAATACAGGTTCTTTATTTAATATATTATTGACTACAATTCTTATTGAATATACTCCTTTAGACATTTGAAGGTTTCTATGTGTTAAATAAAAACTAATCTCATTTTCATTATAACTCAAATTTGATTCATTTTTATTAGTTTCTAGCTCAGCTATAGGTCTTTGCTCTTTATCAAAAAAGATAACTCTAAATGCCATTGGTTTAAGATTTTCAACTTTTTTCTTAAACTCAAAAAAAAGTTTTAAATCTTGACCCCAGTATATTTCTTTAATTTTATTATTAGACCGGCTATCAATCATTTCAATATTTAGCAATTCCAAACTCCCATCATCAAAAACCACATTACTCTCATTATCCGCAAAACGGGTATAATACAGGTCAATAGCTTTCGACACATTATCCCCTTGAAAAATAGCTTTCCCTTTCTCCATCAAAATAACCTGGTTGCAAATACGCGAAACCATAGGCATACTATGCGAAACAAACACAATAGCGGTATTAGGTAAAATAGTATCAATCTGCTTAAAACATTTTAACACAAACCCCAAATCGCCCACTGCCAACACCTCATCAATAATCAACACATCGGGCTCCATCTGTGCCGCCACGGCAAAGCCAAGGCGTACCTTCATGCCACTGCTGTAGTTTTGTACGGGCATATCTATAAACTCGCGTATTTCGGCAAAGTCTATTATTTCTTCCACTTTACTGTCTATCTCCTTTCTGGTAAACCCGAGGATAGCACCGTTGTTATAGATGTTTTCACGCCCGCTAAGGATAGGGTTAAAGCCTGCTCCAAGTTCTATCAATGCTCCTACCCTGCCCTTAATGGTAACCTTTCCAGCATCGGGGTTTATAAGGCCGTTCAGTATTTTTAATAGCGTGGATTTTCCGGCACCGTTGTGGCCTATCAGGCCCAAACATTCGCCACGGCGCAGCTCGAAACTAATGTCCTTTACCGCCCAAAATTCCTTGGGGCGTAGCTCCCTGTCATTTTTATTGCCACTTAAACCCGAGGCCAAATCCTTCACTCCATACCACAGGCTGGTCTTAAGGTCTTTGCAGAACTTTTTGGAGAGGTTTTCTACGGATATTAGTACTTCGTTGTCGGTTGTCGGTTCTCCGTTGTCGGTTGTCGGTTGTCGGTTGTGGGGTTTCACGGTTGTCTGTTGTCGGTTTTCTGTTGTTGGTTTTCTGTTGTTGGTTTTCTGTTGTTGGTTTTCTGTTGTTGGTTTTCTCCACCTACGCTAAAAAAGCTTCGGTGGACAAGTGTTGTTGGTTGTTGGTTGTCGGTTGCACTTCGACTGCGCTCAGTGTGACAGTTGTGGGTTAAGTTTTCCAATTATTTTCTACATATGTAATAAAAGAATAAATTTTTCCTCCTAATAAGTCATATTTCTCTATTAAATCAGAAACGGGAACATCAGTATATATATTTTGTATCATATGCAATTGTGATAGGCATTCTAAGAGTGATGCATGTGCATATATCAAAAATTTCACGAAATCTTGTTTATATTTTCTCCTACCATACCCCTCTACAATATTGTCCTTAATACTTTTTGAGGAGCGCCTAATTTGGCTTCCCATCTCATAAAGTTCAAATTTAGGCAACAGCAACGACATTTTATGAACTTCAAGGGCATAATCGAATGCTAAATTATAGATGTCTAAATCTTTATAACTTTTCATTGTCGGTTCTCGGTTGTCGGTTATCAGTTTTCAGTTCTCTGTTATCGGTTAAAAGTTTTAGGTTTTCGATTGTGGTTACTAGGTTCATAGTTGTTATTTAACCCACAACTGACAACTGACAACCCACAACTGACAACTGATTACGCACTCATCCGCTCCACCAAAATAGGGATTGAGATTCTATAGAACAACAAAGCAATAAAAAACAGGGGGATGCAGCAAGCTATTACTATTAAAAAATAGGTTAAATGTGCAGGCGGCATGCCTACGGCTAGGTCGCGAGCGGTTAATATGATTGGGGTAAAGGGGTTTAGTTCCATTACGGTTTTCATAATTCCGCTTTTTGGGATGGCATAGACCACAGGGGTAACATACATTAGAAAACCCAGTGCGAAGCCTATCAATCTGCCTATATCTTTATAGAGCATTCCCAGTGGAGTGATAAACAAGCCAAGTGTAGTTCCAAATAATACGCCTCCCAAAATAGCAAAAGGAAATAGCAAAAGACTCCAATGAAAACCTACCCCAAAAAAGAAGATAAAAACCACCAACAACAATACTTTTATAGAGCTATTGAACAACAGCTTATATACCCCAGAAACGACAAGTGCTTCCTTTGGGAAATTGATTTTGGACAAAATAGACTTTGCACTATTGGTGCTGGTCATAGGCGAGTTAATAGCGTCTTTAATAATAGACCATAACAGCGTTCCCGAAAAGGCATATACTGGGTAGGGAATGCCCGTATCGGTAACCCGAATTGTACCTGAACTGTTAAGGAAGATCCAAACAATAGCGGTTGTAAGTGGCGTTATAAATGCCCAGATAATGCCGAGATAGCTTTGGCGGTATTGCGCCTGAATATCGCGCTTTGCCAATTGGAATGCCAAAAAGCGTGACCTGGTAATATCTGCCAAGCTCTCTTTTAGCAACTTGCCTACGCGAAGGTTGTTTTCTTTTTGATAGACTTTGGTTTCCAGTTCCATTAATTCGGGGAGGCTTGTTTTTCTTTGGGGCTAAGATAGGGATTTTGGTTAAACTGTCGTTGGTTATCGGTTATCGGTTATCGGTTGTCGGTTGTCGGTTGTCGGTTGTCTGTTCTCGGTTGTCTGTTCTCGGTTGTCGGTTGTCGGTTGTCTGTTCTCGGTTGTCGGTTGTCGGTTGTGGGTTGTCGGTTGTCGGTTGTCGGTTCTCGGTTGTCGGTTGTGGATTTGGGATTCGTTAATTCGAGATTTGGCACTTCGACAAGCTCAGTGTGACAGTTGGGGAATTGGGGAATTTGTGAGTGTTTGTGAGTGTGTAAGTATGTGAATTTGGGGTTTGGGATTGGGTTTTGGAATTTGGAATCTCGTACCTCGTCGTTTGTAGCTCGTACTTCCAGTGCCAGGTTGGGTGGATTTGGGATTTTGCATCACCCCTTCCGGCCTCCGAACAGATGGGGTGCAGTTTATCATTATATCCCGTCGGCCACCTTCCCCTTTTTATAAAACAGCTCTTTGATGGAAATGTTTATTAGGGGAAGGAGCTTTTAGGATGCTTACAAGGTTAGCTAGTGGATTTGAGGGAGCGACAGCGGATTCAAATTTGTATCGAGACTGGGGTGGGGGTTGCGTCGTTGAAGCCGTTCTCGATACATTTTTCAACTACGCTATCGCTACGTTGAAAAACACTCGAACTGACAATTGGAAAGGATGCTCCGCTGCGCTGCACAAAAAACACTCGAACTGACAAAGGGATACATTTTTCAACTACGCTATCGCTGCGTTGAAAAATGCATCCCTACGGCAGGTAGGCTCGAGCTGACAATAACTATCTTTATAGCTACATGAATGGAATCTTATTTAAATGAAAAAGACCTCGATTATTTAAAAAGGAGGTCTTTTTGAAGGTTTTTTAGTTTGTTTAATCTAATATAGTAAGTACCCTGTGTGATGAATCTCGCAAAGCTGAAGCTGAATTATATAATTCAATGCCATTATTTCCAGATACAAAAATTCTACGCCATTGCATTTTTAAAGTGGTTGAGGTTCCTGGAGTTACAGCAACTGGGTACATAGCTATTTGAGCATTCCAAGATGTTGAAAGTTCAAAACCCGAACCAATGCCACCATTCCTATAAAAATCTGAAGTCATAACAGATGTTCCTGTTATAGTTACGCTACCCGATGTAACATTAACTAATTGAAATTCTGCATAAGCTGGATTAGTTGCTCCTATATCTAAGTGACCAGCAGCACTAAAAGTTACATATACGGTACTATGCTTAGGAATAAAAGTGATGGACATATCCGTCATATCTTCATAAGAAGTAGATGTGGTAGATATATCTGAAGTTCCTACAGATGACTGTATATTATCGCCATACCTTTTATCTGCGTAATTAATTATTACCCAACGGGATTGGGAACTATTGTATTGTAATGTTACAGTGGCATACTGTCCCACTAACACAAAATTATTAGCTCCTGGACAATAAATTCTATTAGCTGCTGTAGAAGTTGCATCATGCACAATAGTCATGGTATGTGTTGTAGTGTTTTCTAAGGTAACAATTTGTCCATCGGCTCCCGTTAAAGGTGTTAAGCCAGTTATTGAAAAAGCAGCCGTTGGGCCTGTAATTCTATATAATGAATAAGGAGTAGTGCCTAAAGAAATATTATTATTGTCGGCATTGCCTAATGAAAGCGCAGTGCCTTCCCTAAGTGATAAAGCCCCATCAACGTCAAGAACAGTTTTGGGATCCGTTGTCCCAATCCCCACCTGAGCAAAGGCATTAAAAGATAGAAGTAAAAAAAGACAGCCAATAACAAAAGCTCGCCTATGAGGAATGTACATATTTTTCATAAAAATGTGGTTTTAAAATAAAACAAAATTGTTATACTAAAGGCGCAACAATAATATGCAATCCGCAGAAAAAATGCAAGTTTTACGAGCTTTAGTTAGCCCCAAGGGCGCTTCGTTGCCAAACACTCAAAATATCCGTTAAAATGCTTTTTATTTTCGATGAACGGTTTTTTTACGTAGGAAAATACTCATACGCAACTGCTTGAAATGTAGAACATTTAAAACTTTAACATTTCAAAATCTTTAAAATGAGGGAAAATTCTGCTATAAGATGAAGTTGAAGTTGAAGTTGAGGTTTCCATTATCCTCAAAAAAATTAAGTTTTACCACCAATGCAGGAATAAGTGGACCACGAATGCACGAATCACGAATGCATGAATCACGAATCAACGAATCACGAATCAACGAATCACGAATCACGAATCACGAATCACGAATCACGAATCAACGAATCACGAATCACGAATCACGAATCACGAATCACGAATCAACGAATCAACGAATCAACGAATCACGAATCACGAATCACGAATCACGAATCAACGAATCACGAATC
>Ga0209344_10005008_pt1 | contig 11714 bp, 7 predicted proteins | sample Cruoilmetagenom6_FD_187293 | JGI IMG/M metagenome (GOLD analysis project Ga0209344, IMG submission 187293) | Oil polluted marine microbial communities from Coal Oil Point, Santa Barbara, California, USA - Santa Barbara Oil Seep Sample 6 (SPAdes)... | ecosystem: Environmental > Aquatic > Marine >...
GCCATACTCTTCGTTATAGAACTCTATGACTACTTTCTGCATTGGTGGTACGTTTACCGTATGTTTCAATGGGGAACGTTCGCCATTTTCGTTGATGACCCTGAAATAATGCCCGTGCAGGTGCATAGGGTGATGCATCATTGTAATGTTGTTCAAAGTAATTCTTGTAACCTCTCCGCCTTTAATTTTAATCTTATCGGTTTCGGATAATGGTACACCATTAATGCTCCACACATAGCGCTGCATATTTCCTGTTAGGTTCAACAGTATTTCTTTTACTGGCAAATCCGCTTTGTAGGTGGTATTTTCCTTTGCCTTTAAAAAGTCGTAGTTGAAATACCTTTTACGAGTGTCGTAATCAAATGAGGAAGTATCCTTCTGCATCTTGGGCATATTGTGATTCATATGACCTTTCATTTTATCGGATGTTCCGTTATGGTTCATTAGCATCGAGTCTTTTTTCATTCCCGACATCTTATCCATATTCATTTGGTCACTTTTCATCGGCTTTCCATCGTCCATCTTCATACCTGCATTGCTGACAGGCATATCCATTTGGTCATCCATTTGGCCATTATTCATTGACATCTTATCGTGCATGCCCATATTCATCTGACCGTTTTTCATATCCATCTTCATTCCATACTTCTCCATTAAAGCTTCAGGCGTTTTTTTTTCTTTATTTCCCACCATCGCAGGTGCTCCCATTTTCATATCCATTTTTGCCATCTGCTTCATCATCGCCACTTTGTCTGGTCTATCAATTGTTTTTGCAGGAAAAAGTGTTCCTTTTCCAATACGTAATGAAGTATGCCCAGAGCCATCTTGTGCCGTTGCCGTAACTTCCAAAACACCTTCAGGTATGGTAACGATTACATCATACGTTTCTGCTATACCAAATAGAAATCTGTTTTTATTGACAGGCATTACATCGACACCATCACTTGAAACGATTGTAGGATTACCTGCTCCAAAATCCATCCAATAATAGGACGAGGCAGATGCATTGATAAAGCGAAGCCGTACCTTTTCTCCTGGCTTGAATTCTGGATATTCTGCCAGTTTTTTTCCATTGGTCAAAAATGCCGGATAATAGATATCAGTTATATCTGCACCTCCCATACGATCTCTCCAGAATTTAAGTTGTGCACCAAATGCTCCTTCTTTGATGACTCTACTCAATGGAACTGCTGTCCCTTTTTTAACCTGGTACCATTCATTTCCCCTTTTAAGGTTACGTAGTACATTCATAGGCTTTTCATTTGTCCAATCCGATAAGACCACTACTAAGTCTTTATCATAATCCAAGGTTTTTTCTTTGGGCTGAATCATGATAGAGCCATACACACCTTTCTGTTCTTGTAACATTGTATGAGAATGATACCAATACGTGCCAGATTGGTTTATAGGAATTCTATATTGAAATGTTGTATTTGGTATTATTGGTGGTGTCGTTAAATATGGAACGCCATCGTAAAAATTAGGAAGTATTAAACCGTGCCAATGCACAGAGGTTTCTTCATCCATTTTGTTGGTAACATTAATAATGGCGAGGTCTCCTTCATTAAATTCCAAAACTGGTCCAGGAATACTACCATTGATAGTCATACCTTTTGCGGTTACACCAGCAAGTGTCATTTCATTTTCTTCTATAGTGAGGTTATACTCTTTTATATTTCTTCCTTCTTCTTTTCTATCATCTCCATTTGTCCCTATTTGGGCAAATGTGATTGACGTTAAGAATAAGAAAATAATTGTGTTAATTGTTTTCATTGTTTACTGAATTAAATAATTAATTATGGTGCTTTGCACATAGTGGGTCTTTATAGACTCTATTTGGTTCATTTGAAACTTCAATTGCAATTCTTGTATATCTAGTACATCATTAAAATCAATCGTTCCTGTTTCATAGCTCTTTACTAAAATAGTTTCGGCATCTTTAGCTTGTTTTAAGTTCTTGGTTTGAGTCGCATAACTAATTCTTGCAGAAATCCTATCGTTTATTGCTTTGTCTAAAAGTGTTTCTAATGTATTTGTCCGCTCTTGTCTTTGTGCCAAAATCTCTTGCTGTTGCAACTCATTTTGTTTAGTTTGGGATTTGTACTTATTATTGAATATTGGAATGGAAACCGACACCATAGGCATAATGATATCTTTTCCATTGTCGCTAAAATCCATATTAGGACGTTTGCTAACATTGATATAATCCAAGCCAAAACCAATCATTGGACTGCTTTCTTTTTGGTTTAATAATTCGGATTGTTCTACCGACTGATAGAGTTTATTGAATTTTAGTAATTCAGGATGTAGTGCTAAATTTTCAGAATTGATTTCAAAATCTTCCGAAGGAATTATTAAATCATTAACTACAGATACTAGCACATCTTTATCTCGATTTAAAAGCTTATTAAAAGTAGTTTGTTCTGCTAAAAATTGTTGAACCAAAACATCTAACAATTGTTGCATTTCATTTTGACGCATTTGTAATCGTAAAACATCTACTGCTGAAGCTTTACCTACTTCAACCGATGTTAAGGCTAATGTCTCGTAAGTTTCAAGTAGTTTAATATTCTTGCTTAAAACCTCTTGCTTTGCTTTATTAGCGTAAAGATTATAATAGGATTGCGATACCGAAGCCATCAGTTTTCTTTTGGCAATAACAATGTCTTCATATTTAGCATCTGCCAAAGCACTCACATAGTTTTCTCTTGCCGTTATATTACCGAACCAAGGCAACATTTGTTTAGCTGATACTTTGAAGCGTTGTGCTCCTGTTCGGGTTTCTGGTTCGCTTACAAAGTAACCTACACCGAATTCGGTATTAGGCAATGTATTTACTTCATTCACTTTTTCGGAAGCAATGCTATATTGCAATTCAAATTTTCGAATTTCAGGATTGTTAGTTAATGCTTTATTAATAAGTGTTTCTAATTCTTGTGCGTTAGAAACACCAAAAGTTAATAAACCTATGAGTGTATAAATTATTCTTTTCATTTGTTTGCTCTTTTCAATTTAAACTCTTCTCTCCAGCTATATAATACTGGTACAATAAAGTAAGAGGTAATGTCTATAACCATGCCTCCAAATATTGGAATTGCCATAGGTATCATAATATCACTTCCTTTTCCTGTGGATGTCAATACTGGTAACAGCGCCAAAATAGTAGTTACAGTAGTCATTAGACACGGACGAATACGTTTTTCGGCAGCTTGTAAAGCGGAAACTCTAATGCTCTTTTTATCAGAAGGTTTTTCACGCTCAAAAGTTTGCGTGAGGTATGTTGCCATAACGACACCATCATCTGTTGCAATACCGAATAATGCTATGAAACCTACCCAAACCGCTACACTTAAATTGATGGTTTTCATATTGAAAAGGTCTCGCATATTCTCTCCAAACAAACTGAAATTGAAAAACCAATCTTGACCGTACAGCCATATCATAATAAAACCACCTGCAAATGCAACGGTTATTCCTGTAAAAACCATTAGCGAAGTAGTAACAGATTTAAACTGGAAATAGAGAATCAAGAAAATAATAGCTAGTGCCAATGGAACGACTACAGAAAGTGTTTTTTCTGCTCGTAACTGATTTTCATAAGTGCCTGTAAATTTATAGTTGATGCCTTTTGGTACAATTAATTCTCCTGAATCTATTTTCTTTTGAAATAAAGCTTGCGCATTTTCAACAACATCAACTTCTGCAAATCCATTTAATTTATCAAACAACACATAGCCTACTAAAAAGGTGTCTTCACTTTTTATGACTTGTGGGCCTTGCTCATACCTAATAGTCGCTAATTCACTTAATGGAATAGGGCTTCCTTTCTCAACAGGAATATAAATGCCTTTTATATCTTCTGGATTACCACGAAGCTCTCTTGGATAACGCACTCTAACAGCATAGCGCTCTCTTCCCTCTACAGTTTGAGTTATAGCCATACCACCAATTGCTACTTTCAGCACACTTTGTACATCTTCTATAGACACACCATAACGTGCTATTTTTTCTCTATCAATATCAATTAGTAAATACGGTTTCCCTACAATTCTATCGGCAAAAACAGCTTCAACTTTAACGCCTTCCGCTTGTTTAAGAATAGTTTCTAGTTGCAATCCAAACGCTTCAATTTGTTTTAAATCTTGACCTTTTACTTTTATTCCCATTGGTGCACGCATTCCTGTTTGAAGCATTACCAACCTAGTTTCTATGGGTTGTAACTTTGGTGCAGAAGTAACGCCTGGTAATTTGGTAACTCTAACTATTTCATTCCAAATATCATCAGGACTATTAATTTCTGGTCGCCAATTACGATAGAATTCGCCATTGTTATCTTCAATTAATTGAGCATGTTCAACTTTTGTAAAAACAGCATTTTCTGAATTATTAGGGTTGGCGATAAATGTTCCATTCTTCAACTCAAAAGCGCCACCGTCGTTTACTTTGTAACGTTGCCTTTTCCCTTTGGAATTTCTCATGTATTCAGATTTATACTGAATCATGTTTTCGTACATCGACAAAGGTGCAGGATCTAATGCAGATTCGGTACGACCAGCTTTTCCTACTACGGTTTCAATTTCTGGAATCGTCGCCACCGCCATATCTAATTGCTGAAGTACACGTTTATTTTCTTCAACACCAGAATGTGGTAATGAGGTTGGCATTAACAGAAAAGAGCCTTCGTTTAGAGATGGCATAAATTCTTTTCCTGTATTGTTCATTATCCATGCTCCAGAAACAAGCACAGTTGCTGGAATAATTAAAAACAAAAGTTTGTTTGCTAAAGCCCAATTTAAAATTCGACCATAATACCTTCTGAAAATTGAAAATATTCCTAAAATTCCGAAACAAATAATCGCTACAAAAATTAAGTTTACTAGAATACTTCTGTCAAAGCCTAATGGTCTCCAATATTCGGCAAGTAAGAATACAATAGCACTACATGAAATAATAATATTTATAAGGTTGCTGTTTTTCTTGTTTAGTTTACCCAAAACTCCAAGCAAACCTGTAATACCAAAAGCAACTAAAATAACCCCTAACCAATATCCAATGACCATAATTGCGATTCCAGCAATTATTAAAGCACCATTTATGATATGTTTAAATGACTTTTTAAGTGATGTTTTTCTGAATAAATAAGCTGCAAATGGTGGAATTAGAAATAAAGCAATAACCAAAGATGCTGATAACGCCATCGTTTTGGTAAATGCTAATGGTCTAAACAGTTTTCCTTCTGCACCAATCATTGTAAATACAGGAACAAAGCTGATAATTGTAGTTAATACCGCAGTTAAAATCGCTCCAGAAACTTCGGCAGTCGCATTATAAATCACTTCATTTGTTGTTAACTCTGTACCATCTTCTCGTAACCGTAATTTTTCATCATCGAGATGGCGAATCATATTCTCTGCGAGAATGACACCAACATCTACCATAGTTCCAATAGCAATAGCAATACCAGAAAGTGCAACAATATTGGCATCTACGTTAAACAGTTTCATGGTAACAAAAACCATTAATACTGCAACAGGCAACAATCCAGAAATTAAAATTGACGCTCTTAAATTGAAAACCATAACAATAATAACCAAAATGGTAATTAATATTTCTAGTATTAAGGCTTCATTAAGCGTGTCTAATGTTTCATGAATAAGCTCTGTACGATCATAAAAAGGAACGACTGTTAATTGAGATGTTCGTCCATCAGCCAATACTTTTGTTGGTAATCCGCCTTTCAGTTCCTCAATTTGAGCTTTTACATTATTAATGACTTCCATCGGATTAGCACCATATCGTGCAACTACGACACCGCCAACAACTTCCGCACCTTCTTTATCTAATAAGCCTCTTCGTGTTGCTGGACCTAATGATACTTTACCAATGTCTTTAATTTTAATGGCCGTAAAATCTTCTGAAGTCACTACAGCATTTTCAATATCTTCAACAGATTTCACATAACCTAAACCACGCACTAAATATTCAGCTTGATTGATTTCTAAAGTCTGCGCACCAATATCTTGATTGCTACTTTTAACCGCTTTTACAACTTGGCTTAAGCCAATGTTATATTGACGCATCAGCTCAGGATTGACATCAACTTGATACTCCTGAACATAACCACCAATGGAAGCTACTTCAGAAACACCACTTGCAGAAGACAAAGCATACTTTACATAGTAATCTTGAATGCTACGCAGTTCGTGTAAATCCCAACCACCAGTAACATTACCATTTTCGTCACGACCTTCAAGAGTGTACCAAAATATTTGTCCTAAACCTGTGGCATCAGGACCCAAAGCAGGATTAACACCTTCGGGTAATAATCCACTTGGCAATGAATTGAGTTTTTCTAATATTCTACTACGACTCCAATAAAACTCTACATCTTCTTCAAAAATGATATAGATACTTGAAAATCCAAACATAGATGAGCTACGAATGGTTTTTACTCCAGGAATACCTAACAAGGACGTGGTTAATGGATATGTAATTTGGTCTTCTATATCTTGAGGTGAACGACCATCCCATTTTGTAAATACTATTTGTTGGTTTTCTCCAATATCTGGAATAGCATCTACTGCAACAGGATTGCTTGGTAAAAATCCTGTATCCCAATTGAAAGGTGCATTTACTGTTCCCCATCCTATAAACAGAACAAGCATTAAAACTGCTACGAGTTTATTTTCTATTAAAAATTTGATGCTTTTATTTAGCATTAGCTTTGATTATTAAACAGTTAGACATTGGTAAAGTATCATTCGGTATTAAGAAAACACCGAATACAACAAATTATCCTTATGACATAAAGCCATAGGATAAAAAAGTCTATTGTTAAAAAATCAAATTAAATAGGTCTCGTCAATCTTGAAGATTTGCCTGACGACGAGTGGTGGTTCGTATTCTTCAAAGGAAGATACATTTTTATCTAAACCTTCAAAAAGGTTGATGTAAGTATATACAAACGAAGTAATGAATACTTGTTGCTCAAATGAAATTTTATCGAATTGTAGTTGTAGTTCGTCTTGACCTTCAATAGCTAATTGCTTGTCGTCACAACAATTCTTTTTTGTGATGCTGCAACCTTCAGTAGATGGTTTTTCCATTTCCATTCCACATCCTTCGGCTTTATTATATACAGCTGTTTCAACTAAAGTATCTCCACAATAATGCATATTAAGCGTAAATGACATTGTAGAGAATAACACTACAAAAGCCATAGCCAAAGACATTATTTTATGGAAGAATTGTTTCATACTAACTGCGAAGGTACGAAATTTTAACATATTAAGTTTTTGTTTAACAGAAATTTAAAATGAGTTGATTAATTAAAAACTACTATTGCAAGCTTTAAATTAAAAAGTGATTACTTTCTTTTAAACCAGCAAAAAATAAAATTTTGACTTGTATCAAAAGGTGTTTTGTGGTCTATTTCAATGCAATTAACTTTATCAAAATACGTATTAAATTGATTTACCATAGTAGTTTCTGAATATTGCTTAATATCTAATCCACTACATTTTCTTGGACCATTTTTCGAAAAAGTCCCAATGACTAAATTACCGTTCTTATTAAGGTATTTTTTAACCGTTTCAACATAGTTGTTTATACTTTGTTCATCAGTTAAAAAATGAAATGCTGCTCTATCGTGCCAAAAATCATAATTTTCAAGTGGTGAAAAATCAGCAACATCAGCTACTATCCATTTTACTTTATTTGATTGGTCTTTTAATCGTTGTTTAGCTCTATCTAATGCAGCTTCAGATATATCTAACACTGTAATATTTGTATATCCCAATTTTAACAAATGGTCTACCAAAAAGCTATCACCGCCTCCAACATCGATGATTTTTGCAGATTTGGAAATATTAGATTCTTTAATAAGGGATAATGATGTTTCAGGAATAGGTTCATACCAACTGACTTCGTTCAAGGGTTTTGTTTTAAAAACGTTTTCCCAATGTTCTTTTTTATTCATAATATTATGCTTTAACTCCAAGTCATTCTTTGCAATCTAACTGCATTTAATATTGCTAATAAGGCGACACCTACATCAGCAAAAACTGCCTCCCACATCGTTGCTAAACCACCTGCTCCTAAAATTAGAACAATCACTTTGACACCGAATGCTAATATAATATTTTGCCACACAATCTTTCGGGTTGAACGACTTATTTTAATAGCTTTCACTACTTTTGAAGGTTGATCGGTTTGAATAATAACATCTGCTGTTTCAATAGCCACATCACTTCCCAAACCACCCATTGCGATGCCTACATCACTTGCTGCTAAAACGGGTGCATCATTAATTCCATCACCTATAAAAGCAATCTTATTTTCAGGATTTTGTTTTAAAATTTCAACTTCATTCAATTTATCTTCAGGCAATAATCCGCCTTTAGCGATTTCGATATTTAATTCGGAAGCTACTTTTTGAGTGATGGAATCCTTATCGCCAGAAAGCATCATTATATTTTTGACACCTACTTTGTGTAATGCTGTAATCGTTTCTTTGGCATCGTCTTTTAATTGATCTGCAATAACTACGTAACCTGCAAATTTTCCTTCAATTGCTACCAATACAATGGACTCTGTAATGTTTTCGGTTTGTTTTGAAACTTGAATTTTGTTTGCGGTCATTAACGCTTTATTTCCGACTAAAATAATTTTTCCGTTTACAATACCTTTCAAGCCTTTTCCAGCGATTTCTGAAACTTCAGTTGCATTAAAATCTTCGCCATCTGATTTGTATTCCAAAATGGCTTTAGCGATTGGGTGTGTAGATTGTTCTTCCATAGCCATAAGATATTTCATAAATTTTTTTTCATCCCAACCTATGGCTTTAATCTCCTTAATTTTAAAGATACCTTTCGTTACCGTTCCTGTCTTATCCATTACCAAAGTATTTATCTTGGTCATGGCATCTAAAAACGAAGCGCCTTTAAACAAAATTCCATTTTTTGAAGCTGCTCCCAATCCACCAAAATAACCCAACGGAATGGATATAACCAAAGCACAAGGACACGAAATTACCAAGAAAATTAAAGCTCTGTATAACCAATCTCTAAACACATAATCATCTACAAAAAAGTAAGGAATGAAAGTAACACCTATAGCCAAAAACACTACGATGGGTGTATAAACTCGTGCAAATTGTCTGATAAATAATTCTGTTTTAGATTTTCGAGCTGTGGCATTTTGTACCATATCCAAAATTCGAGCAATAGAACTATCTTTAAATTCTTTGGTGGTTTCTATTTCAATAACTCCATCCATATTAATACTTCCTGCAAATACTTTTTCGCCTTTTGCAATCGTATCAGGTTTACTTTCGCCTGTTAACGCTGCGGTATTAAATGCCCCTTTTTCAGACAATAAAATACCATCTAAAGGAATTTTTTCTCCCACACGTACTTGCACTTTTTCTCCAATTTCAACCGTTTCTGGACTTACAGATACATAATCATTATTGCGATATACCAAAGCTTCATTTGGTCGTACATCCAACAAAGCTTTGATATTTCCTTTTGCTCTGTTTACTGCTGCATTTTGAAATAATTCGCCAACTGCGTAAAATAACATAACTGCAACACCTTCGGGATATTCACCAATAATAAACGCACCAATAGTTGCAATGGACATTAAAAAAAACTCTGTAAAAATATCGCCTTTTTTAATACTTTCCCAACCTTCTTTTACTACTGGAAGACCTACTGGTAAATAAGCAATACCATACCACACAATGCGCAACCAATCTTTGAAAAATGCCACATCAAAATAATCTAACCCAATACCAATAATTAGCATTGTAAAACTTATGATTGCTGGTAAATAAGCTTTGAAATTATTTGATTGTCCACCACTATGGTCGTGACCATCATCGTGACTATGTTCTGTCTCTGAATTTGGTTTTAAATCTCTTAAATTGACTTTCTTTTTTATCATCATTCAATTATATTTTATTCAAAGATGCTATAAAACGGGATGCAACGGAAGTGCATTTATAAGCCACTACATTTATCACAAACACCTTTTACTACCAAGTTTATATCTACTGGAACAAATCCATTTGGCACTTTAATTTGAGGTATTTTATGCGCTGTTAAACAAGTGGTTTCATTACAGTTATTACAATGAAAATGTAAATGCAAATCGGTTTCAATCTCACAATTGCATCCCTTTTCACATAGCGCATATTTTGTAATTCCTGTATCATCATCTATCTGATGCACAATACCTTTTTCTTCAAACGTTTTTACAGTTCTATACAATGTGGTTCTATCTACTTTATCAAAAGCATTTTCAATATCACTTAATGTTACTGCAATTTGTTTTTCTGCAAGGAACTTATAGATAAGCAATCGCATTGCTGTAATACGTATATCTTTTAAAATAAATATTTTCCTATCTCCTTCATAATTTATTATTAATGTCCGTGACCACCTTCTTCTTCACTATTTTTTGCTTTTGCTAAAAGCGTAAAAGCTTCTTTCAAAACAATATTCATTTTGGAAATATCTTCAGATGTATCTTCCATATTAAACGCCACAAAATTGCCTTCTTCATTTCCTTTAATGATTTCTATCATTTCAAAATCATTCATCATCTGTTCGCCTTCCTTTCGATTGCCTAACGATTTAAAAATATAATGTTTGCCATCAAACCTAACGATGGCTTCTTCTGGAACAGCATATTGCTCTAAAGCGTCAACTTCAATATTGGCATTGATAAACATGCCTGGTAATAAGTTTTCGTTCTTTTCTTTTAAATGACCATGAATGGTAATAGATCTATCATCACGCACATTATGCCCTATTAGAAAAACTTCCGCTTCCATCCATTCTTTAGGTGCATTTGCCAGTCTAAAACGAATACGTTGACCAATTCTAATGAGTGGAATGTCATCCTCGTACACCTTGAGCTCTACATGCAAATCAGATGCGTCGGTTATATCCATTAATACATCTTGCGGATTAAAATATTTTCCGGTATTGATATACACTTCTCGAACAATGCCATGAATTGGGGAATACACGTTGACAACTGAAGATATCTTACCGTTTTTTACGCCTGATGGATTAATACCAATTAACCTTAACTTGCTTTCCAAGGCTTGAATATTGGCTTTATTGGTCATATAACTACTCTTCGATTTTTGAAACACTTTACTGGATGTTACTTCGGCATCGTTTAACGTTTGTTGACGTTCAAAATCTGCTTTAAGGTATTCATTATTGGCTAATGCTTCTAAATAATCTCTTTGAAAATCAATAAATTCAGGGTTCTCAACACTTGCAATTACTTGTCCTTTTTTCAATTTGGTTCCTGGTAGCATTGTTGTTCGCTTTAAAAACCCACCATACGGAACTGTTACAGATATGTTGCCCTGAGGTGGTACATCTATCATTCCATTAACCATAATTTCGTTTCCTATTTTTCGTTTTTCTACTTTGCCAATTACGATTTCAGTTTGTGCTAATTGAGCGTCTGTGAGTTCAACAACATTCTCATTTTCGGTTTCGTGCGAATCTTCAACAACAGTTGTTTTTTCTTTACATCCTATTGCTAAAATTAGCGTAATACATAGGATTATTTTATGTGCTATATTTTTCATGTCTTTAATTATTTGCTGTCAATTTTTCAATGGTTATTAGTGTTTGATTATATTGATTGATATAATCCAAGTATTTGGTTTGTATGGCTAAAGCTCTATT
>Ga0209344_10005010_pt1 | contig 11712 bp, 12 predicted proteins | sample Cruoilmetagenom6_FD_187293 | JGI IMG/M metagenome (GOLD analysis project Ga0209344, IMG submission 187293) | Oil polluted marine microbial communities from Coal Oil Point, Santa Barbara, California, USA - Santa Barbara Oil Seep Sample 6 (SPAdes)... | ecosystem: Environmental > Aquatic > Marine...
GCGCCGGATGCCACAGCCGGTCTGACGGAAACACCGCTTCACCGCCAGCCGCCGCCGCAATCGGCGCAATGACCGCTTTTGACCAGCGATCAAGCGGATCCGTGGTTCCGGGGTGTTGATTGCACCACTCTGCAAAGGACGGCCAGAATTCGCCACCGGCATGGCCGACAAGACAAAGTGCCGACGAAAGAGCGCCTTCTGCCATTATGGGCGCAGTGGCCGCGTCCAGCCGCATCCACCCGCGCAGACGAAGCCCTTTCTCGGCCAGCGCGTTCTCAAGCGCACGGGTTTCAGCGCTTGCCGGTATGGGGCTCATCCACCGGGCTTGCCGTCACGAAACGCAGAGCGCCAGACCTCCTTATGAATGAGGTCAGCCACTTTCTCCTGTGCGCCTGTCTCCCTGGCTTGAGCGGGCTGTGTTCAGGTAAATGCGTCGGGCATCGATTCCTTGCGCTCGCGCATGAAGGCCAGAAGCGCCTCGTCGATCGCCGGATCGAGATCGGGGACGACATAGCTGTCGAGCCAAGACCTGCACAGCGCCCGGGCGCGTTCCTCGATGCGCTTTTCGCCCTCGGCCAGCCATTGCTCATAGGAATTGTTGTCGGCCAGCGACGAGCGAAAGAACGCTTTCTGGAAATTGGCCTGGGTGTGGGCGCAACCGAGATAATGGTTGCCCGGCCCCACTTCCGCGATGGCATCCATCGCCTGACCGGTCTCCGACAGGTCGACCCCCTGGGCAAAACGTTGCTGCATGCCCAGCTGATCGACGTCAATCATGAATTTTTCATAGGAACTGACCAGCCCGCCTTCGAGCCAACCCGCCGAATGCAGCGCAAAATTGGTGCCGGCGAGCAGCGTCATGTTGAGTGTGGCGGCACTCTCATGAGCGGCCTGTGCATCGACAACCTTGGAGCCGCACAGCGACCCGCCGGTGCGGAACGGCAGTTTCAGCCGCCGCGCCAACTGCGCCGCGCCATAAGACACCAGCGAGGGTTCCGGCGTGCCGAAGGTCGGCGCACCCGACTGCATCGAAATCGAGGCAGCGAAAGTACCAAACAGCACCGGTGCGCCCGGTCGTACCAGCTGCGTGAACGCGGCCCCGGCAAGCACTTCGGCCAGAATCTGGGTCAGCGTACCGATCACCGTCACCGGGCTCATGGCGCCGGCAAGAATGAAGGGCGAGACCACGCAGGCCTGATTGTTGCGGGCATAGACCTTGAGCGCACCCAGCATGGTTTCGTCAAACACCATCGGCGAATTGGCATTGATCAGGTTGAGCGTGACGCAATTCTGGTCGACAAATTCAGCGCCGAACAGAATCTTGCACATCTCGACCGTGTCTTCGGCGCGTTCCGGCGCGGTGACCGAGCCCATGAACGGCTTGTCGCTGTATTTCATATGGCTGTAGACCATGTCGAAATGGCGCTTGTTGACCGGCACATCCACCGGCTCGCAGACGGTGCCGCCGGAATGGTGCATCGCCGGCGCCATATAGGCCAGCTTCACGAAATTGCGGAAATCCTCGATCGTCGCATAGCGGCGCTCGCCATCCAGATCGCGCACGAAGGGCGGACCGTAAACCGGCGCGAACACGGTGGCCTTGCCACCGATCTGCACCGAGCGAGCCGGATTGCGCGCGTGCTGGGTAAAAATCTCCGGCGCGGTCTTAAGCAATTGCCGGCACAGGCCTTTGGGAAAGCGAACCCGCTCGCCCTTCACGTCTGCGCCCGCTTCGCGCCACAGCTGCAGCGCCTCGGCGTCATCGCGGAACTCGATGCCGATTTCCTCAAGCACGATGTCGGCGTTGGTTTCAATCAGGTTCAGGGCTTCCTCATCGAGCACTTCATAAACGCCAACCTTGCGCATGATGAACGGCATGGATTGGCCGGGGCCACCGCCTGACCGTTGCGCGCGCCTGCCTGCGGCGCCCTTGCCCCGTCGTCCGGAGGAACCTTCAGGAGAAGCCTCAGGGATTGCTGCTTGAACCGGATCTGTTGTGGATTGAGTGTCTGACTGAGCCATCAAAAGCCTGCATATTCTGGATTGACGCACCATCGCGCTGTAACATCCATGCTAGCCAAAACCGCCCTGCGCACCTGCCTTTATGCGCCAAGCCTTGGCGCTGCAGGAATAGCTGCTCGAAGGCACCGTCGCATTTTCAGATATGTGCGTCGTTTTCAAGGAACTTTTTGCAAACAAACCTCTATATCGCTATGCAGGGTGGATCCGGTACGCCGCGCGGCTGGATAAGGGTACAAGGGAGAATTCCATGTCTGATGAAGAAATCGTCCTTTCCGAACTCTCTGATGATGAACTTGTCCAGCAGATGCACGACGATCTGTATGACGGGCTCAAGGAAGAAATCGAGGAAGGTACCAACATCCTCCTCAGCCGTGGCTGGACACCCTACGACCTGCTGACCCAGGCCTTGGTCGAAGGCATGCGAATCGTCGGCGAAGATTTTCGCGACGGCATCCTGTTCGTTCCGGAAGTGTTGATGAGCGCCAACGCCATGAAGGCAGGTATGTTCATTTTGCGTCCGCTGTTGATCGAAACCGGCGCGCCGAAACTCGGCAAGATGGTGATCGGCACCGTCAAAGGCGACATTCACGACATCGGCAAGAACCTTGTCGGCATGATGATGGAGGGTGCAGGCTTTGACGTCATCGACCTCGGCATCAACAATTCCGTCGAGAAGTATATCGATGCAATCGAGCGTGAGCAGCCCGATATTCTCGGCATGTCGGCGCTTCTGACCACCACCATGCCCTATATGAAGGTGGTCATCGACACGATGAAGGAAAAGGGCATCCGCGATGATTACATCGTGCTGGTCGGCGGTGCCCCCCTGAATGAGGAATTCGGCAAGGCCGTTGGCGCCGATGCCTATTGCCGCGACGCAGCGGTCGCAGTAGAAACTGCCAAGGACATGATCAAGCGACGCCACAACCTGATGGCGGGCGCCGCCTCGAACTAGGTCCCATCACCCGGAACGCCGGGCGTTCCGGGGCGCAGCTGATGCAGCGCGATTGCCACCAAGCGAAACGCTTTGAACGCAACCTGTGTTAGCCGCCGGCGATCGCGTCGCCAACGGCATTGGCTGAATCATTAACGTCGCGACCAATACCGCGTATCGTATTGGCGCAGGAAGCCAGTGTCAGGGCAAGAACGAGAATTGTTGTAATCTTGAATGGCGTCATGGCCCGATGATTCTCCTGAAATTGCTTGAAGCCTGAACCCTGCAGGTGGTGAAAGGCGATTCGATGGCAGATCCGGAAACAAACGAAACCCCGCCCCGCAAGAAGGTGCGGGTCATTGCCTGCGGCATGATTGCCCGCGAGGTGCTGGCGGTAAATGCACAGCTCGGTCACGACCATGTCGATCTCAAATGCATCGACGCCAACTACCATCACTATCCCGACCGCATCGCCCCGGCCGTCGACCTCGCCATCCGCAACGCGCGGGAAGAAGGCTACGAGCACATTTTCATCGGCTATGCCGACTGCGGCACCGGCGGCGAACTCGACAAGGTCTGCGCCGCCCACGGGGTGGAACGGATTGCCGGGCCGCATTGCTTTTCGTTTTACATAGGCAACCAGGCCTTCGAGCAAGTCGGCGACGAGATGATGATGACGTTTTTCATCACCGATTTTCTCGCCCGTCATTTCGAGGCGTTCCTGATCAAGCCACTCGGGCTCGATCGCTTTCCGGAACTGCGTGAAACCTATTTCGGCCATTACGAACGGGCGCTCTATCTGGCGCAAACCGACGATCCCGAGCTTGAACGCCTGGCCCGCGCCTTGGCCGAGCGCCTTGAACTGCGCTACGAAAAACGCATGACTGGTTACGGCGATCTGACCGACGCCCTCAGGCCACTGTGAGCCAGAAGTGGTGGCCATCTGAAGCGCGGGAATATATTTCCGCTGCAGGCGTCGAATTTCCGTTTCCGCCATATTCTTTAAGCAATCCGTGCTTAGATGTGAGGACAACATCAAAGTACGGATTTTCACAGTGAGTTCGCAGTCCCTCGCATCGTCTGTTCCGGCAATCGCCGCAGGCAGTCACCGCCATCCCGAAAAACTGTCCGAGCTGCTCGAGCGACTGGCGCGCGATGCGGGCGAACGGGTCAGCATGCGCGAAATTGCCACCGCGCTGAACGACCGTTCTTTTGGTGCGTTTCTCTTGGTCTTCGCTCTGCCAAATCTCATTCCACTTCCGCCGGGCGCAACCATGGTGCTCGGCTTGCCGATGGTTTTCGTCGCCTGGCAACTGGTGATCGGTTACGACAAGGTCTGGTTGCCGCGCGCGCTTGCAGATTATGCCATCGACCGCTCCACCTTCCAGCGGATGGTGACGCGGGTCTCGCCGTGGCTGCGCCGTGCCGAAACCTGGGTGCGGCCCCGCAACTGGCCGCTCGACGGCCCTGTGCGGGAACGGTTGTTCGGCATTTTCACGCTGCTGCTCGCCATTACCTGCGTCTTGCCGATTCCCTTTGGCAACTGGCCGCCGGCCTTTGCCATCGCTGTGCTTGGTGTTGCCCACACAGAGCGAGACGGCAATTGCCTGCTGGTCGGTGTGGTTGCCGGCCTGATCGCGATCGGTGTCGCCGGACTGGTGGTCGCAGCCACCGGCGCACTGCTGATGCAACTGTTCTAAGCACGATAGCCGGATCTTAACCCAGGACGCAGTAGTCTTGCGCGACGCCATTCATGGGAGCGCACATGGCCACCGCACCAAAAATCCTCGTCATTACCGCGGGCGGCCCCTACCCGTGGGTCATCATCAACGCACTCGCTGAGCGCTTCGGTGGCGTCGAAGTAGCCCTCGAACAGCCCGAATCCAAAGCTCTGTTCCTCAGGCGTCGGGCCCGCAAAATCGGCTGGCTTGAGACCGCTGGTCAGTTTCTCACCATGTCGGTGTCGCGGTTCGGCAAGCGTTTTGTCAAAGCCCGGGAAGCCGAGATCATCCAGCACCATGGCCTGAACACCGAACCATCACCTACTGTTCCGGTCACGCCGGTATCCTCGGCCAATGGCGAGGATTGCCGGGCATTGATCGCAGCCATCAAACCCGATGTGGTTTTCCTGGCCAGTTGCCGCATGCTCAGCCGCGCCACTCTGGCGGCGATCCCCTGCCCGGTGCTCAACTATCATTCCGGCATCAACCCCAAATACCGCGGGCTTGCAGGCGGTTGGTGGGCGCGCGCATCCGGCGACCATGACAATTACGGCACAACGGTGCATCTGGTTGACGCCGGCGTCGACACTGGCGGCATCCTCTATCAGGCCTTTCTCTCCCCCGATCCGCGCGAATCACTGCTCACCGACGCGATGGCGATGGCTGCCGGCTCGCGTGACATTGCCATCCGCGCGGTCGAGGACGCACTCACCGGCAGACTGGCGCCGAAAGCCAGCCCCCTGCCCTCGGTTCAACGGTTTCACCCGCCAATCTGGACCTATCTGTGGACCGGCCTGACCAGAAAAGTCTGGTAGGCACAAATATTTGACGAACCCGCGACGGGATTTGTTAGACACCGGGCCATCGCTTCGCCAGCCAGCCAAATTCGGCAGGTCGTTTTTGACGCGCCGCGCGTCGTCGTCAGCGAAGCGGCGAATTTTCACCATGCGCATTGTAACTCTCGAGGAGAACTTCATGGCCAACCGCATCATCGTCTACTGGCGCGACATTCCTGCCCAGGTGATCGTCAAGAAAGGACGCACCACCGCAAAGCGCGAACTGTCATTGCGGTTCACAGAAGCCATCGACATGTGCGCCATGCGCACCGGCGCGGCTGAAACCGATGATTACCTCGCCGATTGGCGTCGTGCCGATCCGGTGGAAGTTTCCGACGATCTTGAGGCCGAGGCGGAGAGCGCCGCGGCAGAGCTGGAAACCGCCTACGACAAGGAGCGTCTGGTCGCCCTGGTCAAGGGCGGAGGCAGGGAGAGCCATGGCTGACGCGCCGACCACAACCACACAGGCAAGCCTCAACAAGAAGGCAGCCCGGAAGATTGCCTATAAACCATCGGGTGTCTCGGCGACGCGGCGAAATGCGCGCCGCTTTGCCATCCGGCTCTGGTCGGTGCGCCATGCGCGCACGCTCGAATGGTTCTATGCGCATTTTGCCAGAGTGTTCCTGATGCTGCATCCGATGTGGAAGATGGTTGGCTACCAGCGCGCCGAAGCGCCGGTCAAGTTCATCGAAAAACACGTCAAGGGCCTGCTGTTTGATTGCCGGATGTGCGGCCAATGCGTGCTTTCGTCGACTGGCATGTCCTGCCCGATGAATTGCCCCAAGCAGTTGCGCAATGGGCCTTGTGGCGGGGTCCGTGCCAATGGCAATTGTGAAGTCGAACCCGACATGCCCTGCGTCTGGGTGCAAGCCTGGTCGGGGGCGCAAAAGATGCAGGCACGCGACAATATCCTCAATGTCCAGAAGCCGGTCGACCAGTCCCTGGGGCAAACCTCGTCATGGTTGCGCGTCACCGCCGCCACCGCTGCAGAGCGGGAACTGGCTGCCAAACCGGAGGCCGGCCAATGAACCAGGTCGATACCGATCCGAACGATCCCAGCGCACCGCTCGAGCCGTTGCCCGGTCATTCTTCCTATGGCCGTCTCGAGCGCATTCTGCGGCGCGGCGAATTTGCCGTCACCGCCGAACTCAACCCGCCCGACAGCGCCAACCCGCAAGAGGTCTATGAGCGCGCCGCAATTTTCGACGGCTGGGTCGACGGCATTAACGCCGTCGACGCGTCGGGCGCAAACGCCCATATGTCATCGGTCGGCATCTGCGCGCTGCTGACCCGCATGGGTTATGCCGCGATATTGCAGATTTCCTGCCGTGACCGGAACCGCATTGCAATTCAAGGCGATGTTCTCGGAGCCTCTGCCATGGGGGTGCAGAACGTGCTCTGCCTGACCGGCGACGGCGTCCAGGCGGGCGACCAGCCCGGCGCCAAGCCGGTGTTCGATCTCGACTGCATGTCGCTGCTCGAAACCATCCGGATCATGCGTGACAATTCGAAATTCCTTTCCGGCCGCAAGCTCACCACCGCGCCGGCACTGTTCATGGGGGCTGCAATCAATCCCTTCGCCCCGCCGCATGATTTCCGGCCGCTACGGCTGGCCAAGAAGATCGCCGCTGGCGCGCAGTTCGTCCAAAGCCAGTATTGCTACGACGTGCCGATGTTCAAGGACTACATGCAGCAGGTGCGTGATCTCGGGCTCCACAAGGAATGTTTCATCATGTGCGGCGTCGGCCCGCTGGCTTCGGCGCGGACGGCCAAATGGATGCGCTCGAACGTGCCGGGCGTGCATATTCCCGACGCCATTATCGAGCGGCTGGAAGGTGCCCAGGACCAGAAGGCCGAAGGAAAACGGATTTGCATCGACATCATCAATGAGGTCAAGGAAATCGAAGGCGTGTCCGGCATTCATGTCATGGCCTACCGCCAGGAAGAGTTTGTCGCCGAAATCGTGCACGAATCAGGTGTGCTCAAGGGTCGCCGACCGTGGCGCAAGGAACCCGGCCCGGATGACGAAATGGTCGCCGCCCGTATGGAGGAAATCCTCGATGAACCGCGTCAATCCCCGCACGAATTGGCCGGCGCTGCCGGCGATACCGAGACCGTCGAATGAACCCAGAGGCTTGCAACGTTCGCTGAACCTGTATAATCATATAAAGAATTCTTTATGTCCTGAAAACAAGGATCGCACATGACACGTACCATCGTCGCCTCAGCCACCCGAGAACTGATCATCGGTTTTGATCAACCTTTCTGCGTGATCGGCGAGCGCATCAACCCGACCGGCCGCAAGAAGCTGGCTGCGGAGATGATTGAGGGCAATTTCGACACTGTCATCAGGGACGCGCTGGCCCAGGTTGCCGCCGGAGCCTCCATGCTTGACGTCAATGCCGGCGTTACCTCCGTCAACCCGAACGAGACCGAACCCGGACTTCTGGTCCAGACGCTGCAAATCGTTCAGGATCTGGTCGACGTGCCGCTGTCCATCGACAGTTCCGTGACGGCAGCGATCGAGGCAGCCCTGAAGGTTGCCAAGGGCCGACCGCTGGTCAACTCGGTCACCGGCGAGGAGGAAAAGCTCGAAGCCATTCTGCCGCTGATCAAGAAATATGATGTGCCGGTCGTAGCAATTTCCAATGACGAGACCGGCATCTCGATGGATCCAGACGTACGTTTCGCCGTTGCCAAGAAGATTGTCGAGCGCTGCGCCGATTTCGGCATTCCGGCCCATGACGTGGTTGTCGATCCGCTGGTAATGCCGATCGGCGCCCTTGGTGACGCCGGCCGCCAGGTGTTTGCCCTGCTGCACCGGTTGCGCCATGAGCTCAAGGTCAACACCACCTGCGGCCTGTCCAACATTTCCTTCGGCATCCCCCATCGGCACGGCATCAATGCCGGCTTCATTCCGATGGTGATCGGCGCCGGCATGACCTCGGCGATCATGAATCCTTGCCGTCCGCAGGAAATGGAAGCCGTTCACGCCGCCAATGTGCTCAACGGCACTGATCCCAACTGCATGAACTGGATCAAGACCTACAAGGACTACCAGTCGAATGTGGCCGGCTCCGCGCCCGCGCCGCAAGCAGCCGCGCCTTCAAATGACGGTGGATCTGGCGGCCGTCGTCGCGGCGGTCGCGCGGGCCGCTCAGGAGGCGCATGACCTGTAATGACCGACCACCTCGTCCTGTTTATGCCATCGGGAAAGCGCGGCCGCTTTCCCACTGATACACCGGTGCTTGAAGCGGCACGCCAATTGGGCGTCCATGTGGAAAGTGTCTGCGGCGGCCGCGGTATCTGCGGTCGCTGTCAGGTTGAAGTGCAGGAGGGGGTATTTGCCAAGCACGGTATCACCTCGTCCAACGAACACATCAGCCCCTTCGGCGGCAATGAAATCCGCTACGCCGAAAAACGCGACCTGAAAGCGGGGCGCCGGCTTTCCTGCACGGCAAAGGTCCTCGGCGATCTGGTCGTCGACATTCCGCAGGATACCGTGGTCAACGCCCAGGTGGTGCGCAAGGATTCCGACGGAAGAGTGATCGAGCGCAATCCGGCTGTGCACATGTGCTACGTCGAGGTTGATGAACCCGACATGCACAAACCACTCGGCGATCTCGACCGGATGCTGGTACAAATCAAGAACGACTGGGGTTTCAGCGATCTCCTGATCGACACCTATCTCTATGCCGAAGTGCAGAAGATTCTGCGCAAGGGGGACTGGAAGGTGACCGCGGCCATCCATGAACCCTTCGAAGGCGGACCGGCCACGCTGGTTGCACTTTACCCCGGCCTCAAGAACGAGGCCTACGGGATTGCCTGCGACATCGGCTCGACCACCATTGCCATGCATCTGTCCTCACTGCTGTCCGGTCGCACACTGGCCTCATCGGGCACCTCCAATCCGCAGATCCGCTTTGGCGAGGATCTGATGAGCCGCGTCTCCTATGTGATGATGAACCCGGAGGGTCGCGAAGGCATGACCAAGGCCGTTCGCGAGACGCTTAACGAATTGATCGGAAAGGTCTGTAAAGAGGGTGGAATCGAGCGCACCGACATCCTCGACGCCGTGTTTGTCGGAAATCCGATCATGCACCACCTGTTTTTGGGCATCGACCCGACCGAACTTGGCGGCGCGCCGTTTGCGCTCGCAGTCTCCGGTCCGGTTAACGTCCGGGCCAGCGAGCTCGACATCGAGGTCAATCCCGGCGGTAGGGTCTACATGCTGCCCTGCATCGCCGGCCATGTCGGCGCCGACGCCGCAGCCGCAACGCTGACCGAAGGCCCACACCGCCAGGACGAAATGATGCTGTTGGTCGATGTCGGCACCAATGCCGAAATCGTGCTCGGCAACAAGTCCCGTACCGTTGCTGCATCCTCACCCACCGGTCCGGCGTTTGAAGGCGCAGAAATCTCCTGCGGCCAGCGTGCTGCTCCCGGCGCCATCGAGCGCGTCCGCATCGACCCAATTACGCTCGAGCCGAAATACCGCGTCATCGGCATCGAACCCTGGTCGGATGAGCCCGGCTTTGATGAGCAAGCCAAGAAAGTTGGCGTCACCGGCGTCTGCGGCTCCGGCATCATCGAGATCATAGCCGAGATGTACCTCACCGGAATCGTCTCCGAGGATGGCGTCATCAATGGCGAGTTGGCGGCGAGAAATCCACGCATCGTCCTGAGCGGCCGAACATACTCCTACCTGCTCAAGGATGGCGAACCGAAGCTGATGGTGTCGCAGAACGACGTTCGCGCCATCCAGCTCGGCAAGGCGGCGCTCTATGCCGGCATCAAGCTGCTGATGGACAAACAGGGCATCACCAAGGTCGACAGCATCGGTCTTGCCGGCGCCTTTGGCTCCTTCATTGATCCGAAATACGCGTTGGTGCTGGGGCTGGTGCCCGATTGCGAGATCGCCAAGGTCAAGGCCGTCGGCAACGCCGCCGGCACCGGTGCGCGCATGGCGCTCCTGAACCGCACCCATCGCCGCGAGATCGAGCATACCGTCACCCGCATCGAAAAGATCGAAACCGCGCTGGAATCCGATTTCCAGAAGCATTTCGTCAGCGCCATGGCCTTCCCCAACAAGGTCGACGCCTTCCCGCGGTTGGCCCAGGAGGTGCAACTGCCGGTGCGTTCGGTGGACACCGACGCCGCTGACGGCATCGAACCGGGCGTTGCCAGGCGCCGCGGTGGTCGCCGCCGCGGCTGACGGTCGGACGGCAACATTCGGACCGCTCACTACAGATCGCGAAGATGTGTAGTGAGCACACTCGCTGCGCGCGCTAGTCTTGCGCGCAGGAGGAACCGCATGTCGGGTAAAGGACTACTTCGTTTAGGCGTTTTTGGCACCGTGCTGGCAGCCTTGTGCTGTTTCACGCCAGTGCTCGTGATTCTGTTCGGCTTCCTCGGGCTGGCTTCGCTGGTCGGTTATCTCGACGTTGTTCTGTTGCCTATGCTCGCGGGTTTCATCCTGCTGACGCTCTACGCGCTCTGGAGGCGCAAGGCGGCATGACCCAGCTCCAATCCACGCTGACCTGCCCTGAATGCGGACATGCCGAGACAGAGACCATGCCAACCGATGCGTGCCAATGGTTCTATGACTGCAAGTCCTGCGGTGCGTTGCTGAAACCTAAGCCTGGCGATTGCTGCGTGTTCTGCTCGTACGGAACCATCGCCTGCCCTCCGATGCAGCAGGGCGACGCCTGTTGTGACACTGGCCCGGCTTGAGTTTGACGCAGGTACAATCCGCCGCTTGCCACCGGTACAGCATGGGACACCTAAGATCTGTTTGCCTCAACTCCGGCCCGCTTTACCCGAATCGGCGATGCGGCTACCGGTGAGCGATGACCGGCTTGTTCAAATCACCGCTGTTTCTTGTGCTCGCGCTATGGGCCGCAGGCCTGGGCGCGGCGGCGCAGTTTGCCAAGGTCGTGGTCATCTTTCCCGAGCTTCAGGCCCATTACGGCGAAACCGGCGCAGCGTCGGGCTATCTCGTATCGCTGATATCCTTCATGGGCATGGTGCTGGGGCTGGTGGCCGGGATTATCGCAATCCAGATCGGCCTCAGGCGGTTGCTGCTCATCGGGTTGATCCTCGGTGTCGCGGTTTCGATTTTCCAGGCCACGCTTCCGCCTTTTGAATGGATGCTGGCAAGCCGCGTGTTTGAAGGGTTTTCGCATCTGGCCATCATCAT
>Ga0209344_10005011_pt1 | contig 11712 bp, 12 predicted proteins | sample Cruoilmetagenom6_FD_187293 | JGI IMG/M metagenome (GOLD analysis project Ga0209344, IMG submission 187293) | Oil polluted marine microbial communities from Coal Oil Point, Santa Barbara, California, USA - Santa Barbara Oil Seep Sample 6 (SPAdes)... | ecosystem: Environmental > Aquatic > Marine...
AATACATATTTGCAGCAAATTAGTGCTGATTTTTTTTCAGCAAAAGACTTTAGAACTTGGGCGGGCTCAGTGGTGTTTTTTGAAACCCTATTGCCCTTAGGCACACCCGCCACGGCAAAAGAGCGCCACGTAAATGTTTTGGCTGGTTTTGACCAAGCAGCAAAAGCCTTAGGGAATACCCGCAACGTATGTAAAAAATACTATGTGCACCCCTTGCTAGTTTCTTCGTATGAAGAAGGAACCCTTGACCCTTATCTCGTTCAGGCAAACAACAGTACCACAGATCAGCCCTACTTTACCAAAACAGAAGCCATCATGCTTCAATTCATTACACAACACAGCCCTGCGTTTTAGTATCTATAAATTGGCACCCCACTATGCGTGCGATGTTTACCCCCATTTACTTTAATGATTTTAGTAGCAGCAAAAAAAAAACCAGCCTCCATAGACCGGTTTTTTGCATGTATAGTGGATATATATTAGGCTGTTACAGCTAACGAATTGTGTTGATCTTTATACGTTTTGGGGCTACACTTATATTTTTGTTTAAAAATTTTAGAGAAGTAACTTCTACTCATAAACCCAATACTATACACAATTTCAGAAATATTTAAATCGGTTGTTCTAATAAGCTGCTCTGATTTTACAACCCGCTTATGGGTAATAAAGTCGCGTACCGTTCTGTTGTGTAATAGTTTAAATCCAATTTGCAATTTACTTCCCGAAAGGCCCGAGCGTCTACTCAATGACTTTAGGGTAAATTGTTCTTCTGGGTAGGCTTCAATGAATTTAGATAGTTCTTTAACCTGCTCCATTTCCTTTAAGGTTAAGCCTCCAAAATTTTGTTGTGTGCTATTGGCAGCATCGTCTGCATGTTGTTGAACTTCCATGGCAAGAATTACATGTACAATTCCTTCATGCATTAATTTACGCGCAACGCCCTGTTGATCAATCGCATTTAACTCCTCAATCTTACTGGCAATTTTTAAATTATGCGATCCAATGTAAATAAAATTCTCTTTTTCTTTAGCGGTAAAAAATGTTTGTTTAAGCTCTTCAATCAATTTGCTCTTTTGAAGATTAGGCGCAACATCTGGCTGCACTACAATTAACGATACCTTATGATATTCTTGTTCTTCAAAGTATAAGGTGTTTTGCTCTTTTCCTCTACACGTGGCAATTCCCGTTTGAAATTTCTGTACCACTCTCTTTTTTCCAGTTGTACCAAAACTGTGTCCCAAACTTCCTTGGTTACAATAGGCAAAATACAAGGTTGACGTATTGGCATTTGTTAGGGCAAAAGACAAGGCCTCATTAAACCGTACATCAAATTCAATATGCGATATACCGCCATCAAAAACCATCCCGTTAATCCGCCCTGAACCTAGGATACTATCAAATTCTAACGTATATTCTTTTGGTGAAACAGTTAATTCCCCTCCAAATTTTTCGTTAAGTTCTACAAAGACCTCTTTCATTCGTGACGTTTTTAAATTGGTAGTTTTCATAATGTTGATGTTTTAGTGTTAATAAATGACTTTATTACTTCTTATTTTTCGTTAACTAATTTTACGATGACGCTAACTACTGATGCTATTAAGAGTAGGTGAATAATCACCCCTAATCCAAATAAGAAAAACCCAATTGCCCATCCTACAATAAAAATTATAGCCAGTGCATAAAGTATTCTTGCATTTAGTAGTGGTAGCTCCAAAATCAATTATTTTACGTTGTTATTCATGCCTAGACGCAAATCATCTTGCTCGCCAAGGGTTAAATTGTCTAAGACTTTCTCTACGGCTTTTCCTGCGATGTCGACTTTTTTAAATACGCGGCCAACTCGAGCAAATTGTCCTAAGTTAAATTGTTGGTTCTTCATTTTTCTATTTCTGTATTAGTGTTTTTATGGTAGATTTTACCGTGCCATTAAATGTTGATACAAAGATGCAACAAGAGAAGGCTTGCTGTGTTATACAACTTTTAGGTTTCGTTATATAATTTTACGTTTTACCCGTTTTTTAGGGATTTTTTGGCATTTTGACGCCAATTTGGAAGAAAAAGAGTGGAAAATGAACGATTTTCCATAAAACCAGCCACGTGCTAAATAGGTTCCCTAAACCAAGTGGTCATTTATCTTGGTGACCTCGATCTGATGAACTTATATAAAATGATTGACTGTAAACTATAGGTGTGTAATTGGTACGCATCGTACCCTTTGGTCTGACCATAAAACCGGTAGGCTAAAATGTAATTTTGCTAGATTTGTAGCAGCGTGCTAGCCATGGCTCAATGGGAGTCTGTACTACTATATAACGTAATATATGCCGTTCACCTTGCGACTCATACAGACTTAGGCAGGTACATACACAATAAAAGTAGAGCCAACATCTGCAGTAGAGACCGCACGGATAAAGCCACGGTGATTGTCTACAATTTTTTTACAGATGGCCAACCCAATTCCTGTACCTGAATAGGTATTACGACCATGTAAGCGTTTAAAAATTTCAAATATCTTCTCTGCATTTTCCTGATCAAACCCGATGCCGTTGTCTTTAACTGTTATTTCATGGTAGCGTTTATACAATTTAAAGCCTTCTGTATTAATTTCATCACGATGCACTATAGACGATGCAATCTCAATACGTGCTTCCCCTTCGTCCTTTTTATATTTAATGGCATTTGAAATCAAATTATTAAATAACTGTTCTAATTGAAAATCTACCCCATTAACGGTGGGCAGCTGCTTACATTGAATCTTCACCCTGTGCTCTTCAATTGTTTCAGCCAGGTTGTCTTTAACACTTTGTATGATTAGGTTAAGATCTACCGGTTCAAAATCGTCATGACTAGCATCTATTCTTGAATAGGCCAATAAATTTATGATGAGGGATTGCATTCTACTGGCTCCATCTTGAATTTTACTAAAAAAGTGCTCGCCTTTTTCAGATAGCATAGGCGTCTTTTCATGTTCGTCTGCAATACGCGATGCAAACATTTGAATTTTACGCAGCGGTTCTTGTAAATCGTGACTGGCAATCCTGTTAAAAGACTCTAACTCTTCATTGGTTTGCTTTAGCTGAATGTTCATATCGGTCAATACCCGTTCGTTATTTACTTGGTCAGTAACATCTATGGTAGTAATAATAATTCCATCATCTAATTTTGAGGTAATGCTATTAAACCAGCGCAACCTTGAACCGACCTGATAACTGCGTTGATAATTTTGTGGTTCCCCATGCTCTATACAGGCCACATAACTTTTAAAAACCTCATTCTCAATTAACATAGGTAAGGCCACTGAAACACGTTGGCCTAACAAGTCTTCTGCTTTTAATCCAAAATGCGCTTCTACCTTATCACTAATATATTCTATGGTAAAATCAACTATCGTTTTATCCTTATCGCGAATTGGAACCATATAGCTAATCACATTATTACTATTCCCAATGATATTATTAATAAACATTTGGGTCATGATCATTTTTTTACGGTCATTATATATTTTTCGAAAAGCAATCCCAAAGACAATCAGTGAAAAAAGCACCAATAACATGGAGATAAATGGTGTAAAAATAGTTTCTGTTTTGTAGGTAATAATATGTTCTTTCCGCAGGGCTTCCTTTTTAAGGATCATTTCGGTGCGATAGCCTTTTAATTTTTTGATCAAAGCAGAGGTCAAATTTACATCGCGCATTAAATTAGCCTCGGTGGTTTCTTCTTCGCCTGTTAATTTACGGTTAGTAGCATAGATTACCGTGTATAAGGAGTCTTTCAACTTGGTAATACTATCAAGGCTTTGTTGGTATTGTGGGTATTCTTTGGTGAGTTCTAACAATTGATTTAAGGAAGATTCACTCTGCCGTCTATAATTTTTAAAGGTGTCAAAAAAGGTAGAGTCCTTGGTTATAATTGCCTGAAATTCGGCCGCTTCAATCAAGCTATAATTTGAAAACAAATTATTAATTTCTTTATCTATACGCAGACTTTGCGAAACTAGATCGGCCGATTGCTGCAAGTTTTTGATTTGTCGATACGAAATACTAGATAAAAGTAAGAGTAGCGCCACCGCCACCACCAGGGCAATTTTATATGATTTTGTGGAAGAAACAACTCCTCTAAACTCCATATTTATATTAGATTCGGAATAAAAATGTATCCCTATTTAAGTTAGACGTTTGGTATTGCCAGTTGAGCTGCAATACTTTTTCTACTACTTGTTTTAGTTGACCAAAGGTATTTGGCTTATTGATATAGATATTAGCACCGTGATGAAAGGTAGCATCTATATCTTCTTCAGACGACGAGGTGGAATAAATGGCAATAGGTAAATCGGCTAAGGCAGGCATCATTTTAATTTCCTTTAAACATTGCATTCCGTTTTTAACCGGCATATTTAAATCTAAAAAAATCATGTGCGGTTGCCTACAATCTTTTTTTGCTAAAGCATCCATCAAGGCCTTACCGTTGTGAAATGTAATTAATTCGGTCTGTATTTTTACTTCATCAATGGCTTCTTGAAACATGAGTCTATCATCTTCATCATCATCAGCCAAAAATAGGATAAGCTTTTCAAGCGCCATGGTATTGATCTTATAAGGTGTTTAAATTTAAGGATTTTCTTCGTGCTATTATTTTCTGAAATGCAGATGGGGTTAAGCCGGTAGTTTTTTTAAACTGCCCTGAAAGATGTGCCACGCTACTATAATTTAATTTAAATGCAATTTCGGTTAAGGTTAAATCAGTATTTGCCATGAGCGACTTTACCCGATCTACCTTTTTAAGAATTACAAAATTTTCAATTGACATATAGGTTGCTTCTGAAAAAATGGTTGACAAATACGCGTAGGAATAGGCCAATTTATCGGCTAAATAGGCAGATACCTTCAATAAATTAGCTTGTTCATCGTGTAACATTTCATGAATAGCCTCTTTTATGCGTTGTACCAAGGCTGTTTTTTGATCGGCTATAATTTCAATTCCATACCGCTGTAGTGCTTTGGTTAACGACTCGCGTTCTACGCTACTCAATGGTTTAGACAACTCAACCTCTCCAAGTCCGTGCAAGGTAAACCCCAATGCCAAAGCCTCAAACTGCTCGGTTAAGAGGGCTTTGTAGGTTTTGGCGTGATCGTATTTTAGGTATAATTTCATAGCGACAAAGATGCATAATAAAAGGCCACCTATATGTAAAGGATAGCGTTACGAAGATACAGTATTTTACCATGTTACCTTATGACCTCTAACGATTTTCTTTGTAGTCAAGGCCAATAGGCACTAAGATGCTACCTGAGCCAACGCTCAACCTAGCCTATGCCTCTAAAACGGCTTTGTTTAATACTTTGGTGCCTCAAGGGCTTTAGGCGACCAGATGGTAAAAAATTTTAAAATTTCTTTTGCATTATGCCCTTTATCCTCTTCTAAATAGACACTATCTTGGGTGTGAATACGATTGCCATCGCCATCTAACACCACAAATACAGGAAATCCAAATCGCTGTGGGTATCCTAGGGATGCAAACACTTCTTCATTCTTATTTTCGGGACTGTAGTTTATATGTACCGGAACATAATTGTCATAAAGGGCTTTACTCAAGGTAGGGTCAGCCTTTACTTTTTTATCAAATAAGATACACCAACCACACCAGTTTCCTCCCATTTGCAACATCACGTGTTTCCCTTCAGCTTTAGCTTGTTTTACAGCTTCAGCAATTTGTTCCTTGGCATCTGCGGTTGGATCATATAATTTTTTTTCTTCAGCAGTTGTCGCTTCTTGAGCAACCATAGCACCCGATAAAAATATCAGGATTAGGCGTATTGTTTTTTTCATAGGATTGTTAGTTGTTAGTTGTTATTTGCTAGTTGTTATTTGTTATTTGTTATTTGTTATTTGTTATTTGTTATTAGGTTAGGATAAAGTTAGGGGATTTATTGAAACTATCCGATATTTTTTTTTACAATCATTACGCACTGGCCATCCGTTCCCCCACAGACACCATCCCTTAGGTAAGAGCAAAACCAAAGTGTTTCAATCGTTTGGCGATAAGTAACCTACTGTGTACCAAAAATAAAGCGCTGAATTTAATTCAAGTAACGCCCCTATTTTTAGCCCTGTTCCCTAATAATATTTTATGTATTTTTGTGGGCTATATTGTAACCGTATACCCTATGAACGTGGAGAAAAAATCCCTTAATTTTATTGAGCAAATTGTTGAAGACGACTTAAAAGCTAGGATAGATAAAAGCAAACTACGTTTTCGCTTCCCTCCGGAGCCTAACGGGTATTTACATATTGGACATGCCGCATCTATCTGTTTAAATTTTGGATTAGGAGAGCAGTATGGTGCTCCTGTAAATTTACGCTTTGATGACACCAATCCGGCCAAGGAAGAACAAGCCTATGTTGATGCGATAAAACGGGATATTGAATGGCTCGGGTTTACGTGGGACCAAGAGCTCTATTCGTCCGATTATTTTGACACCCTCTACACGTGGGCAGTAAAATTAATACGCGAAGGAAAGGCGTATGTAGACGATCAAACGTCGGCACAAATTGCAGCACAAAAAGGTACACCCACTTCTCCGGGAACAGCCAGTCCAAACCGAGATCGACCTATTGCCGAAAATTTGGCGCTTTTTGAACAGATGAAGGCAGGCGCTTTCGCGGAAGGATCTCATGTACTCAGGGCAAAGATTGACATGCAAGCGGCTAATATGCACATGCGCGATCCTATTATGTACCGTATATTAAATAAGTCCCATCATCGAACGGGTACACGTTGGCACATTTATCCTATGTATGATTGGACCCATGGAGAATCAGATTATATAGAACAAGTATCCCACTCGTTTTGCACCTTAGAATTTAAAAGTCATCGTGAATTATACAATTGGTACTTAGATCAAGTATATGAAAAACCCAATATCCGTCCAATACAGCGTGAGTTTGCCAGACGAAACCTCAGCTATACGGTGATGAGTAAACGCAAGCTACTTGAATTGGTAGAAGGAGGGTATGTAAGTGGTTGGGACGATCCTAGAATGCCTACTATTTCGGGCTTAAGACGAAGAGGGTATACCCCAGCCTCAATTCGAAAATTTAGTGAGGTTTCGGGAATTTCAAAACGAGATAATGTAACAGATGTATCCTTATTAGAATTTTGTATTAAAGATGATTTAAATAAAACTGCCCCGAGGGTTATGGCAGTGCTCAATCCCGTAAAGGTAGTGATCACCAATTATCCAGAAGGAAAAGAAGAATGGCTCAGTGCTGAAAACAATCCTGAAGATGATCAAGCGGGGTATAGACAGGTTCCTTTTTCGAGAACCCTATACATAGAGCGTGAAGATTTTAGAGAAGAGGCAAACAAACGATTTTTTCGCCTAAAGTTAGGGAAGGAAGTCCGCCTTAAAAATGCCTATATTATAAAAGCAGAGTCAGTTGTAAAAGATGCGACAGGTGAGATCGCTGAAATTCACTGTACCTATGACCCCTTGTCAAAAAGTGGATCGGGTACCGAGGAAAGTCAACGCAAGGTAAAGGGTACGCTTCATTGGGTCTCTATTGCTCATGCGGTAGCGGCAGAAGTGCGTTTATACGACCGCTTATTTAATGATGAAGCTCCCGATAGCCATAAAGACAAAGACTTTAAAGATTTTATCAATCCAACATCGCTTACCATTATTGAGCAGGCCTTTGTAGAGCCCAGTTTAAAAGTAGCCAACATTGGAGATCAATTTCAGTTTCAACGTCTAGGGTATTTCAATGTAGATATTGATAGTACAGCAACGCATTTGGTGTTTAACCGAACCGTTGCCCTAAATGATAGTTGGGCCAAAATAGAACAAAAAAAGGAGGCTCCAAAAGTACTAGATAGCCTCCCTATTATTATGACCGCAGCGGGTAAATATTTAAAGGCTAGAGAAGATGCCGACCGTGATTTATTGCGAGGTCAACTAGCCGATGCTGCTCAAAAAATAGACCTTTCGCAACTTATACCACTACTTTCAACAGCTGGGAGTAACAAAGAATATTTGGGTTATTTAATGACCCTTAACAGTCTACAAATAGCTTCAGATTTAGGCGAGCAGGAAGCGAACATCTTATCAACTTTTGTTGGCAAGGCTTTAGCAATGAAAAATTCATATGTGCGCTTTCAAGCAGTCGATTTTATTGGACGAAATCTCCAATTTAAGGCAGCCCATGCAGACGTCTTATCAACGATGGCTACGGAAGATAAAAACACCCATATTATTGCCCGATTAACCGAATTTTAAGTGATTGCAAAGAGATGAAAATTGTAGAACAAATTAAGCTTCCCATCAAGGAAGAAATGGAAAACTTTGAACTCAAGTTCAAGGAGTCTATGATTTCAAAAGTTCCGTTACTAAATAGAATTTCACATTTCATTATTCGGCGTAAGGGAAAACAGATGCGGCCGATGTTTGTTTTTTTAGTTGCTAAAATGGTTTCTAAAGGAACGGTAAATGAGCGGAGTTATCGAGGGGCTTCATGTATAGAATTAATTCATACGGCCACTTTAGTGCATGACGATGTAGTAGATGATAGCAATCAACGCAGAGGGTTCTTTTCTATTAATGCGTTGTGGAAAAATAAGATAGCCGTGTTAGTTGGTGATTTTCTTCTTTCAAAGGGAGTACTTCTATCGATAGACCATGAAGATTTTGACATTTTAAAACTAATTTCAGTTGCGGTAAGAGAAATGAGTGAAGGAGAATTACTTCAAATAGAGAAGGCACGGAAATTAGATATTACGGAAGAGGTTTATTTTGAGATTATCCGTCAAAAAACGGCGAGTCTTATTGCCGCATGTTGTGCTATTGGTGCAGCTTCGGTTGGCGCTGATGCTGAGGAGATTGAGCAAATGAATCGCTTTGGGTCAATTATTGGTACTGCTTTTCAGATGAAAGATGATTTGTTTGATTATTCAGAAGCGAAGATTGGCAAACCAACAGGGATAGACATCAAAGAGCAAAAAATGACCCTTCCTTTAATTCATGTCTTAAACACCTGTTCTCCCTCAGATCGGAAATGGCTTATTAATTCGATTAAAAACAAAAATCGTGACAAAAAGCGCGTTAAGGAGGTCATTGCTTTTGTAAAGGAAAATGGCGGAATTGAATATACTATAGAACGCATGAAGGAACACCAGCAACGTGCAATGGAAATTCTACACACCTACCCTAGCTCTCCGTACAAAGATGCACTTGAAATCATGGTAAATTACGTTATTGAGCGAAAAATTTAAGTGAATTTCTACCCGAGCAAATTCCCGATAACAAACGACAACTATCGGTTTTAAAAAAAGTCAACCTTCATCTAGACCAATACCCATCAAGGTTTATAAACAGCTGGAATACATTTTTTTAGTCTCTTGCATAACACAACTAGAAACAATACGAATACGCAGTTGTTGGCAAAAATTAGAAGAAAGCAAATTATAAAGATTTTTCTTAGTCAATATATTCTAAAATATCAGCAGGTTGACAATCTAAAGCTTTACAAATTGACTCTAAGGTCGAAAAACGGATTGCTTTAGCTTTACCTGACTTCAAAATAGATAAGTTTGCTGTAGTAATCCCAATAATTTTTGCCAACTCTTTACTCTTCATTTTTCGTTTGGCTAGCATGACATCTAAATTTACTATAATTGCCATCCTTATATTGTTAAATTATTTTCTTCTTGTAATTGAATGCCTTTTTTAAAGACATCAACGTATAGATATACGATAATACCTATAAAGCAATGAATGACAATCATAATAATCTCTTCTTCACTGCTTTCGTCTTTTTGAGTAAACGAAATATATAAAGCAACCAAAAGATTTATAACTAAAGGAATTAAGTTTAGTCTAAAAAACAACGTAAGTTTTCGCAAAGATTCATCAGTAAATAAATCACTACTTGTGAAAATTTTAAAAAATTCCTTTAGTGTATAAAAATAGATGGAGTAAAAAAGCAACCACAACCACATAAACAGGATGGTGTAAGAGAAATTAAACGAAAATACAGCATTAACAAAAGGTATGGTAACTTGCGCATTAAAGTTGGCATTTGCTTCTAAAATAGTAACAAACGGCATATCAAAACCGGTATTTTTTTCTACAAACGCGAGTATTGAAAATAGAAATACAAAGATAAAGCATATACTAAATACATAAAAAAACGCCTGTGCACAAATTGCTATAATTCTCTTCATTTATTTTAAATTAGTAACCAAACATATAATATATTTACAATAATACTGCTTTCTTTAAATCAAACGTTAATTCCTTTCCGTCTCTTAAAACTGTAATGGTCATTGTTTCAACGTCTTTATAAAAACCGTCTTGAAAAAATGTACACCACTCTTCGTCGCTCACAGATGAGTAATCGTTAGAATTAATACGTAGTATTTGATCTCTATACGTTAATAATTTTGATGCTGGTATATCATCATATAAATAATCAACATAGAGTTTGTTATTTTCAAAAACGGGGGTAAATCCAAAGCCTACAAGTTTATCTTCTACTCTATCAGTTTGCTTAATCATTTTAAACGATCTTTTTTTCCAATTAAAAATGATCCTATAATTTTTAAATACAGATAGTCCCAAATTTGTATCACCATCAGATGATGTAGCAATTACATTGTCAATCGTTGAACTTCCAATGGTAAGACTATTTATTCTAGTGCTATACGAGCTTTTTTTCTCAGTACTTCTTCCAAACGCACCAAACCCAGAACCACCAGAACCTGTAATATATTCCATATTTTTATCCGTATCTTTTAAATCATTAAAGGCAATATAGGTCAATTTTGGATTTCCAGCGTTTCCTAAATCAATTATATTGTTTAACACGCGCTCATTATTAAATTTTGTGATTATAGATACTTGATAAGCATCACCAATAAATATTTTTGAATCACTATGGTTTGACGGAATGTCTAACTGGCTTTCGTCGTTTGTAATCGTAATAGTACTATTTTGAAAATCAAAATCCCAAACAGCGTGCCGCATTAAATTTGATCCGATAAGTCCGTCTACCTCTAAACAAGCCAAATCACCTTTTTGTAAATCTAATATAGACCCTATCGTTTTATTAAAGTTAATACCTCCAATTTCAATATTTTCTAAGATCACAAAGTCTAAATTCGTTGTTGTTGAATTAATATCTTCAATTTTTGAAGAACCCATCTTTTGAACATTTAATTCATTTGCTAGTTCTTTAGATATGATCGTAGTAGCGCCTGTATCTAAAATAAAGTCATATAATTTTCCTTCAATGGTTACTTTTAATAAGATATGCCCCGTTTTAGTATATTCAAATGGAATTGTTTTTTTAAATTGCTCTTGTTCAATATGACCTGCGCTAAGTATTTTTTTAATCTTAGGCGAACAACTCACAAAAATTAGCGGTAAAACTATTACGAATAAAATTTTCTTGATTTTCATTTTAATAAATTATATATTTTGAAGTTGCAAATATAATAAAATTATCGAAAAACAATAATATATTTCCTTTTATAAATAATTTTATTATATATAATGAAAATAGTAGAATAAAAAACTTTTGCCAACACCGTATCCTATGTAAAGCACTTTCCCAAACCTTAGGTTAAATATACGATATTTTTCTTTTTTTAATTCATGATATTATTTTTAGTGTTGAACTGTTGATTACGCTTTTTGCGTTATCAATAATTCAATGCTA
>Ga0209344_10005012_pt1 | contig 11711 bp, 12 predicted proteins | sample Cruoilmetagenom6_FD_187293 | JGI IMG/M metagenome (GOLD analysis project Ga0209344, IMG submission 187293) | Oil polluted marine microbial communities from Coal Oil Point, Santa Barbara, California, USA - Santa Barbara Oil Seep Sample 6 (SPAdes)... | ecosystem: Environmental > Aquatic > Marine...
ATCTCCACCGAAAACTTCCTCGGCTATCTCGACGAAGGCTACTACGACAAAACAATCTTCCACCGCGTCATGAAAGGCTTCATGATCCAAGGCGGAGGCTTCGAAGAAGGCCTCGTCAAGAAAGAAACCAAAGACGGCATCAAAAACGAATGGACCAACGGGCTCAAAAACACCCGAGGCACCATCGCAATGGCACGCCTCGGACGCCAGCCAGACTCAGGCACCTCACAGTGGTTCATCAACCTCGCAGACAACAGCTTTCTTGATCAACCACGCGACGGCGCAGGCTACGCAGTCTTCGGACACATCGTCAAAGGCCTCGATGTCCTCGACGCCATCGGAAACGCCCACACCTCACCCCAAGGCATGCACGGCGATGTCCCCACCGAAACAATCCTCATCAAATCCGTCACCCGCGTAACCGACGATCAAGCCACAGAACTCGAACTCGCCGGCGCCAACGGCTAATCCATTCTCAATACTTGAAAACACAAAAACGCCACCCGTAAACAGGTGGCGTTTTCTATTGAATACCGAAACCGTGTCAAGCCATATCAAGCACTGACGCATCCGACCGAACCAGCCCATTCATCAACTCAAGATCACCCGCATCCAGAACAACCCGCCCAGCCCCCGCGTTCTCTTTCGCCTGCCCAGGAGTCCGCGCCCCCACCAATGCATGCGTCAATCCAGGCTGAGAAACCGTCCAAGCAATCACCAGCTGCGCCATCGTGCACCCGTGCTTCTCAGCAACAGGCCCAAACCCAGCAAGCAAATCCGCGATCTTCTGCCGGTTCTCCGTGCTAAACCGCTTCTGCTTCGACCGCAGATCAGACTCCCCAAACACCCGCTCAGGACCAACCTTCCCCGTCAGCAGCCCAAGCACCAAAGGCGAATACGCAAGCACCGCCGTGTTGTTCTCAAGACAATGCCCCAACTGATCCGGCAATCCGTCCTCCCCCTGAAAGCGCCCGCCCTCAAGCTTCCGGTGAATCATCGAGTACTGCTCCTGATCCGAATCAAGCTGCCCCGCCGCCCGGTACGCATCCATCTGCTCAGGCGTCGCATTACACACCCCGATCGCGCGGATCTTTCCTTCTTCTTTCAGTTTCATCAGCGCCCCCATCGTATCAGCGATCGGGGTCTCTTCTTCCTGCCAGTGCGTCTGGTACAGATCAATGTAATCCGTCCCAAGCCGCTTCAACGAAAGCTCAACCTCCTGCCGGATCGACTCGGGATTGTTCCAGATCTTGATCTCCAGATGCCCGAACTCGCTCGGACCCGCCGCCGTTGAACGCGCCACCGCTCGTCCCCCTACAGAGTTGATCACCATCCCGCACTTAGTCGCCAAAACAACCTTGTCGCGCCGATCCGCGATCGCCTTCCCAACAACAACCTCCGAATGCCCGAAGCCATAGATCGGAGCCGTGTCGATCAGATTAATCCCCTCATCAATCGCCGCATGCACCGCCGCGATCGACTCGCTTTCATCGGCACCGCCCCACATCCAGCCCCCCATCACCCATGTACCGATCCCAACAACCGACGCTTCAATCCCAGACGCTCCAAGCGGACGCATTTGCATAGTCATATTCCTTTAGTCAGTGTGTTCGTTTACGAATCCGGCTGCGATTCCTGGTCAGCAATCATCGCCAACGCCTCCTCCGCACGATCCCCAGGCACCAAAACCTGCACCATCCCAGGCGTCTCAGCCCGGAACCCCGCAGTCATCCCCCCAGCAATCTCAGAAGGGATCCCCGCATCAACAAGCATGTTTTTGATAATCGCCGCCTCAAACTCAGTCGGATACCGGCCAACAACAACAGGATCAGGGTGTTCTTTGCTCATACCAAATCATAGGTACACCACCCCCCAAACCATCAATCCACCCCAGCCAAAGCCCAAACTAGAAAACGAGTCTGCAATTCCACTGGCATCCCACCAATCCAGATGTACCTTTCAACAACACACTTATCGGGACTCCAGCCCCAAACAACAAAGGACACCGCTATGAACAAACTCCTGTTCGCATCCCTCGCATCCGTCTCACTCTCATTCACTTCAGCCTCCGCAGCAATCTGCGACTTTGAAAGCCCAGACGACCCCTTCTGCCTAGACCTAGGCATGGAATGGACCAACGAAGGAGGCCAACCCACAATCACCGGCCAACTCAACCACACCCCCGGCGGAGGACAATCACTCTACAACAACTTCAACGACGCCATCGGATACAACGGCCCACCAATCCAAACACTCTGGATCGCCTCATGGGCAGGCTTCCCCGCCGCCACCGTAACCTTCTCAGGGATCATCACCGTTGACCTCACCCCAGGAGTCTGGCAACAAGTCGATCTCGGCGGCGCAACAAACTTCACCATGATCCCAACCTTCGGCAGCACACAAAGCTTCGGCACCTTCGCCATCGACGACATCAACTTCGTCCCCGCCCCCTCCTCCTCAATCGCCCTCCTTGCACTCACAGCCTTCACCCGCCGCCGCCGCTAAAGGTTCCTGCACAGACATAATCCAAATGAAGCCCGCATCCATATGCGGGCTTCTTTCATCGCACCCGTTCCCAAAACACACTACAATCAAAGCATGAAGACCCCCCTCCCCCCAGTCCCCAAAGGCCTCACCCTCTTTGTCCTCGCCTTCATGTCCCTGACAACCATCGCCGCACTCAACCAAGGCAACAACGAGTTCCTCTTCTACAGCGGCTCCCTCCTCGTCATCATCTACATCCTCGTAGAAATCCACCGAAGAATCCGCTTCACCAACACCACACTCTGGCTCCTCACCATCTGGGGATTCCTCCACATGATCGGTGGCACCGTCCCCATCAGCCCAGAGTTCGTACCAGGAGACGGCTCCGCAGTCCTCTACTCCTTCCGCCTCCGCCCAGACCTCCCTCGCTACGACCAGATCATCCACGCCTTCGGATTCTTCAGCGCAACAGTCGCCTGCTGGGAAATCGTCCGCGCCTCACTCAATGCAAAGCAAGGCCTCGCCCTCTCCATCATCGCCGCACTAATGGGTATGGGCCTAGGAGCGTTCAACGAAGTCCTCGAGTTCATCGCAACCCGCCTCACCGAAACAAATGTCGGAGGCTACGTCAATACTGGCTGGGACCTCGTCAGCAATACCATCGGTACAACCTGCGCCGGTATCTGGTGCCTAAACCGCCAAACAAACCCCCGCAATACTCCAGTGCCCAACGATCCGAAACAAAGATAAGCCAAACACGCCGTAAAACGCCCAAACAGCGGGCATTCCCCCTTGACTCCCCCCCCCAAATCCGGTACAAAGGATCCTCTCGTAGGGTTAGCGTCGTAGTAGTACCATTCAAAAGGCCCCACTCAGGGTCCCACAAGTTGTAGGCAGAAATCTTGCAATCGATTTACGACTCAGAGCCGCAACCATGGCTTTGAGTCGTCATGAATCGCCACTTTGCATTGACTACACCCATACTTCTGGAAACTCAGAAAGATCAATCAATGAGTATCAAAGGCATATCAATCGTCTCCTTAAGCCTCGCGTGCGCCGCATACGCGGGGGCCCCGGCAACACCAACAAATCCGAGCACTCAGCTCACAACCGCCGCTGGTCAACCAACATCAATCACACCAGCACAATCCATCGCAGACTTCCAATCTGTCAACCAAAAAACAGGCGTCTCCTACAGAGCCGACGGCTCAATCGGCCGCGTCTACGGCAAAGCATTCAGCCAAGGCCAAACCTCCGCCATCTCCACCTCACGATTCCTCGATCAGAACCTCGCCATGTGGGGCGTCCCAGCAAACGAACTCGTCGCCGAAGGCCCCTTCGATGACGGACACCACACACAACAAATCGGCTACCTCCCAGAGTTCGACGACTACAAGTTCACAGGACACTACTACAAGCAAATCGTCGGAGGCCTCCCAGTCTTCCGCTCAAAACTCGTTCTCCTCACAAGAAACGAAGCCAACAACCCGCTCGTTCTGGCCTCCTCAGAACTCCGCAACCTCAACGGCTTCCAACTCGACCCACAACTCAATCGCCAAGCAATAAACCACGATCGCATCGTTAAAAACGCAGAGGCACACTTCAACCTCGGCGCAATCCTCGACTCCTCAGAACGAGTCATCTACGCCGGTGTCGAAAACGCACCACACGCACCCGTCCTCGCTGACAAATCAACCGTTGAAATCAACGGCTTCGAAAAACACCTCGTCATCACAGACGCGGTCACCGGACAAGTCCTCTTCACTGAAAGCCTCATCCATGTCCTAGACATCTCAGGCAATGTATCAGGCGTCGCATCAGAAGGACCAGGCGCAGACATCTGTGAAAACGAAATCCCACGCGCTCTCCCATACCTCAATGTTGCAGGCCCATCAGGGAATACACAAACAGATGCCAACGGCAACTACACACTCCCAAACGCCGGCTCCAGTGCAGTCAATGTCAGCTCAACACTCAACGGACAATGGTTCCGCATACTCGACTTCCTCGGTGCCGTCACCTCAGAAACAGAGTCCGTTACCCCTCCAGGCCCAGGCGATCTCCTCTTCAACCCCACCAACTCCAGCGAAAACATCCGCGCTCAGGTCAATGCTTATATTGAGGCCAATGTCGTACGCGACGCCGCCATCGCCGCAAACCCCGCCTACCCAGGCACCCAGTTCCAGATGAATGTCACGGTAAACCGCACCGACGGCTTCTGCCCAGGAAACGCTTGGTACGATCCAGGACTCCAAGACATCAACTTCTGCCTCTCAGGCGGATCAAACCCGAACACCGCATGGTCATCCGTCGTCCACCACGAATACGGACACCATCTTGTCAACGCCGGCGGCTCAGGCCAAGGCCAGTACGGCGAAGGCATGGGCGATGTCATGAGCGCAATCATCCTCGATGACTCACGCCTAGGACTCGGATTCTTTGGCTCCTGTGGCTCCTCACTCCGTAACGCAGACAACAGCCACCAGTACCCATGCTCAGGCGGCATCCACGACTGTGGCCAGCTCATCTCAGGCTGCGTATGGGACACAAGAGAAGCAATGGTCGCCTCAGGCGTATCAGACTACTCAGACGTACTCAACTTCCTCGCAGTCAACTCGATCCTCGTTCACTCAGGCGACACTATCACTCCCCAGATCACCATCGACTGGCTCACACTCGACGATGACGATGGCGACATCGGCAACGGCACCCCACACTACGCCGAAATCGCCACAGGCTTCGGCGCACACAACATGGACGCGCCCGTCCTCAACCTCATGAGCATCTCCTTCCCAGGAGGCCAACCAGACCTCGTCAGCCCAACCGGTGGCACAACAATGCTTGTTGACTTCCAGCCAATCTCAGGATCAGTCGACCCATCATCACCCGTCCTCATGGTCAACACCGGCACCGGGTTCTCTCCATTCCCAATGACTCAGAACTCCGCTACCGAGTTTGAAGCAACATTCCCTGCCTCGGACTGTGGTGCACAAGTCTCCTACTACATCACATCTCAAACCACCGGAGGCGGGGCTCAACTCGCTCCAAACGGCGCCCCATTCGAAGGCTCCTTCACCGCAATCTCCGCGGCCGGTTCACCCACAGTTGTCTTCGAAGACAACTTCCAAGCCGACACCGGCTGGACCGTCTCAGGCACCGCCACCGATGGACAATGGAACAGAGGAATCCCAGTCAACTGCAACCGCGGCGACCCCGCAACGGACTTCGATGGCTCAGGCATGTGTTACCTGACCGACAACTCCGCCGGAAACGCATGCAACTCTGATGTCGACGGCGGGTCCACCTTCCTCACCTCACCAATCATGGACGCCACCGGCGATGCCACGGTCATCTCATACACCCGCTGGTACCACAACTCCTTCGGCGGAAGCCCATTCGCAGACACCTTCATCGTTCAGGTGTCCGACAATGCAGGAGCAAACTGGGTAACCCTTGAAACCGTTGGCCCTGCGGGAGACGAAGTCAGCGGCGGCTGGATCTCCAAAGAGTTCTCACTGAACAGCATCTTTGGATTCGAAACTAACAACCAGTTCCAAATCCGCTTCGCCGCAAGAGACCTCGGCGAAGGTTCGGTCATCGAGGCCGGTGTCGATGCGGTGATGCTCTCGCAGTTCGCCTGCACCGACGATTCCTGCGCCGCAGACCTCAACGGTGACGGCGTTTTGGACTTCTTCGATATCTCAGCGTTCCTCAACCTGTTCTCAGCAAGCGACCTCGCAGCCGACTTCAACAGCGACGGCGTGCTCGACTTCTTCGATATCTCCGCGTTCCTCTCGGAGTTCTCAGCAGGATGCCCATAATCTGCTGATCAGTTGTAAGTAATCAAAAGTTTGGACGGCGGGCGGTTCTTTGGGGCCGCCCGCCTTTCTTTTTATCCCATCACATCTTCACATCCAATCCAGACAACCCACAAAAAAACCCGCCATAATCAGCGGGCTTTAAAGAGAGAATCAATACAACCAACTCATGGACACCCGGCACTAAACGCGCCAAGGAAAGCAGAGATATCGAAGAAATCAAAGACCCCGTCACCCGTAAAGTCCGCGACCGGGTCGCCCCCAGAGAACGCCGTAAGAAACGCGGAGATATCGAAGAAGTCGAGCACACCGTCACCATTAAGATCTGCCTGACACTCGCCGAGCTGGATGATCTGCATCCCATTGAGTACCGACCGGACAGGGGCGCCCGGGAATGTCGGATCAAGCCCGTCTGAGTGCATATCAAGCCGCCCGTCTGTCCCGACCGTCGCGGTCTGAGTCATATAGGTCACCCCGTTCTCAAGAACACCCGACCACGACCCACCAATCGAAACGATCCCCTCGGCATTCTGATCAATCCGCATCAAACTCTGCAGCGACCCATCGTCTGGCGCGATGCCATAGAGGATCACCTGATAATCGCCAGGCTCCATGAATCGCAAAAAGATGCACCCATCAACCGGATCGTTCATCGCGGTAAAGCAATCGTCAAGCAACGCCTCGTCACCGCCGGTGGTGCCCGCGATATCCGATGACTCAATCAGATCAAATCCGATGTTCATAATGTCAGCCGCGATCGGTAACCCATCAAGACCTACCAGCGGGAGCCTATCAAAGTTGGGCATCGAGTCAAAGGTATTCCAAACCCCCGCCAGCCCTTCAGCAGCATAACTCGCCGGAGGAGATGAATCGAGCGAGCCCCATTCAACATTCATCGACTGCCCGCTCGCTGTCATAGCCGCCATCGCTGTCAACGCGACAACCCCGAGAACTTGTGTGTCCTGCTTCATAAAGAACTTCCTTCAATAGACCCCAGCTTCAGAGAATCTACCACGACTCTCAGATCGACATCCGGCCGATCGGTATTCAGACCAGCATCGCAGATTCCGGCTCTGATTTCAAGCCGGAAAGCGGATGCTGAGGATTTTGATAGAAATTGATGTACACTGTAAACATGAAACACTCAGGATATCGAGGTCTGCTTTGCGCCATTCTCACAGGCACCTTCTCTTTTGGAGCAACTGGACAGGACGACCTACTCAAGGGGCCTGAAGTGAAGGAAATCGGATCGATCGTCCGCCACACCATGTCGGGACGGTTTGAACAGATAGAAGGCCGCCCAGAGATGGCGGCCTTCGGCGCCGTAACCGATGATTCAGCCCTTATGAATCGCGCAATCGAGATCGAACTCGAACGAACCGTCGCGATGTCGATGCTGCTCATCGACCAGATCGATCTGATGAAAGAATCAACCGATGCGGTGACCGTCGGGGACAACAAGAAAGCGAACGAGATTCAGGGGCGGCTGCATGGGATGTTCGATCCTGAGAAACGGTTTGATCCATTGACGCCGGGTCTGGTTGGGTTGCTCGATGAAGAACAACAGGCGGAGTATGAGCGAGTGCTTGGGGAGTACTGGGAAGCGTGGATTGACGGGTCGCTCGGTGAACGGATGGATCGGGAGAAGGCTGGGGTGCGGAAGCGGACACAGGCGCGGTTGACGACTCGGTTGTTTAATCGCGAACTGCGGGAGGCGTATGACATTTCGCTTAAGCAGTACCGGGATGCGATGGAGGCAATTTATGTTGCTGTTGAGCCCAGTGATGAGCAGCGGGAAGCTATGCGGGAGATTTTGATTGCGTATATCAAGGAGACACGGCTCGATCCAAGCTCAGAACAACGGCGGGCCGCGATGGTGCGGATGTATGAGGTCCTCGATCAAGAGCGGCAACAGAAGCTGTTCGGCTACCTGCTCAGGATCGTTGTCCCTGATGACGGCTGATGCGATCGGAAGATTGGACTAGAAAGGCCGGGTGGATGGCTCGTTTTTGGCGGACTTGATCCAGGTCCTGGCTTCTTCGAGCTCGTCGAGGTGGAAGGTCTTCATTTCTGCTGAGATGAAGACCTTGCAGGCGGCGACGACCCATTCAATCCATTTTTGATCCGCGACGACGGCGACATGGGAGAAGTATTTGAGGTGGCGGGGTTCCCATTTGAGATCGGCCCAGATTGCGGAGGGTTCGATCTTACCGATGCCTTTGACGATCTCGATGATTTTGATCTTGCCGTGGAGTTCGATGAGTTCTTCGGCTTGTTGGATGAGTTGGTCGAACTCTGCTTTGGACATTGAGCCGTCGAGGGTGACTTCGAGAATGTTGGTGTCGGTTGATTGGTTAAGCGTGAGCATTGGACACCTCCTTTGCGCCATTCTATGGCTTGAGGCGACGGGTTTCTTTGTGGTTGATTGTTTTGGGGTAGGATTTGAGTGGATTTTGCTTGGTTTGGGGCTGATGGAAATTGCGAATGGAAGAGTGTTGTGCGGTTGGTTTGGCGCACGAGGGTGCTTGTTCGTGGTTTGATTGAGGGAGAAAGAAAGAATGACCACTCCGACCCGCACGCTTACAATGTATCGATCGACATATGGTCGAATCTACACCAAGGAGAGACTCACTATGGCACTGCATCTCGGCGATATCGCACCTGACTTCACACAAGATTCCACAGACGGCCCCATCTCGTTGCATGAATATCTTGGCTCATCATGGGGTGTGCTCTTTAGTCATCCGGCGGACTTTACGCCGGTGTGCACGACTGAACTCGGGACTGTTGCTCGGATGAAGCCTGAGTTTGACAAACGCGATGTCAAGGTGCTGGGCTTGAGTGTGGATCCGCTCTCTGATCACAAGGCATGGGTCAAGGATATTGAAGAAACCCAGGGGACCGCGCTGAACTTCCCGTTGCTCGCGGATGCAGATCGCCATGTTGCAACGCTGTACGACATGATTCCACCCAGCGCGGAAAACAAACTTACTGTCCGCTCCGTGTTTATCATCGGCCCGGACAAGAAGATCAAACTCTCTTTGACTTACCCCGCGAGCACCGGGCGGAACTTTGATGAGTTGCTGCGTGTGATTGACTCGTTGCAGCTTACTGCGGTTCACAAGCTGGCTACGCCTGCGGACTGGAAGAATGGTGATGATTGCATTATCGTGCCGAGCGTGAGCAACGATGAAGCGAAGGTGCTGTTTCCGAACGGGTTCACGGAGATCAAGCCATACCTCAGAACCACGAGTGATCCGCGTGCTGTGTGATTAATGGGCTTGCCGAGGACGGCCAATCTCTGATAGCCCATGGTCTTAGTTTGCTTCGGCGGTGGCCTTGATGTTTTGCAGGTCTTCGACGAGGCACTGGGTGAGCTTTTTGGTCATGAAAGCGAAGGCCTTCATCATGACCTTAGCCATGAAGGTCTCGGGGGTAGCGTTGAAAGACATGGTGATGCTTGAGGACTCCTCGTCGATCTGCTTGAAGGTCAGGTGGCTGATATAAAATGAACCGTGGGATCGGGCTTCGACGGTGTAGGCGTTTGGCGGGGCCCACTCGGTGATGGTCATGTCTTCGGTGGCTTTTTTGCCGAACATGATGCGGGTCTCGCGCCAGGTATAGCCCTTGCCGACAATGCCGAGGTTGTTCTCAGCGGGTGGTGCTTCGGTGAGGGTCTCGATGGTTTCGATGCCTTCGATGAAGGTCGCGCAGTTGGGGATGTCGGCGGCGGTCGCGAAGACGCGCTGAATCGGGGCGTTGATGTTTTGGGAGACTGTGATGTTCATGCGAGTATGGTACCATATCTGAAACGCACACACTAGAGGACAAGGAGATCGTCAATGCCCACCACTACACCTGAGCACGACAAACGCGTCGCGGGGATGATCTTTGGGAAGATCTATCCGCTCTATTTGGACAGGCTCGTGAAGAACGGGCGGACGGAGGAAGAGCTTGATGAGGTCATTGGGTGGTTGACGGGGTTTGAGCCGCAGGAGATCCAGGATCTGATCGATGAAGAGGTGACTTTCAAGGAGTTCTTCAAGCGCGCGAAGATGCATCCGAAAGCGAAGACGATTACGGGGGTGGTTTGTGGGTATCGGATTGAGGAGATTGGGACGCCTTTGACGCGGAAGTGCCGACAGATGGAGAAGTTGATTGATGAGCTGGCGCGGGGTCGGAAGATGGAGAAGATTTTGAGGGGTTGAGAAAGAGGGGCGACTGGTACGCTGGTGCATACCGAATCTCCATTGAACAGATAAGAGGTTCTCGACACCAACCAATCAAGGTCGATCAGGGACACCCGGCGTTGAACGCATTGAGAAACGCGCTTATATCAAAGAAGTCAAATGCCCCATCGCCTGTCAGGTCCGCGATTGGATTCATCGAACTAAAGGCCTGGAGAAATGCGCTGATATCAAAGAAATCGAGCATCCCGTCACCAGTAAAGTCTGGGATGCACGTGTTTCCGGTGATGGTGAATGACAGATCGGAGTCGTCGAACGATTCGTTACCTTCGGAGTCACGGATGACCAGACGCAAGCGGGCGTCAGTGGACCCAACATCGGGTGCGTTCCATCCGAACGAACCAGTAGAGGCATCGAAGCCAGCACTGATGATGGCCGGGAAAGTCGATCCGCCATCAGTTGACAGCAACAGATCAGCAGTAGTCACGCCGTCGGGGGAATCAAAGAGCCAAGTCGTCGTGACAAGTTCACCCGGGTCGATGACGGGTGCGTTGTTCTGGCTGGTCATGTAGACGCCTGGCGCGTCGCCGTTTGCGGGGGCGGGCACATGCTTGACGATGCAGTGCATCACGCCTGCTGCGGTGACCAGAGATTGGCAGTTGATCTGGGTGATGGTCTTGCCTGGGTACGCGGCCTGCCACACAGCCAGAGCGTCGTCGTTGAACTGCGACGCGGTGCCGTTCGTGTACAAGGGCAGCAGCACCAGATCATTGCAGATGACGGCGTTGGTAAAGGTGTAGTGCGTGCCGCCGGAGCGGACCGCTGGGACGCGGAAGACCTGAAAACCACGCGCGGCGAAATCGGCGGCTGCGTTGTTCGAGGTGATCGCCCACGATGCGCTGGGTTCGTTGACCCACTCGGAGATCATGACCTTGTCGTCGTCGAGCATGATCATCCACATGTCGATGTGCTGGGTGCTGTCCACGAATGTGGGGTACGGGGTGTACAGCGTGGTGTCGAGGTTCTGGTAGTCCATCCAGTGTTGGACGATCTGAGACTCGGTCAACCCAGGGTTTTCGTTGTTGATCAGAGTCGTGGCGTGACCGACGCCGGCGGGGTTGCCGGTCTCGAGGTGATAGTTGCCTCCGCCGTGCACAAGGGGGATGAGGAAGTATGGTTCGTTGCGTTCGTTTGCCCAGTATGAAGGAAGTGCGTTGTCGTT
>Ga0209344_10005013_pt1 | contig 11711 bp, 9 predicted proteins | sample Cruoilmetagenom6_FD_187293 | JGI IMG/M metagenome (GOLD analysis project Ga0209344, IMG submission 187293) | Oil polluted marine microbial communities from Coal Oil Point, Santa Barbara, California, USA - Santa Barbara Oil Seep Sample 6 (SPAdes)... | ecosystem: Environmental > Aquatic > Marine >...
CAATACCATGTCGATCAAAGCTGGCAAATATTGCAGCCATGTGTGGCGTACCATCCAAGAGGTCTCCATTATCGTCATCAGCGGCTAAATAATTTAAATAACCACCATCAGCATTACAGCCATCACCCGTGCCTGTGCCGGCTGCACAATTATACCAATCACCCACCGGACCACTACCATGAAAGGTCAATTGAGTAGCGATTTCTCGAGATGTATTGATATCCAATCCATATTGACCGGGTAAATCCCGGTTCCAAAAATCCCAAATTGATTCACCGACAATAATGCCTTCACAATGAACAATGCCACCACAAGGTGACGGACCTGAGCCACAGCTGGCATCTGCCCAGGCAATATCATGCGGCGTGCCCGATACGTGTTTGGCCCAATCAATGTCTCTGGCACCAGTACAATCGATACACGCATCACCAAAACCTGTACATTGGGTTTGTTTGAAATTTCTACCTATGCAGGAGGTATTCAAGCGCAATGTCGCGAACGTATCAGCAATCCCTTCAGTGGGATTTTGAAATCCCGGATTGGCGTCACTGCCGTCCATTCCATGACCCCATTCATGATCAAAAATACCGGCAATTTCTCCGGTGTTTGAACAACCAGCACCTGATGTGAAGAAGTTAAAACCACCGGGACCACCGGACGCATTACAGCTACTATTAATATTCATGGTCGAGCGTACAGGATGTCTAATCCAGTCATTACCCGGCAAATGACCTTGAGCCATTCCAATTATACGATTGATTTCATAGTAGCCTGAACGTGATGCATGGGTATTCCCAGCTGTTGAACCAGCCGGGACTGTACAATCCGTACCACCACTGGTCCCCAAATTATGCACGGCATCCCAGGAGGTTGAAATAAGGCCGCCGCATTCATCAAGCATTGTCAAATAAAGACCGCTTAAATTGGTGGTCGATGAGCCATCCAAACAGGCCATCACATTACCACCGGTGTCGGTGTAATATGTTTTTGCGTTAACCCTTAAATTAGCAAAAGGCATGGGAGAAACAACCTCAATTCCATCAGGTGCCACACCATCATTACTGACAGGATATTGACCACCTTTTAATTCCTTCACCTCTGCATAGGTAGTCTTGTCTTCAAAGGCAACCAATTCATTACTATTGGCATCCACCAAAGCCTCCCACTGAGCCAAGGGTTCATCCGCAAAAGTTACCTGAATGGCATAAACCAATTTGAACTTTTCAGAACCATTAGCCACTGGAATAAATAATTGTTCCATTTTCCCCCAATTGGCATCTGCGGCATCCACTGCCAAATATTGTTCAACCGTTGAACGAGCTTCAACCTCAGGAATGGCTGGATCAATTGATAGATTGATGTCACCCCAATTACGGGTGCCTGTTAATACCAAATTACCATGATTAATAACAGCGGTAACGAATGAATTTCTGACTTTAATTCCATTGAAAGCACGTTTAGCATTAATTTGAATCAGCGCACCGTCGTTCAAAACCGTGACTGTTCCTGGATTTTGCATTTGATCCACATCAATGTTTAAACTGGTTCTGTTGGCTGATACAAACGATATAAAAGCGTCCCATGCCAACTCTTGGGTTTTCTTGATATTAATGCTGTCAGAACTTGAAACACCTGCTGGCCAATGTAGATTATTATTTTTAGCCGTTCCCGGTATCAGTGGAATGGACGTGATTAAAGTGCCAAATCGTCCACTTCTTTGATCAATAAAAGCCGCTTCAGGCTGTATGCCCAATGTGGATAATTTATCATCAATAACCGCACGATGGTTTCTACCAAGCTGCTGCACCGGTAGGAAATTATTCGAAGTATTTAATATCGGAGAGCGAAACGTTAAATTTCTATTGCTTGAAGAATCTGGTTGCTTGATTGCAAACGAAGATCCAAGCATGAAAACCAATAAAAATGAAATAACTGTTTTCTTAATCATAAGCACCCCTTATTAATGTAATTCTAATTGATGTCAAAATTTAATGAATTTATTCATAAATTTTAGACCTGCTTATCAAATTCAATCTACAACCAATCATTACTATTGGATTGCAGTTAGTTGTATTTTTGAGTACTCTTAATAAGTCATGAAATAGGTAAAAACCAGACTTATGCAAGGGATTCAAACTATTATTATCAAACATCACAAATTATTTATCAGGACAACTGTTGGACATTAGATGTCGTTTCAGGACAACTCTTGTACATTGAATGATATTTCAGGACAGCAACGCGTTATGATGGAAAATTGATAGGAAAATGTGTGTTCGAAGGTTATTACTGACAGAGAACCTGTATCTTAGGAAAAGTATAGATGATCTATTGAAGATACGACTTTAGTTAGGTTTTGCATTGTTTTTTGTTCAGTAGGATTTATAGAAGGTGCTGTAGCATACCATTCAAGTACAAACTGGAATTTTTCAGAGCTTCCTTAAACCTCTGATGTGTCTACTAAATATGGCTATTTTGTACCGGTGAAATTAAATATTCGACTTAGTGTTGCCTTGTGCCACTCTACGGCTAACAATAATGCCTATTCTGGCGTATAATCCCAGCCATGAATATAACAGATCAACAAACCGAAATCCTGGCACAGCGCAGCAACCAACAATGCGAATTATGCCGTTCAGAAGATAATTTATCCGCGTACTTAGTGTCACCCAAAGAAGGCAACGATGTCAGCGACTATGTTTATGCCTGCGAACAATGTCAATCACAAATCAACGACCCCGAGACACTGGATGTTAATCATTGGCATGGCTTGAACGAAAGCATCTGGAGCGAAGTTTCCGCCGTTAAAGTCCTTGCCTGGCGTGTTCTAAAACACCTGCAAAAAGACCACGGCCCACAGGAATTAATAGACATGATCTACCTCACCGATGATGAACTCAGCTGGGCCAAAGACGGTTTTAGTATGGGCGCTTCGGTGGCAGAAGAAGACGAAGAAGAGAAACACCGCGACAGCAACGGTGATGTGTTATCCGATGGTGATGACATCTTTTTAATTAAAGACCTCAAAGTCAAAGGCGGCGGCTTCACCGCCAAACAAGGCACCAAAGTCAAAGGCATCAGCCTCGTGGCCAACAACACCAACCATATCGAAGGCCGCGTCGAAGGTCAACGGATCGTGATTCTCACCGAATTTGTAAAGAAACAATAGTATCGTAGGTTGGCGCTGAGCTTGCGAAGCCCAACATCATAGCCACAATTCCACCAAATTGTTGGGCTTCGCTTCGCTCAGCCCAACCTACGGCACTAAAAAACCCTGCCCTCGACATCCTCGGCCTGCCTTAAGAGGCCCTAATGTTGGTGAGCCGGGGATCCAATCGCTTACAAGTCCATTCTGTTGCGATACACCTACATCCTTGTAGGCGAGTTCACACAGTGAACAAAAGCGAAGCTTTTCTAAAATTCTACACCATTCAAAACCCAAACATGGGCTTCCGGGTCACCAACATTAGGGCCCTTTAGGGCAGCTCGAAAGCGTTGATAATTTTTTATGTTTCATCCAGAGTTTACTGTCCAAGCAAAGCCAACTAACAAAACTATCAGCTATTTCGCTAATTCCTGCCTGGCCTTAATCCCTAAGGTCTTCTGATCAAACTGAATTTGTAACGGCATTTCATCTACAGACCAGGCCGCGATATGAATATGCGGACTTCTGCTGTAACCATTATTACCCACCTTAGCAACAGCTTCTCCGGCTTTAACTTCCTGACCTTTTTTAACGTGGATTTCTCGCACATGAGCCAATAAAACCCGGGTATTACCTTTTTTTCGAAAGGTGATTGAACTGGCTCGTCCCGGCGTCATAATGCCGGGTTTATTGGTGACATCATTAATATAAATAGCCTCAACAACACAATCACAAGGCGCCAGAACCTCTTTTCCAAAACCAAACCAATCGGTATTTTCAAAGCCTTGATTCATAAACGCCCGCTGAAAAACTTTCCCTTCAACCTTAACTAATTCCTGGATAACACAATCCGTGCCAAGAGCATCACCAAGCGACTTAAACTGGCCATCCCAATGTTCAGTGCAAGAGAACGATTCTTTATGCGGTGAATGAATTTTTATGGTACCACTGCCAATTGATTGGCTGCAGAATCCTATTAATAACAGACAAACAAATATACATTTCAATTTCAATTAATCACTCACGATTTGAGCCTAAAGAATCAGACTGCTTTTTTCGTGCAGGCGTTAGCACTGATTCAAACTCACCGGCCTCAAAGGCCACAAGCAGCTGTTTTTCGTCTTTATCCAGTTTTGTTTTACGCATCTACTACCTCAAAGACTTCACCGCCAGTGCCAACATCACATACGCCCAGCCATGAAAAATCATCTCAATCGCAATCATCAAACCGATAAACCACAAGGCAGATTCGGGCCACTGGAAAAAAATCATGGTGCCTAAAGCCAAAGAAATAACACCGGCAAACACCAGCCAGCCCCAGTTCAGGCCGTAACCTTTTAGTTGAAAGCCCATCACAATGCGGAATAAACCGGTGATAATAAATGCCGCGGCCAATAAAGCGGTTAATGCCATAGAACCCACCACCGGCTCAGTAATCAGCATAATACCGACCAATAAATACAGTGCGGCAATGACCACATGACCAAGGATGCTTTTCCAGCCTTTGTGCTTAAACGCCTCAAAAACCTGCATCACACCACCAATCAACAGCAGTACACCAAAAAACAAAATCGTCACCACAGTCATCGCCACACTGAGGCCTAAACCAATGGTGCCCAGGATAATAAACACAATCCCCAAAGCCAACAACCAACCCCATTTTTGTGGCAAATCACCGATAACAAGATTGGGATCATGGCGGTTATTTTGATTAAGATCTGACATCGTTTACTCCAATTGAGAATGTTATTATTTTAGCATACATTAAACCAAGGATTGCTTTGATTGTGGTAGGTTGGGCAGAGCAACGCGATGCCCAACGTCATAGCCTAATTCCACCAAGATGTTGGGCTTCGCTTCGCTCAGCCCAACCTACGATAATGCCTACATTTATTTTTATAACCTAATGCTGAGACTTATTATTGACGAATAATTGTCAGATTTCATGGTTATACTTAATGGAATACCATCTATTACCGATACAAGCGCTATTCTTATACACTTTACCTTAATTCTGTTGACAGCGTATATCGGGAAACTTAATATTGATATTATTTAACTGACAGCAAAAGAAGGACTAATGCGTTTACTTACTATTTTATTGTTTAATTTTTATGGGTTTAATGTATTGGCGGATACTTGTATAAGTTATATGGGTTTTTCAGAAAAAGAGGGTGAAGCAACAACAATTGCCAGTACTGAACCAATAAAACTTAATGAGTTTGAGCTGTTCGGAAATGTAATTGCAGACCCTATTAATATTGAGTTTTGGGTTGAGAAATGTGTAAATGACGGCGATATCTCATATTCACTATTTGGAACAGCAACGGCATTGGTTTCGGGTAAATCTAAAGGCGCAATGTATTATGATATTGCCGTTATACAAAATAATAAACAATTTGATGGCGTTGTTTTTTATGGAGATAATCTCTTTGTCCCTGGTGATTTCTGGACAGCTCTACAAACAACCTATTTCTCATCGGGTTCTATTTATTCATCCCATACTGGTTTAGATTTAAGCCAATCCTTCACGCTTATCCTTTCTTGTGATAATGCAGTTGGTCTTTATTATGAAGCTTGTTCAGCCGTCAACTCAGATCATTATTTTGAAATAAACCCTCAATCAGATATTAACAACAACGTACTATCAACCATCAACGGCGCCTGGTTTGACCCGGATCATAACGGTTCCGGCTATAATTTTATCCAAACACTGAATGGATTACAGGTTTATTTTTACGGTTATAGAGCCGGTTCGGATGGTGATACTTTATGGCTGGCCTCTGTGTTAGGCCCCAAAACCATCGAAAAAGATGTCACTTATAGCCTGGATATGGGGGCCGGTTTCCTTGGCAATGGTGGCAGCCTGACCACAAAGCCCACCACCCCAAACTCGGGCTTAATGTTATGGGGAACCGCAGAGCTGACTTTTCACAGTTGCAATAGTGGTGAGGTTATTTTAACCAACACTGATGGTGAATCCGTCACTCACAACATTATTTTACTTGCCGGTGCAGAAGGCCTAACTTGTGAATAATTAAAATAATTACCCGATTAAGTAGCTGTTATACGCCACCAATCAACATCGCATCCCCATAGCTGAAGAAACGATACTTTTCGTTAATAGCGTGTTGATAAGCACTGAGGATATTTTGGCGACCAGTCAAGGCAGACACCAACATTAACAGGGTGGATTCGGGGAGATGGAAGTTGGTCAACAAGCCGTCGATGACTTTGAATTGATAACCGGGGTAGATAAAGATATCGGTGTCGCCGGTGAAGGCTTTGAGCTCGCCGTTTTGGGCGGCGGTTTCCAGGCAACGGACGGCGGTGGTGCCGACGGCGATTACACGGCCACCATTGGTTTTGGTTTCTTTCACGGCTTTAACAACGGATTCATCCAGCGCCAACCATTCTTTATGCATTTTATGGTCTTGGATATTATCAGTTTTAACCGGTTGAAAGGTGCCGGCGCCGACATGCAAGGTGACAAAGGCGCTGTTAATGCCCTGCTCTTTTAAACGGTTTAAGGTTTTATCATCAAAATGCAAACCGGCGGTGGGTGCGGCCACGGCGCCGGCAGTTTCAGCATAAACCGTTTGGTAACGTTTGTTGTCAATTTCAGTGCTGTCACGCTGAATATAGGGCGGTAAGGGCATCACACCATGATTTTCCATGATGGTATTGATGTCACGACTTTTATCGAGCGTTTCCACCAAGAAAAACATGCCCTGGCGGCCGGTGACTTGCAGCATCGGCCGGTCGTTAAAATAAATTTCAGTGCCTAAACGTACGGATTTATTGGCTTTGAGCAAAGCTTTGGCTTGTTGATTGTTTAACACCCGCTCAATAAAGACTTCGATTTGACCGCCGGTTTGTTTTCGACCCGGTAAGCGTGCCGGCATCACTTTGGTGTTATTAAAGACCAGTAAGTCACCGGGCTTAAGATAATCAATGATCTCTGTGAACTGACAATCGGTCACTTCGCCGCTGTCTTTATCCATCACCAACAGACGACTTTGACTGCGTTGGGCAATCGGCTGCTGCGCAATCAGTTCTTTAGGTAAATGGTAGTCAAAATCCTTTTTATTCATGATGAGGCCTTTGCATTAATCTGAGTCGGTGGAAAAAAAAAGCTAAAATTCCAGCAATCAAGGCAGGAAACGCAGTCTAATACGCCGTTATTAGCAAGTTTTCTAACGCAGAGTGGTGGAAATTTAGACTTTTTAACTTGACTCACGATTAATGCAAAGGCCTCATAAAAATTTATTGGTCTTTCTTAACTGGAAATTCGATGCTTTGATCAAATGATTCACCTTCATCCGTTTCATATTTTAAGCTAATCTCGACAGTTTGACCGACTTCAATGGCTTGTTTTGGCATCATCAGCATAATATGCAAACCACCGGGCGCCATAGTCAGGCTTTCACCCGCCGCCATCGGTAAGGCTTTTTGCTCACGCATTTTAAAAACACCGTCCACTTCGATGGTTCGGTGAATTTCAGTCATGCCAAAGGCATCACTGTCCGCGCCAACTAAGGTAATGCCCTGATCGCTTTCATTGGTTAAGGTGGCATACGCCGCCAACATGTTGGCATTGGGTGGGCCGGCCCGTAACCAGGCATTATCAACAGTGGGCAATGGGTCGCCGGCCTGCGCCGTGAAGATAAACAAACTTAATATAAATACATTCACTATTTTCATAATTCTCTCGCGATATTGGATAAATCTTCGGCGTGCTGTTGTGCCAGGTCTTGTTCAACAGCTTCCACCATAATGCGTAGTTTTGGCTCCGTACCTGAGGGTCTGATTAATACCCGGCCCTGATCACCTAAGCTTTGATCCACCGCTTCAGCGGCCTGATTTAACTGTTCGTCTGCCGCCAGTTGTTTTGGTTCGGGGTGATTAATATTAATCATGACTTGCGGATAAACCGGCATTTCATCGGCCAGCTCTTTTAAGCTCTGACCTGATTCCATCATGACATTCAGCACCATTAAGGCACTGATAATACCATCACCGGTGGTGGCTAAATCCAGATTCAAAATATGCCCCGAAGATTCACCGCCTAAGGTCCAGTTGTTTTTATGGAGTTTTTGGTGAACATGACGGTCGCCCACTTGAGCCCGTTCAAAGGGAATGCCCAAATCCTTTAAGGCCTTTTCCATACCCTGATTAGACATCAAAGTCCCCACCACGCCACCATTTAAACGATGATTGGCGTGCAGGTGCTTGGCCACCAGGAATATCAGTTGATCACCGTTAACTTCATTGCCGGTGTGATCCACCATCACCACCCGATCGCCGTCACCGTCCAGGGCAATACCGACATCAGCTTTGGTTTCGACAACTTTTTCCTGCAACACCGCCAGTTCGGTACTGCCACAGTCTTGATTAATATTAAAACCATCAGGCTTATTTCCGATGACCACTAAATCAGCGCCCAGTTCAGTAAACACGCGCGGAGCAATTTGATAGCCGGCACCGTGGGCGCAATCCAAGACAATTTTAAAGCCCGATAGCATCAGGTTATTGGCCGCATTTTTGCAGTACTCGATGTAACGCCCATCGACATCACTCAAGCGACTGGCTTTACCTAACTGGCTGGAGTCCACCATGTCCATCGGCTGATCTAACAGGGCTTCAATGGCCAGTTCTTGTTCATCACTGAGCTTTTCACCGTGCTCATTAAAAAATTTAATACCATTGTCATAAAAAGGATTGTGCGAGGCACTAATCACAATGCCGGCACTGGCGTGTAAAGTGCGGGTTAGCCAGGCCACAGCGGGCGTTGGCATCGGGCCGAATAATGTGGTGTTAATACCGGCTGAGACCAAACCGGCTTCTAAAGCCGATTCAAATAAATAACCCGATACACGGGTGTCTTTACCTATGACGATGGTTTTGCCGGGTTTACCGGCGCCCAATACCTTGCCGGCGGCATAGCCGAGTTTTAAGGCAAATTCTGCGGTCATCAATGAGCCGCCGACCTTACCACGGATACCATCGGTACCAAAATAGTGTTTAGTCTGTGTCATGTTGTATGAAGTGTTGACTCATGGTGAGGACATCGCGGGTTTCAGCGACATCATGGACCCGGAAATAATCTGCACCTTGAAAATAAGTAAATTGTGCCACCGCTAAAGAGCCGGCAAGCCGCTGATCGGCATCGCGTCCCAATAAGGTTTTGAACATGGATTTTCGAGACACACCAATGAGCACCGGGAAACCCATTTGCTTTAAGGTACTGATGTTTTTAATCAAGCGCATATTATGTTCTACGGTTTTGCCAAAGCCAATACCCGGATCTAAGATAATTTGATCGGGATCGACACCGGCGCGCATACAGGCTTCCACCCGCTGCTCAAAAAAATCCAACACCGATTGCACCACATTATCGTATTGCGGGTTGTCTTGCATGGTTTTAGGTGTACCTTGCATATGCATGAGACAGACCGGCACATCATACTCGACCGCCACATCAATGGCAGCATCACTTTGTAGGGCGTTAATGTCATTAATAAAATCAGCACCCGCGTGCAAGGCCGCTGCCATGACTTCGGGGTGACGACTGTCGATGGATAAAGAAATATTTGGGTGTTGTTCTCGCAGGGCTTTAATAACCGGTACCACCCGTTCAATTTCTGTTTGCCGGGACACTTCAGCGGCTCCAGGACGTGTCGATTCGCCACCAATATCGATGATATCGGCACCTTCGGCAATCATTTTTTGGGCATGTTCGATGGCAGTTGTATGGTCGTAGAATTGACCACCATCCGAAAAAGAATCGGGGGTTACATTTAAAACCCCCATAATTTTAAAATCCTGTTTCAAGGCCGTAATCAGGTTTGTTCTGCAGCATCTCCGAAGCCGGTTTGTTTCGGATCCGAGGCTTTTTTAGGAGGCTTATTACCGCTGTCATCATCGTCATCACTGGCTTCCCAGCCGGCTGGTGGCGATGGATCATTGCCTTCCATGATTTGAGCGATTTGTTTGCTGTCGATGGTTTCGTATTTAATCAGGGCTTTCGCCATTAAATGTAGTTTCTCGAGGTTATCATGCAAAATTTCTTCAGCCCGCTTATAGTTACGGTCAATTAAATCACGTACCGCTTGATCAATCTTATCGGCGGTGGTGTCTGACATACTCTTATGCTGGGTTACCTGACGACCTAAAAACACCTCACCCTCATCTTCAGAGTAAGTTAACGGACCTAATTCATCTGATAAGCCCCATTTGGTCACCATGTTTTTGGCAATCTCGGTGGCACGTTCGATGTCATTAGAGGCACCGGTGGTGACCGCATCCGGACCACCAATAATTTCTTCAGCGATACGACCGCCATAGAGTGAGGAAATTTGACTTTCCAAAGCTGTTTTACTGTAAGAGTACTTATCTTCTTCTGGCAAAAACATGGTCACACCCAACGCTCGTCCGCGTGGAATAATGGTGACTTTATAAACCGGGTCATGCTCCGGAACCAATAAACCCACAATCGCATGGCCGGCTTCATGATAAGCAGTATTACGTTTTTCAGATTCCTTCATCACCATGGAGCGACGCTCAGCACCCATCATGATTTTATCGCGGGCATTATCAAAATATTCCATGCTGATTTCAGTGGCATCTTGACGGGCTGCAAATAAGGCCGCCTCATTCACTAAGTTAGCCAAATCCGCGCCGGAAAAACCCGGTGTACCACGGGCAATAACGTTCGGTTTCACATCGTCTGCCAATGGCACTTTTTTCATATGTACTTTTAAAATGGCTTCGCGACCTTGAATGTCCGGTAACGGCACCACCACCTGACGGTCAAATCGACCGGGACGCAATAAGGCCGGATCAAGGACGTCAGGACGGTTAGTGGCGGCGATAACGATGACGCCATCATTGCCTTCAAAACCATCCATCTCAACCAATAGTTGGTTGAGTGTTTGTTCGCGTTCGTCATGACCACCACCTAAACCGGCACCCCGTTGGCGACCGACGGCATCAATCTCATCAATAAAGATAATACAAGGGGCGTTTTTCTTGGCTTGTTCAAACATATCGCGCACCCGAGAGGCGCCGACACCAACAAACATTTCCACAAAATCAGAACCCGAAATACTGAAAAATGGTACTTTAGCTTCACCTGAGATGGCACGCGCCAATAAGGTTTTACCGGTACCAGGCGGTCCAACCATCAAAATACCGCGCGGAATTTGACCACCTAATTTATTGAATTTCGTAGGATCTTTGAGAAAATCCACCACTTCAGAGACCTCTTCTTTGGCCTCTTCAGCACCGGCCATATCAGCAAATGTGACCTTAGCACTTTCTTCACTCAATAATTTGGCTTTGGATTTACCAAAACTCATGGCACCGCCTTTACCGCCGCCACCTTGCATGTGACGCATAATCAGGAAAAACAGGCCGATAAAGAGCAGTATCGGGAAAATGGTTTCAAAAATACGCCAGCCCCAACCATCCTGTTGTGGCGCTTTAATGGAGTACTTCACATCATTAAGGATTAAATCATCTTCCAAGTGGGGATCATCACCGGCTTGAACCGTAAGTTGCTCGC
>Ga0209344_10005016_pt1 | contig 11701 bp, 2 predicted proteins | sample Cruoilmetagenom6_FD_187293 | JGI IMG/M metagenome (GOLD analysis project Ga0209344, IMG submission 187293) | Oil polluted marine microbial communities from Coal Oil Point, Santa Barbara, California, USA - Santa Barbara Oil Seep Sample 6 (SPAdes)... | ecosystem: Environmental > Aquatic > Marine >...
CCTTTTCATACCACATGGCAACATGAAGAAGTACATGGCGTGATAGAAAAAAATGGGTATATGACAATTTCCACCTTAACGGACATTCTAGAATATGTATAATGAACATGGATGTGAAAAAAGAAATGGCATTGAAGAATATACCTACTAAAGCTTCTCAAGAGTTTCGAAATTTCCCAATGGTACCACGAGTGGTTTATGGGAAAGGTAGTTTTGATAGCCTCGGCGATATATTAATGCCGAAACGTAAGCATTCTGAGGCTCCAATGATTTTTTTGGTAGATGATGTTTTTGAAGATACGGTTCTTTTGAATCGAATTCCTAACATATTCTGTGATCAAATTATATTAATATCCGCGGAAGAAGAACCCAAAACCGATCAGGTCGATGCTTTGGTAAGCATGATACGGGCGAAATTTAGTGAATTACCTTCAGGTATTATTGGTATTGGAGGGGGTACCTTATTGGACTTGGCAAAAGCGGTAGCCATAATGTTAACTAATAAAGGTAATGCGTCAGAATATCAAGGTTGGGATCTGGTTCGTAAAAAGTCTATTTATCATGTTGGCATACCGACTATTAGTGGTACGGGTGCTGAAGTATCTAGAACAACGGTACTATTGGGCCCTGAAAAAAAACTAGGCATCAATTCCGATTATACCACATTCGACCAGGTACTATTAGATCCAGAATTGACGATAGGTGTGCCGAAAGAGCAATGGTTTTATACAGGTATGGATTGTTTTATTCATTGTATTGAATCTCTAAATGGAACCTTTTTAAATGCTTTTAGTAAAAGTTATGGTGAGAAATCTTTAGAGCTATGCAAAGAAGTATTTTTAGAAGATATAGCGGAGTCGGAAAGTAGGGAGAAACTAATGATGGCATCATGGCATGGGGGTATGAGTATAGCCTATTCACAAGTGGGTGTTGCACATGCAATGAGTTATGGATTGGGATATGTTTTAGGTACAAAGCATGGTATAGGCAATTGTCTAGTTTTTCAATATCTAGAGGAATTCTATCCAGAAGGTGTATCATTATTTAATAAAATGCTCAAAAAACATAAAGTAGTATTGCCAACAGGTATTTGCTCTAATTTATCTATGTCGGAAATGGAAACAATGGTTTCTGTAGCAATGGGCATGGAGCCATTATGGGAAAACGCCCTAGGAGAGAACTGGAAATCGATTATAACTTTTGAGAAACTAAAAGCTATTTACCGGAAAATTTGATCATTTTAGTTCTCTATATTTTCCTTAATAATCTAATGGTTGATTTAAACTTGACCCAAGTATGTTATGCAAAAAATAGCAAAATTTATCTATTTTAAAATATTAGGATGGAAAGTTAATGGGGAATTTCCATCTCATGTAGATAAATTCGTAGCCATCGTTGTTCCACATACGAGTTGGTGGGATTTTCTTTTAGGATTGTTAATTCGTGAGGTTTGGGATGAGGAAATAAATTATATCGGTAAGAAGAGCCTTTTTGATTCACCATTCGGTTGGTTCTTCAAATGGACGGGAGGTGCCCCTATAGATCGTTCAAAAACCAATGACACGGTAAAAGCAACTGCACAGATTTTTAGTGAACGCAAAAAGTTCAGGTTATCACTTTCTCCCGAAGGCACACGAAAAAAAGTAGAAAAATGGAAAACGGGCTTTTATTTCATCGCCAAAACGGCAAACGTTCCCATAGTATTAGTTGCCTTCGACTACGGAAAAAAGGAAATTAAAATCTCAGAGCCTATAGCGCCTACTAATGATCAAGACGCCGATTTTAAAAAATATCATGCTTTTTTTGATGGGGTAAAAGGGAAACACGGGAAAGGTTTTTAATTGCCAAAAAAATTCAGCCGATTAGACCAATTTAAATACTTAGATTATATTATTTTTTATTTTGATAAAAGATTATTTTTTATTGAAATTCAGAAAAAAAAACATACGTATAATTACATTGTAAATAATACAAAATTCACAATATCAAAATTTGATTTTGAATATTATAAGATAGTTTTTGTTGAAAGTACTTTTAAAAATACGCTAAGAAATACCGAACTTTTTTTGTTCCATTTTTGGACATTTTTTTACAAGAAATTAGATTGATTACTATTGAAATGCAAACTATTTTTTAAGCATCTTCACCTAAAATTGCACTTTAACGATTAAAATTAACGTTAATCGTAAAATATAATTAATGAAGCTTGTCTTCAAACTAAAATATATATTCTTGTTGCTAATATATTTTTTGCGATTTTAATTATTAAAATTTCCCCCCTCAAAAAAGGTATTTATTTCGTACCCCACAAGCGAAATTGAATTAACCTAAACAATGCTTTGGTTTTTATTAACCAAACCATCTTAAATGACCAAAAATTACTTTGGCAGAAAATTTCGAAGTTTGCTTAACATGGACACTGATCCATGTATTTCCTTTCGTTTTTTAAGTTCCGAATTAAGGCTCCGATCTTTTGACGGTCTTCTTTTCGCCTATACATATTCCAACACCCTATTCACTCAATTTCCTTTACGCAGTACTATGAGAAAAATTACATTACTCCTAATTCTTTTTTTCTATTCTTTCAGCGCATTTAGTCAAACCCCATGTTCCGATCTAAGTACTTTGGATTGTGATGAGGTGGAAGTGACCCTGCCGATCAATTTAAGTTTTGATGGAAGCCAAGGCGGTATTTTGTCGACCGGTTTTACTATGGTAGACCCACCATCTTCAAGATTATCAGCAGATGACACCGGGGCCGACCCAAATATTACAGGTCTTTTGAGCGGTAATCTAGCGTTAACCGGAGGTTCGCTGAAAGTTACAGCTACCAATGGAATAAATTTCAGTCAAACTTCAGGATTTCCAAAGAGTACCTTTACAAACTCTCAAATGAATGCCCTTGGTGTGGGATTTGAAGCGGCTTCGAATACCATCAATATTTCAGCAACAATAGATCAGCCTAATTTTACGGGCAGTACTAATAGTGGCACAACTGGTTCACAACAGGCAGGAATATGGCTTGGATTAAATGAAAACAATTTTGCCAAGTTGGTGGTGGTAAAAGCAAATGCTACCCAGCAAAAGATTCAGTTTGCACTGGAACAGACCGACCCCAATAATGCGGCGAATTTGATTTTAACAGAATTAAATACGGGTAACTTTAATACAAGCGGAGTATCGCAAATAAGTTTTCGTATTTCCATTGACCCCTCCGATAATTCGGTAAGGGGTTTTTATAGTTTAGACGGTGGAAGCGAAGTTCAAGTGGCACAGTCGGGAACCGAGTTCTTGACGGCACCAACATCCTTTCTCAATGGAATTGATCACGACAACAATATAGGTTCGAACAATCTAACGTTTGCCGGAATAATGACCTCTACCAGAAGAGCTTCTGGCGGTTCTATGGAAATTTCATACGATTCATTTTCTGTTACGGAAGAGATCACTCCATTTGTAGCACACATAAACTTTCAAAACAATCCGAGTTTTACAACACCACCAACCGGTTACTTAGCAGACTATGGAAAGGCATTTGGTAATTCTAGTGTAACCGTAGGTACGGAAAACTATGAATATGGCTGGAAACTGGCTTCAGACGGAACCACACCTATAGACATTTCCAACGAAGCATCCAATAATGGTGGTTCAGGGGCTTCTGGAGGTGCAGGTAGAAATAGAATAGCCTCAACGTATTCTGGAGCATTAGACCTAGAAAAATTAGAAGGGACCTTACTACACTTTCAAGGTGATAATATCATGTCCAATACAGGCGGTAACCAACCCTGGGCTGGTCAACCGAGGGGCAATGAGGTAATCTGGGAACTTGAAATTCCCAATGGCACCTATGCGGTTACGATCGGCCTAGGTGATAAGGGTGCTAGCAATATTGACAGTAGGCATAGTGCTACTATTGAGGGATATACCATTATTCCCGCTTTTGTCCCTAGTCCAGGGCAAACAGTGGTTGAAAGCATGATTGTAGAAGTGACCGATGGATTTTTGACGATGAACGGTGTTGGAGGTTTCAACTCCAAAATTACCCATATTGATGTAATCGAAAGTTCGGGAACGCCCGTAAATGGAGTTCTTTTCTTCTCTCCAAACACCACAAGTGAAACAATTGACGCTGGTACAGTAGGTTCTTTTTCAAGCACTCTATCTGGTGTAGGAGCAACCAATATTGGTTTAATAATCAATGACAATATAAATGCTGTAAATAAGAACTCAACAGATTCCAATGATTGGTTAACTATACCCACGACCAATACTATTGGTCTTTTTGATTTCGCAATAGACGCTACCAACTTGGCGGTAGACGATTTGAGAAACAACAAAATAATTGCAACAGCGAAAGGTTTTATCCCCGCAGAATTAAGTGCTGATTTAACGGTCACCGCTGTTGCCGTTTCAGAAATTACAGCGCCTTTCCGCATGAATATTGTTGGACAGGACTATACGAAAGATGCGGATCTATTTATCGCTGAAACCCCGGGTTATTTAGTGGAGACCCAGCCTACCGAAACAGCCAATACGCCCTATACCGTCGCAGGCGGTCATACCGAGCTCTACCATCCTAGGAGGTTCGGTTCAGAATTCAGTTATAATTTTCCCATTGCCAATGGCAACTATACTGTTGCTATTCATAGTTTAGAGAATTTCTTTGATACGGCAGGTGCAAGAATTTTTGATATTTCTATAGAAGGGAACACGGTTGTAGACGACTTAGACCTTTTTGCTTCCTATGGCGAAGGGGTCTTGGCCCTATTGAGTTTTGAAGTAGAAGTGCTGGATGGCGAACTCAATATAGATTTTTTAGCATCTACTAACAAAGCTATCGTACAGGCAATAGAAATATTACCTGCCCCACAAAGTAACGAGAACGACATATTGACATTCACTTTAGTGGAGCAAACGGGCGAAGCGACTATTGATACTGATAACCATACTGTGACAGTAGAGGTTAACCACGGCACCGATATCACGGATCTTGTACCCACCATAACTGTTTCGGATAATGCAACAATAAGTCCTGAATCTGGTGTGACCAATGATTTTACAAACCCAGTAGATTATAGTGTAACGGCCGAAGACAGTACAATTCAGTTGTGGTCCGTTAACGTTACCGAAGAAGTCCCTGTCAACACTGCACCGCAAATAACCACAGCGACTACCATAGAGGTTACTGAAAATCAGACAGCGGCCATTGATGTGAATGCCACTGACGATACCGATTCAGAGAACTCGGGATTAATTTTCACCTTGAGCGGCGGCAATGATGATGGACAATTTGACATTGATGCTGGTTCAGGAGTAGTTACTTTCGTAATAGCGCCCGATTTTGAGGTGCCTACAGACTCCAACACCGATAATATATACGATATACAAGTAACTGTTACAGATTCAGGAAGTCTTTCATTCACCCAAGATATTGCGATTACCGTGGTGGATGAATTTGAAGCCCCCAGCAATGAATTCTCCTATATTGAGAATTTCGCATACACACCAGGTAATCTGAAAGTAGTATCTGGTGGATCCTGGGCTCCTGAGGTGAATAATACAAGCGGTGTTGAGCTTCCCGATGCCCCTGTTGTGGCAGAAGGTCTTACAAATGGCACCACGCACTCCGTGAATATAGAAAACCTGAACACTACTATAGACTATCTCACGCTAATTAATAATCCTGCCGATCTTGTTGCTAATGTTCCGTTTTATTTTGGCACCTATTTTAAATTTTCTGAAATAGGAACAGGGAATTCAAATAGAATCCGGGTCGCCATTCGAGTGGATGACGATGCACCTGGAGATCAGTGGATAAGACAGATTATCGGAAGATATGATGGAAATATAAAAGCTAGATTAGGCTTAGGAGGAACAAACTCCAACGCTGGTGAGGAAGTTCTTTATGAAAACCAATTAGTGCAATTTGTTGTAAAAGGGGTGTGGGATGGCATTAATACTATAACATATCAATATACTTTATCACCTACCATATCGGAAGGTGATAATTTATGGATTTCGGCAATTTCTGATCACACAACTTCAGGATCGCCTAAATTGGGACGAATCTTCATTGGTTCCACTTCTGTCAACAATACCGGTAAATTAGGTCCTCTTCGTTTGAGTACCGATTATTCGCAAGTAGTCACCGAATTGGTGAATAATGTTCCAAATGCAAGTTTTACTACGTCTATTTCTGATTTAACCGTTAATCTAGATGCTTCTTCCTCTCAGGACGATGGTTCTATTGCCACCTATGATTGGGATTTCGGCAATGGGGACAACGCAAATGGTGCAACGGTATCCTATGAATATCCAACTGCGGGCACCTACACAATTTCTTTAACGGTAACCGATGACCAGGGTCTTACGAGTTCCGCAACAATTCGAGAGGTGACGGTAGTAGCGCCATTTATTGTTACTTCTTTCCCCTACAGGGTGAATTTTCAGGATGCAGCTACAACTCCACCCACAGGGTATGTTAAGGATTATGGACTACCCTATGGCACCAACGGAGGTGGTCTTACATATGGTTGGATCAAACTATCCGATGGACAGCCAATAGACCTGACAACCCCGGGCAATGGTGTTGGCCGTAATCGCGGTACATATCTTGGATTGGACCTATTACAGCAAACCTTGGTTCATATGCAAGGAAATGATGTTGGCAGCTGGACAGGCAATAGGCACAATGAGGGTGTATGGGAAATTGAAGTTCCCAATGGATGGTATGAGGTTTCCGTTAGTGTGGGGGATCCAAATCAAGATGGAAACCTGAGTGAGACACCGGACCATTTTATAAGTGTCGAGGGCATTACTGCCATTGATATTTATGATGTTGATTCTGATTTGCCTAACGGAGACCTTGGACGTTTTTCTAGTGGTACGGTCGTGGTACAAGTGTTGGATGGCAAATTAACGATAGATGCCGATAATCCGCTTGCCAATAACACCAAGATTAATTCCGCCGTAATCTCCGAAACTTCAAATCCAAGATCTACAGAGACGGATATTCTTACGTTTGCAATAACCGAAGATACTGCTTCGGCCCTAATTGATTCAGAAAACCATACCGTAACTCTAGAAGTTCCCAACGGTACAGGCTTAACCTTAACGCCGACAATAACATTGTCCGAAGGTGCTACTATTACACCTTTATCAGGTGTTTCACAGGATTTTAGCAATCCAATAAATTATACGGTTACCGCAGAGGATGAAACCACTTCCCAAGTTTGGGAAGTAACAATCACGGAAGCCTCTCCTCCCAACCAGACCCCTGTGGTAGATAATCAGTCTTTTATAGTAGCCGAGGATGCCGCTTTAAATGCCGTTGTGGGAACGGTTGTTGCCACAGACGATGGTACCTTAGTGTACAGCATTAACGCCGGAAATGAAAGTGGTGCATTTTCAATTGACGAGACAACCGGGGAAATCACGGTAATTACTCCCCTTGATGCCGACACTGTTGCGCAGTACCTTTTAACTGTAGAAGTCTCCGATGGAGAACTGGTTGATGATGCTATTGTTACAATTGACATCACCGATGTAATTGAAATAGAAAATTGTAACCCTTTGAGCACCCTACCATGTGATCAAATTGTAACAACATTACCGTTGAACCTGGCATTTGACGGTTCTGAAGGTGGATTGGATGATAACAATGGAAATGGTATAGGCTTTTCCATGGCAGATCCACATTCGGGCAATAGACTTGCGGAAGATTTACCTATCAGCATCTCTGATGTAAAAGGCTATGAACCTTCAAAGTTGAATATCGTCAATTCCAATCTCGTACTGACCGCATCAAAAGGAATTGCATTTGTGGATAACAATGCCCAAGTGAATACTTTGGGAGTAGGACTGCAAATTATTAATTCCCCTTTGACCATTGAGACCAAATTATTAGGTATCGTTACAGGGGGCGGTTCGGCTCAGGCCGGTATCTGGTTCGGTATCGACGATGAAAATTTCGTAAAACTTAATGTGAACGGAGACAATGTTGAACTGCGACGTGAAATTGGTGGAGCTTCCATAAATGGAGCTTCTACACCTGATCAAATTGCATTTTCCAATACAGGCGTTTCCGGCAATGATGTTACATTAAGATTGATAGTTGACCCTATAGCTTCAACTCTGACCGCCTATTATGCCATTGACAATGGCGCATTTGTTCAGCTAACCAAGACCAACTTTGATAATCTCGGCCTTCCCCAAGCATACTTGGACGGCAGGCTGTTAAATGTAGAAAATGGCTCTGCAAGCTTTGCAGGAGTCTATGCTACCTATAGAAATGGTGCCAGCTATGACACCACATTTGATTATTTCTCCGTTTCGGAAGAGAACAATCCACCGGTTATCGCTGACCAGAATTTTGCAGTTGCCGAGGATGCAGCGCTTAATAGTGTAATCGGGACGGTCATAGCAACGGACGATAACTCCTTATCATTTAGCATAACCGCAGGTAATGGTGGTGGGGAATTTGCCATCGATGGTAGCAGCGGGGAAATTACCCTATTGACGGCACTTGACTATGACACAACACCACAATATCTTCTTACTGTTGAAGTAAGTGATGGAACAAACACTGCTTCTGCCAATATTACCATTGATGTCACCGACATCGTAGAACTACTTCCCTGTAGTCCACTTAGTACGTTGCCCTGTAACCAAATTGAAACCGCACTACCGTTGTCACTTGATTTCACCATGGACAATGGCAACCTCTCACAATCAGGGATGACCATGGTCTTGGAACCCAGTGAGAGATTACCGGAAGATGTTGCAATTGCAGATGCCAATGTATTGGGTTATGCACCAAGCCTCATTTTACAGAGCAATTCAGGCTTAACTATAACGAGTACCAAAGGCATCTTTTACAGTCAGTTGGCTACTCAAGGTTCACCAAATAGTGGCAATACCAATTCTCAAATGAACGCCTTAGGGGTAGGTCTAACTACCCCCACGACTACTTTTAGTATTTCATCTACTTTGGAAAATCCAGATTTTTCAAGCAGCACGGGGAATGGCGCTCAGCAAGCAGGGATCTGGTTTGGCATAGATGAGGACCACTATATTAAATTGGCCATTGTAAAAACAAGCTCTACTACCAAAAAGTTACAGTTACAGGTAGAGAATATGGACCAAAATACCCCACAAACGGCATTTTTGGAACTAAACACTCCAAATATTGCCTCTTACACCGGGGAGATTAGCGTACGACTGGAATTGGACCCTGTGAACTACACGGTGAAGGGATACTATACCCTAGACGGTGGTAGTGAAATCTTGATTTCGGAAGAAGGAGTAGATTTCTTTCCTGTTCCGTCCAATTACTTTGCAGGAACTTCATACGATACAGTTAATCCTTCGAATACTTTAAATTTCGCCGGAATATTTACTACACATCGCAATGCTGCAGTTGATCAGTCAATAACTGTGCTTTTTAAAGCATTTGAAATTGAAGTGGGGCAAACTGTACCTGCCTTGACCTTTGATGCACCAGTACTTAATTTCTCAGGGGCAGCTGGTGAAACCATTGCTCCTCAGACAGTAACAGTTTCGGCAAATTCAGGCAGTCCCACTATTACACTTTCAGATGACCCCGATGCTGGTGGATGGTTGGTTTTACCTACCGATCCGCAGTTGGGAACATTAGAATTGGGTATCCTTCCCAATCTTCCAGTGGGGAACTATAATACAACGCTTTTTGCGCTTGACCAACCGGATTTGGGCTATTCCAACGCCGAAATGATGATTAATCTGGAAATCACTGAGCCCGTAAATAACTTCGCCGTCAATGTTAATTTCTCGGATGCGGCTTCTGCAGCTCCTTCGGGTTATGAGAAAGATGCCGGTGATGCCTATGCCAATAGGGGCAACGGGTATTATTACGGATGGTTGGACGCCAATACCTCTGCCCCGGCAGATCTTGTCAAAAATGGTAGAAACAGAAATATTACTGGCGTAAGTGATCTTAACAACACCTTGATACATCTGCAATATGGTAATGTATCGGCAAATGCTGCCAATGGATATTTGCCAGATGCCAAATGGGAAATTGAAGTTCCCAATGGTAGTTATCTGGTTACCGTTTTCGTAGGTGACCCTTCTGTAGATAATCCCGCTTCCAGTACTCCCGCTCACCGAATAAATGCCGAAGGTGTAAATTTGGTAGATAATTATATCCCGACAGGAGGCATCGGCAACAGCGCTCGTTTTACTTCCGGTAGCGCAACGGTCAATGTTACCGACGGCAGATTGACCATTGACCCCCTAAATGGAGGGTTCAATACTAAAATAAATAGTATTCAGATCGTCTCGACAACTACTGCTATACAAACACCACGAGTGGCGGGTGTTACACCATCCGACGGGGCCATTGCTGTTTCTGTAACGCCTACAATTTCAGCAAACGAACTCTTCCTTCCAAATTTTGACAGTGAAGGAAATGCAGGTGTCGATAATTCCACAATAACCACTACCACGGTTAAATTGTTCAAGCAAGGAAATACAACACCTCTTGGAGCCAGTGTCAATGGAACAGGGGGGGGAGATGCCATTAACCTAGCGCCCGACCAACCGTTGGAAGCCAATACCACATATGTCTTGGTAATCGATGGCGTTTTGGATTTGGTAGGGGAACCTTTTGAATTCTTCACATCATCATTCACAACAGGTAGCGGAAATACAGGCCCGGTTACGGACCTTGATAATGTTGCCTTTACAAATGCTGGTCCAGTTGCCAATGGTGCTAAATATTCCACATTGACCATAGGCCCTGATGGAAAATTATATGGCCTAGTGATTACCGGTGATATTCACCGATGGAGCATCAATACAGATGGCACCTTGGCCAACAAAGAAATTTTGAATTCCTGGATGAGTGCCACACAAGGAAATTATAGTAGTCGTACAGCCGTAGGTCTTACGTTTGATCCTGCTGCAACGTCCAATAATTTAATTGCCTATATAACCCATGATTCCGGTGGTTTGAATAATGCCCCTGCTTGGGATGGAAATCTTTCCCGTTTAACAGGAGCGAATCTTGAAGTTCACGATCTTGTCCTGACCAATTTACCAAGGTCTAAAAAAGATCATTTAACAAATAGTATGGATTTCAAGGAAGGAGAACCTAGGGTGATCTATTTCAATCAAGGGAGCAATAGTGCCGCAGGAGCCCCAGACAATGCTTGGGGAAACAGAAAGGAACGTCTTCTTTCGGGTGCTGCATTGCGTCTAGACCTAGATAAGCTTCCCGAAAGTCAATGGCCTTTAAATGCCAAAACAACAATGGACCCTGTGGCGATTAACAATGTTAATGTTAATTCCCCTACACTGACTTCTACAGTTGCAACCTATACTGAGGACGGTCAAACTTATGCAGATGACGGAACCTATAATCCATTTTATGTAAATGCGCCATTGACCTTATTTGCAACGGGTATACGAAATGCCTACGATTTGGTTTGGCATAGTAACGGTCAATTGTACATTCCTACCAATGGTACTGCCGGAGGAAGTAATGCACCTGCATCGATCGATGGAACCAGAAGACCGGATGGTACTTTTTACGACCATAGCAATTCTCTTTATCCTGTAATTCCTTCTTCCAACGGCAACAATGTGCAACGGGACTGGTTATTCAGGGTAGACCCTAATGCCAACCTAGGCTTTTACGGGCATCCCAACCCTTTATTGGGAC
>Ga0209344_10005017_pt1 | contig 11701 bp, 10 predicted proteins | sample Cruoilmetagenom6_FD_187293 | JGI IMG/M metagenome (GOLD analysis project Ga0209344, IMG submission 187293) | Oil polluted marine microbial communities from Coal Oil Point, Santa Barbara, California, USA - Santa Barbara Oil Seep Sample 6 (SPAdes)... | ecosystem: Environmental > Aquatic > Marine...
CGCGATGCTCAATGTAATATGATGTGGCAACGCGCGAGAGCAGCGTGTCGAACTCAACAGAGGTCAGGCCGCGTCGGATCGAGCCTTGCGAAATATGGTTGAGCGCCTGTGTCGGGCGTTCACGGCGCAACAGCGAGCGGACTTTGCGTGCGGCATTGCGGAAGTTGCGCGAAAAGTCAGGGCGCGGACCTTCTGCGACCGCATATTGAAGGTGCGCGGCGCGGCGATAAACCCGTGGAGCCGGGCGAACCGGTGCAGCAGAACTGGACGGGCGACGGCGTAACGCCAGCTTGTGAATTTTTTGAGCTTGCGGAAGGTCAGCGTAGTTGGCGAGCCAATCGCGCAATTCAGCATAGTTGGAGCGATAGGCGGTTGGGTGCATGTAGCGTTGGTACTGCACATAGCCCATCAACACGTCATTTTCCAATGCGGCGATGAGGCGGTCTGCCTGGCGCCATTCGCCACGTTCTTGAACGGAGAAAATGCGTTTGTAGCGATCCTGGTCTTCAGCACTCAAGACTGTGAGAGTTTGAGCCGTTGAGGAGGCAGTCTGATAGTCTGCAGCGACAGCGCTTGTTCCGGAGCCCAACGTCAAAACCCCGGCAAAAAGCCAGGCGACGCATAACATTCCTTCGAAAATTTGACGCTTACGCAACACTCACTCCCCCAGCCAGAAGCCGATATCTTACACGGCTCAGCCCTTCCAACAAGTTGAGAGAGCATTGTTTGAGTGTTAATTTTTGAACTAGTTAACGCCGCTCAGGCGTCATCAAGTTTTGCTTTAAACGCAAGCAGGTCGCGCCATGCAAGACGCTTTTGCGCCGGTAAACGAAGCAAATAGGCCGGGTGAAAGATCGGAAGTGCCGGTATTTCCAGCGCGCCCACTTTTACCAAGCCCCAATTTCCCCGAAGTTTCATGATGCCACCGTTTGAGCCCAGCATCTGTTTGGCCGACACAGCACCTACGAGCAAAAGCAACTTGGGAGCGGCAAGTTCAATGTGGCGTTCAACAAATGGCGCACACATGGCCAATTCCGCAGGCGTTGGCGCCCGGTTTCCTGGTGGCCGCCACGGCAGGACATTCGTCAGATAGGTGTTACTTCGATCAAGGGTGATAGACGCCAACATTCGGTCCAACAAATGACCGGCCTGGCCAACAAAAGGCAGGCCTTGAATGTCTTCATCCCGACCCGGTGCTTCGCCCACGAGCATGACATCTGCGTCGCTGTTTCCATCTGCAAAGACCAGGTTTTTTGCGGTGGATTTCAAAGGGCAGGCATTGAAGGCACTTAGAGCGTGCTTTAGCTCCTCTAGAGATTTGCAACTTTGAGCTATGGCGCGTGCGTTTTCTGCTTCCGCTATCGCATCTTGGGGGATTGCGTCGAGCGGAATGGTTGCCGGGGAAGACGCGCGAGAACTGTCTTTGTCAGGAGACGCAAAACTTGGTCTCTCAATTGGCGCACGGCGTCTAGCTTCTGGCGCCGGGGATAAAACTGATTCTGTATTTGCCGGTTGTTGTGCGGGCGGCGCGAGCTCATAGCGATTGATCGGCTCATCGCCGATGCCATCGAAAGCGCCAGATTCGACGTAAAATTGCAGCAAAGCAGCCGCATTTTGCGCATCCATATCAATAAGAGCGGTCATATCTATCGTTTTGATCCAATAATCTTCGCCAAATCAAGCATATCCCTGCGGCAGGTGTGGCGTTACAGCCATTGATTGCCTCACCAATCCCATTAGACTCAGGCCCGTGGTCGCATTCTGCCCCCCTTGTATGCTGGCGTCACCCGATTTAGGTCGACTTTTTGTCACATAAGTTGACCTCAACGCGTCAAAACATCATAAGAGAGGCCGAATTTGGGTGCCATTGCCACGGGTCACGGTTGACCTTTGTGGGCAAGGACCAGCCAATCCGTCGCCGCGTGATACCACCATCGGCGGCTGGACGAGGAGATAAAAATGAGCGAAGAAGCCGGGGCATTGCCCGAACGCGAATATATGGAATATGACGTTGTCATCGTGGGCGGGGGTCCAGCTGGCCTATCGTCTGCCATCCGGCTGCGTCAGCTCGCGCTCAAAGAAGATTTTGATCTCTCCGTTTGCGTGATCGAAAAAGGGTCAGAGATTGGTGCGCATATTCTGTCCGGTGCTGTCATCGATCCGATCGCTCTGAACGAGCTAATGCCGGATTGGAAAGAAAAAGGTGCGCCGCTCAACACAGAGGTGAAAAAAGATCACTTCTTGTTTCTTGGGCCATCCGGTGGCATTCGCATTCCCAATTTCATCGTGCCACCATTGATGAACAATCATGGCAACTACATTGCAAGCCTTGGCAATGTGTGTCGCTGGTTGGGCGAGCAAGCAGAAGAGCTGGGCGTTGAAATTTACCCGGGCTTTGCGGGTTCGGAAGTCCTCTATAATGAAGACGGCTCTGTTCGTGGCGTCGCAACCGGTGACATGGGCATCGGTAAAGAGGGTGAACACAAAGACAGTTATACGCGCGGCATGGAATTGCGCGGCAAATACACATTGTTTGGCGAAGGCGTGCGTGGTTCTCTTTCCAAAGAACTGATCCGAAAGTTCAATTTGGACGAAGGCAAGCAACCTCAAAAGTTTGGCCTTGGTATCAAAGAACTTTGGGAGATTGACCCTAAGAAACACAAAAAAGGTCTTATCCAGCATTCGTTCGGTTGGCCGTTAAAAGCGTCCACAGGTGGCGGATCTTTCCTTTATCATTTCGATGACAATCTTGTGTCTGTGGGGTTTGTGGTTCATCTGAATTACAAAAATCCGTATCTTTCACCGTTCGAAGAATTTCAGCGTTTCAAGACGCATCCGTCGATCCGTGAAACATTTGAAGGTGGCAAGCGCATTTCATATGGCGCACGTGCCATCACCGAAGGCGGCTTCCAGTCTGTACCAAAATTGGCCTTTCCAGGTGGTGCATTGATCGGCTGTTCTGCTGGTTTCGTGAACGTGCCGCGTATCAAAGGCAGTCATAACGCCATGGCAACCGGCATGATGGCTGCGGATGCGGCGTTCGAGGCTGTTAAAGGTGGTCGTCAAAGTGACGTGTTGAGCGCGTACGAAGAAGCCTATGTTGGCAGTCATGTGGAAAAAGATCTGAAGCGTGTCCGCAACCTGAAGCCACTTTGGTCTAAATTTGGGTTGATCTTTGGCGTCGGCCTTGCCGGCATCGATATGTGGATGAACCAGTTAGGTATCGGCCTGCCCTTCACACTGAAACACAGCAAACCAGATCATGCGTGTCTGGAACCTGCTAGCAAATACAAGGAAATCGACTATCCCAAACCGGATGGGAAGATTTCCTTTGACCGCCTGTCGTCTGTGTTCCTGTCGGCCACCAATCACGAAGAAGATCAACCTGTGCATCTTCGTTTGACGGATGACACGGTTCCCATTTCGCACAATTTGCCAATTTTTGACGAACCAGCGCAGCGCTACTGCCCAGCGGGTGTGTACGAAGTGATGCGTGAAGACGATGGATCAAATCCACAGTTCGTCATCAATGCGCAGAATTGCGTGCATTGCAAAACCTGTGACATCAAAGATCCAACTCAAAACATCAATTGGACAGTGCCTGAAGGCGCTGGTGGACCCAACTACCCAAATATGTGATCAAAAAGAGGGGCGGAACCTGCTTTTGCCCTTCATTTGAACCCCATCTGCCGAAAATTTGGGTTAGGGTCATGCCAACTGCTGCCGCTGGCTATTTGTCCTGTGGGGGCGAGAAATTGAACTTCTCGCGCATTGGTGAAATGCGCGGTGGATTGGCGAAAGGGTTGAGGCCGCAGTGATTTGGCGTCTTTGGACACGTAGCTTAGGCGTTGCCGCTATGGCGGTTGCACTTGGAGCATGCGCAGGTACTGGCTTTGGGCCCGACCAACGTAACACCGATACTCTCTATGGTAATTATCTGGCAGCACGTTATGCCGGCACGTTGCGTGATATGGGTGCAGCAGCAGACTATTATGCACAAGCGCTAGCGGAAGATCCTGGCAATCCCGTCATCGTCGAACGCGCATTTCTGCTTTCCATCACATCCGGCGACATGCCGATGGGTATTGCTCTTGCCAATCAGATTGTTGAGCGTGACCCAGACAACCGTACAGCGCGTTTGGTCTTGTCACTCGCAGCGCTAAAGTCCGCCAATTATGCTGCGGCAATTGATGAAATAGACGCTGCAGCACCCGGTCCTTTTACGGCTCTTGTTGGTACGCTTGTTCGCTCTTGGGCGGCCGCTGGTCAACAAGATAGAGAACTGACTTATGCGACATTGGAGGCGTTTCGTGAGCGTCCAGCATTTGACTTGTTTCGGGTTTTCCATGAAGGCCTGATTGCTGACTATTTGAACGATATTCCCCGCGCCCGCACGGCTTATTTGCAATCACACGAAGCGAGTGGGCGGGCGAGCTTACGCATCATTCAAGCCTATGGCCGTTTTTTGGAACGTCAGGGCGATACTGAACTGGCGAGAGAAGTGTTTCGGGGGTATGGGCGCTTGGCACCTGACCATCCGATTGTTGGCGCAGCGTTGGCGCGCATTAAAAGTGGACGCATGCCCTCCGGGTTGGTCACGACACCGGCGCATGGATTAGCAGAAGCGCTATATGGGCTTTCCTCTGCTTTGGCACAGGAGAGCGGCATAGACATATCTATTTTGTATGCACAATTGGCTCTCTATTTGCGCCCAGATTTCGATGTCGCCCGGACTTTGCTGGCGGACCTTTTTGAACGCGGCGAGCGACGGGAAGAGGCGAATGCTGCCTATGGCAAAGTGCCCAAAAGCTCACCGCTTTATCAAAATTCTCAAATACAGATCGCAATCAATCTGGATCAAATGGATAGGTCTGGTGAAGCAATTCGCAGGCTGCGAAACTTGATCCGTTTATTTCCAAACTCGGTTGAACCGTTAACGGCGCTGGGCGATATTCTGCGGGGGCGTAAAGATTATGAAGCCGCTGCGAAAGAATATTCAGCAGCAATTGTGCTTAGCGGCGAGCCGAATGCTCGCATCTGGACGATTTATTATGCGCGCGGCATGTGTTTTGAGCGGTTGAAGCAATGGCCAAAGGCGGAAAAAGATCTACAGCTTGCGCTCGACTTGTCTGATGGCCACCCACTGGTCCTGAATTATTTGGGGTATTCGTGGATTGAGCAGAACATCAATCTGGTCGAGGCGATGTCCATGATCCGCAAAGCGGTGGAATTGCGTCCCAATGATGGCTATGTGGTCGACAGTCTGGGGTGGGCATATTATCAGATTGGTGAGTATGAAGAAGCGGTTCAACATCTGGAACACGCTGTCCAACTGCAACCAGATGATCCAACAATAAACGATCATTTGGGTGATGCATTTTGGCGTGCGGGTCGGCACATTGAGGCCAGATTCCAGTGGCGCCACGCGTTGGAGCTTGAACCGGAGCTCGACCAGATAGACCCCATTAAAACAAAACTGGAAAATGGTTTGAAAGACGAGTCAGCGGGCATCTGATGTCTGGTGAATTTGTTGAAATTGCCAATGCCAAGATCAACCTGTCTCTCAAGGTTGTTGGCAAACAGAGTGACGGGTATCATCAGTTGGAGAGCCTTGTCGTCTTTGCCGCTGTCGCCGATAAGGTGACGTGTCGCGACGCCGATGAGTTCGCGTTGGAGATAACAGGTCCATTCTCACAAGGTCTGAGCGCCGACGATGACAATCTGATTGTGAAAACAGGCCGATTGTATGCTGCCGCACTTGGGCGCGATCCTACGGTTGCATTCACTCTCGAGAAAAATCTGCCTGTCGCCTCCGGTATTGGAGGTGGATCTGCAGATGCCGCCGCTGCAATGCGCGCGATGATGCGTCTGTGGGGAGATCCACCGGGGTCTATTTCGGGCTTAGCGCTTCAACTGGGTGCTGACGTGCCGGTGTGCCTGCACAAACAGCCAAGCTTCATGACCGGTGTTGGCGAGAATTTACGCCGCATTCCACGTTTGCCTGAGGTGCACGCGGTTCTGGTGAACCCAGGCGTTGCGGTCTCCACGGCAGATGTTTTCAAAGCTCTCAATGCAGGGCCTGTCGATACACCTGATCGCTTGCCTGTGCTAACAGGTGTCGAAACATTGGACCGCTTGCTCCGTTGGTTAGAGCAGAACGGCAATGACCTTGAGGCACCAGCGATTGCGGTAGCGCCTGTTATCGAAGGTGTTTTGAAACAATTGAGACAGAGCACAGGCTGCAAACTGGCGCGCATGAGTGGCAGTGGGGCAACGTGCTTTGCTCTTTTCGACAATCCCTTTGATGCCGCTGAAGTCGCAGTTGAACTTCGCCAGGCAGAACCCGCCTGGTGGGTGCAGGCAACACGCTTTCTTGGCAGTGAGTAGATGGAGGTTTAGTAAGCGCGGCTAATACAGAAATCGACCAATCCGCTCAAAGCATCGCGTCGTTCAGATGCAGGGAAAATGCCTAGTGCGTCACGTGCCATTTCGCCGTAGTGACGGGCACGGTTCACTGTATCTTCAATCGCACCATGGCTCTGCATGATTTTAAACGCATGTTCGAGATCGCCCTCGTTCTGTTCACCCTTAGTTAAGGTGCGTTTCCAAAAGGCACGCTCTTCTTCATCGCCGCGCCGGAACGCGAGTACGACGGGCAGCGTGATTTTTCCTTCTCGGAAATCATCTCCAACGTTCTTTCCGAGCGTTGCTGCTTTGCCTGAGTAGTCGAGTGCATCATCCACAAGTTGGAAAGCAATACCAAGATTGCGACCGTAGGATTCGAGCGCAGCCGCTTGTTCACCGTTTTGACCGGCAATCACAGCGCCAATTTCTGTCGCCGCCGCAAACAAAGCAGCGGTTTTTGCACTGATCACTTTGAGATAAGCATCCTCAGTGGTGCCCGTATCTTTGGCGGCGGCAAGCTGCATAACTTCGCCTTCAGCGATGATCGAAGCGGCTTCAGACAGAATTTCAAGGGAACGCAGTGAGCGCGTTTCCACCATCATTTTAAATGCGCGCCCAAGCAAAAAGTCGCCAACAAGTACACTTGCCTGATTGCCCCAGATAAGCCGTGCGGTTTGCTCACCCCGGCGCATGTCGCTTTCATCGACCACGTCATCGTGGAGGAGCGTGGCCGTGTGCATGAACTCAACCGAAGCGGCGAGGCGGATGTGATCATTGCCTTCGTATCCGCACATGCGGGCACAAATCAGCGTCAGGATCGGGCGCAGACGCTTACCACCTGAATTAATCAAATGGCTCGCGAGGTCCGGGATCATGGAAACGTCTGAGCTGAGCCGCGCATGGATCAGCTCGTTCACAGCATCCATATCGGCTGAAACGAGCCGTTGCAGATTGCGAACAGCCTGTTCACTCGTTTCACGCTCGCCGTCAAGCGGTACGACTACACCCAAGAGGACCCCCAGTCCGATTCTGTCTCCGGCAATTAGGTTGAGACCCAATGCACGGGAAATAAGGTCAGATGATCGCCTGCCTAAGCGAACAAGTATGTGATAATATAAAAGGGGCAGAGGCCCCGGGCAAGTGCGGCTCAGCGCCGCTCCCCAAGCTGTGATAGGATTTTGACAGCTTTTGCATAGTCGGCATCGAGAAGGGCCGTAAATGAAGGAACTATTGCGGACAAATGACCCCGTTGTGCTGTCTTTTTTGCAGACGCGGTTGGGCCAGGCCGGTATTGAAGCGGTGATTTTCGATACGAACGCCAGCATTGTGGAAGGGTCTATCGGTGTTTTGCCGCGCCGTCTGATGGTTATTGATGATGATTATGATCAGGCAGTTGACATTGTGGCTGAAGCGGAGCGTGAAGTGGAGTAGCGCCAGAAGCCCTGCCCATTAAAATTATGAGTGATCAAACAAATTTCGAACCAGGGTTCACCGATGATGGCTTTCTGGGTCATCGGCTATCCGTCCTTCAACCCCCTAAGGGCTACCGTGCGGGAATCGATGCCGTTATGTTGGCTGCCAGTGTGCAACCCAAGCCCGACGAACATGTTCTTGATTTGGGCGCTGGCGTCGGCGTGGCGTCTTTGTGTCTGGCGGCACGTTGCGAAGGGGCGCGTGTCAGCGGGTTGGAGATACAGGCTGGTCTTGTGGTCACGGCCAATGAAAACGCAAGACGTAATAAGCTGAGCGACCGGGTCACCTTCGTTGAAGGCTCCGTGGCTGAAAAGGCTGCCGCCCTGGAAACCAAAAAAGTGGCGTTTGGCAGTTTTGACCATGTGATGACGAACCCTCCGTTTTATGACCGGGAGAAAGTCTGGAACTCGCCAGACGCCGGCAAAGCAACAGCCCATGCGTTCGATGAATTGAATTTGGCGGTTTGGCTGCGTGTTACCTGTGCCATGGCCCGGCCCAAAGGCACGGTCACGATCATTCATCGTTCAGATGCCTTGCCTGAGATGTTGCAAGCCGTGCAAGGAAAACTGGGTGGGCTCACCGCTTTCCCGCTTTGGCCAACGGAAGGTCAGCATGCCTCGCGTGTTCTTTTGCAAGGCATCAAGGGCTCACGTGCGCCCTTCACCATGGCGCAAGGCTTGGTGCTTCACGAAGCTGATGGCAGCTTTAAGCCTCATGCAATGGCAATTTTGCGTGAAGGGGTTGCTCTTTCGCTCGCGTCGGCTTGAGAAAATCACAAAAACCCTTATGTAAGGCCCATGGTAAAAAAAACGCTCATCAATGCAATTCCCCACAAGGGGCTCCGCCAACGTCTTCTCGACAGTATTGACCCTGATGTCGCCGTCGTGCCCGTCGTGCGGCTGAGTGGTGTCATCGCCACATCCGGTCCATTGCGCGAGAGTCTCAATCTGTCTGCAGTGGCGGATGATTTGGAAACGGCCTTCAATGTGCCAGACGCCAAAGCTGTTGCGCTCATCATCAATTCGCCCGGCGGATCACCTGTTCAATCCTCGCTGATTTTTAAGCGCATCCGAGCGCTGGCTGAGGAAAAAGAGCTTCCCGTTCTGGCTTTTGTCGAAGATGTGGCGGCATCGGGCGGTTATATGATTGCGTGTGCGGCAGATGAGATTTTCGCGGACGAGCATTCGGTTGTGGGGTCCATCGGTGTTGTCAGTGCGGGTTTCGGCTTTTCCAGCCTGATCGATAAACTCGGCATTGAGCGGCGCGTTCACACAGCTGGTGAAAGCAAAGCCAGCCTTGATCCTTTCAAACCGGAAGATCCAGAAGAAGTGGCGCGTCTTGTTGCCCTTCAGGAAGAAGTCCACAGAGGCTTCAAAGATCTGGTCCGCAAGGCCAGGGGTGAGCGTTTGACGGAAGCGGAGACGAAACTCTTTACCGGTGAGTTTTGGGTCGGCACTCAGGCAATCGGCTACGGCCTTATTGATGGCATCGGCGACTTGCGTTCCGTGACGCATGAGAAATATGGCGAAAAAACCCGTCTCAAGCTCGTTGGTGGCCCAAAGCCATTTTGGAAAAGGCGCTCTGGCATAGCCAGTGAAACTCAACTCAATGTCAATTTTGCCTCAGATTTGCTAAACGCCGCAGAAGCCCGTTCCCTCTGGGCGCGATTTGGCCTTTAATAGGCGAGATAGTTCAGTGGGGTGTCGGGGGGCGCTCACAGCAGAGACGCAAATGCGATGAATGATATTGTTTTTACAGGCCTCGTGATGGCCGGCGCTTATGGGATTATGAAGCTTGTGCGCAAAATGCGCGAGAAGGCACAATCCCGGCTGGAAGAGCAGATGCAGCCAGCCGAACCACGCGATCTGGGTGTGCTGAAGCCCTCATCTGATGGCACCTATGTGCCAGACAGCCAGCAAAACCCGGGCTGACCCACAATCCCTTAATTTCCTGCGGATTTCTTGACCCTCCAGCGGCGCGCGGCTACCTTGCGCGCGCTGCCAGCGGGGCGCATTGCCTGTTGCTGATAGCTTCCGAATTTGCCGTGAAAATACGGCCCAGCCAAGAGCGTGCCCAATGTCCGTCGAGCCCATTAAGAAAGACAAGACCAAGTCTTTCCAGTCCCTGATCCTGACCCTTCAGCAATATTGGGCGGACTATGGCTGTGTCATCCTGCAACCCTATGACAGTGAAATGGGCGCGGGCACGTCTCATCCAGCCACGACATTGCGCTCGCTTGGACCAAAACCGTGGAATGCGGCCTATGTGCAGCCCTCACGTCGCCCGACCGATGGTCGCTATGGGGAAAACCCTAACCGCTTTCAGCATTATTATCAGTTTCAGGTGATCTTGAAGCCGAGCCCCGAAAACATTCAGGAGCTCTATTTACAGAGCCTGTATGCGTTGGGTATTGATCCAAAAAACCACGATATTCGTTTTGTGGAAGATGATTGGGAAAACCCAACACTGGGGGCTTGGGGCCTTGGCTGGGAAGTATGGTGCGATGGCATGGAAGTCTCGCAGTTCACTTACTTCCAACAGGTTGGTGGCATTGAATGTTCCCCTGTTTCGGGTGAGCTGACGTACGGACTGGAGCGTCTCGCTATGTATGTGCAGGGCGTCGACAATGGTTATGACCTGGATTTCAACGGCCAGGAAGGCGACAAAAAAGTCACCTATGGTGATGTCTTCCAGCAGAACGAAGTGCATTATTCGCACCACAATTTCCATGCCGCCGACACAAGCATCTTGCTGCGTCATTTTGAAGATGCGGAAAAAGAATGTGCATCGCTGTTGGCGTACAACCCGCCGCTGGTGCAACCCGCTTATGACCAGTGCATCAAGGCAAGTCATGCCTTCAACCTGTTGGATGCGCGCGGCGTGATTTCGGTCACAGAACGCCAAGCCTATATTGGCCGGGTGCGCACACTCGCCAAAGCCTGTTGTGAGGAATATCTCAAAACGCCCCAAGCGGGTATGGTAGCAGGAGGGGAGGCGTAACCATGGCTGATCTTCTCCTCGAACTATTCTCCGAAGAAATTCCAGCGCGCATGCAAAAGCGTGCCTCGCAAGATTTGCAAAAACTGGTGATGGACGCGCTGGCCAAAGAAGATGTGTTTGGCGAAAGTGCCAAGGCATTTGCCACGCCACGTCGTTTGACGCTCGCGATCACAGGCCTGCCTGTGCGTCAGCAAGACCGCAAGGACGAGCGCAAAGGTCCCCGCGTTGGCGCCCCTGAAAAAGCGATGGAAGGTTTCTTGAAATCGACCGGCCTGACGCTCGAGCAATGCGAAACCCGCGCTGACAAGAAGGGCGAATATTATGTCGCCGTGATTGAAAAGGCGGGCCGGGGCACAGATGAGCTGATCGCAGAAATTGTGCCGGAGGTTGTGCGCAATTTCCCATGGCCAAAATCAATGCGTTGGGGCAATGGTTCTCTGCGTTGGGTGCGTCCTCTACACTCCATCGTCTGCACGCTGGACGGTGAAGTGGTGCCGTTTGAAGTGGACAATGGCAAGGGCGCCGCCATTAATTCTGGCAATGTGACCTACGGCCATCGGTTCTTAGGCCCAGATGCCATCACCGTACGCGAGTTTGACGATTATGTTGAAAAGCTTGCCCGACAAAAAGTGATGCTCGACCCGGAAGAGCGCGCCGAACATATTTTGGCGGATGCGAAGAACCTGGCGCATGCACGGCATTTGGAGCTGATCGACGATGACGCCCTGCTGCATGAAGTAGCGGGCCTTGTTGAATGGCCAACTACCTTCATGGGTGCCATTGATGATGAGTTCATGGAAGTGCCGCAAGAAGTGCTGACCTC
>Ga0209344_10005018_pt1 | contig 11699 bp, 10 predicted proteins | sample Cruoilmetagenom6_FD_187293 | JGI IMG/M metagenome (GOLD analysis project Ga0209344, IMG submission 187293) | Oil polluted marine microbial communities from Coal Oil Point, Santa Barbara, California, USA - Santa Barbara Oil Seep Sample 6 (SPAdes)... | ecosystem: Environmental > Aquatic > Marine...
GGACGGTTGTCACAGAATAAAGCATTCCCCGGCCAGTTAGCTCAATCCATGAAACCTTGTTCGACCAGCAATGTGGGCAAAACGGCTTGGGTGGAAAGCTGGGGCGGTTACAGTCGTCGCAGCAAGTTGTGCGGAAATGTCCGCTTGTTAAGCCATCCCAAAACGACTTGGTGAAATCACTCATCCGGGGCGGATAAGCACGGAGGCCTTCGGTCTGAATTATTGATAAACTCATGCTACGGCCTCCAGAATATGGACCATCGCCGCGTTATAATTTCCCAGTTCTGTACAGGCGAGCGCCAACTCGGCCTGATCGACCTGCCGCTTTCCGCCGCGCCCGCGAAGTTGCTCCAGCAGCTCGAAATAGCTGTATAGGGCCGTAACATACGCTGGGTGCCCTCGTGACAGGAGCCCGCCTGATGTGCAGATAGGAATCCGGCCACCAAGTGCGGTTTCACCGCTGGCCGCCTGTTGCGCGCCCTGCCCCCTCGGGCAGAGGCCAAGCGCTTCGGCGACCAGTACCTCTACGATTGTACAAGGGGCATAAACCTCAGCTAGGTCGAGATCTGAAGCACTAATCCCCGCATCGGTGAATGCCTTCTTTCCAGCCCTCTGCGCGGCTTGAAAAGAAATCATGTCATTCGGGATTTCACTAATCTGATGGGCGCCTTCGTGAAAGAAACCCTCGCCGCGGATATTGACATAGGGCCGCCCGGTTGACTTCGCGACATCCTCCTCTGCGACAACCAAACAGACCGCTCCATCGCCTCGTCCTGGCACTTCAAATAACCCAAGGGGCTCGACGATTGGCCGCTGTGATAGAACATCCTCCAGGGTCATCGGCTTGCGGTACTGGGCAATCGGGTTAAACATCGCATGGCGTCGGTTTTTGACGGCCACCATTGCCAAGTCTTCACGGGAAGAATTGTGTTCATGAATATATCGCACCGCGTCCATCGCGTACCAGGAGATGGGTGTATATCCAAAGGGCACATGGAAATCTACGTCCCCAGTGGCGCGCATTGACGACATCATGTGCTCATGCGAAGGCGTGCCGGTTTCAAAGTTGATTCCGAGGGCAAGGGCTACTTTGGTGCGCCCCAACCGGACCTGATCCACCGCGACCTGAAAGGTGAGCGCGGGTGTCATACCATTGCCCATAACCTCCATCACAAGGCCATCACATGGCAAGCGCATATAATTCGCCATGAAGGTCGCAAAATATTTCTGTTGGGTATAAGGCCGTGGCAAGGTGAAGATCATTGAGCCCACATCTTCTTTTTCTAGCCCTGCATCCGCAAGCGCCTCCACAACAAGTTTTGCCAGAATTTCATGTTCTAAATGCTGCGTCCCCGCATCTGACAAGCCTTGAAGCTTCCCGACAGGCAGTGCCGCACCACCAAGAATGGAAACTCTGTTTTCACCCATTTTCTGTTCTCCTCTGAATTTAGCCCTCACGCACTGGAGCATCTCAAGATATACAACTTTATTGCAGCTATTGTAAATAGTCTCGATATGTGGGACTTTTATAGTATATCTGATTTGAGGACCAAGTAATATTTATGCCAGCAACAGCCCATGCCTCGCCCTTCTTTCGCCGCCTGCCGAAGTTGCCCAACTGGCCAGCCTTGGTCGGCATACTGCTTATCTGCCTGATATTATTTCAAGCCATCCAAAGCTGGTGTCGCGTGGAGTGGATGCAGATTCCCAGCCTCATCATCATGGTCGCGATGGTGCCCTATCTTATTCTTCATGGCAGCAAGGTCGGGAAAGTCTTCGTTGTACTGTCAATCATTATCGCTTTGGTTGCGCTGTTCCGGCTTTCCAACGCACCCGAAGTATTGGCAGCCGCCTTGTTGCGCGCGGCGTTCTTTCAAGCCTTTCTGACAGCCGTATTCACGCTGCAAGAGGCCGCCAACCGTTCAACCGATATTAATCGCGTTGGCCTCTATCTGATCTCGCAGCCCTTGCGAAAACAGTCGATATTGACGTTGCTAGGCACCAACCTCATGGCACTCATGATGAACATGGGGTCTCTTGTGATCATTGGCGCGCTGGCCAGAGACAGAATGAAAAACGACGAAACGCGTGGCACCGGCACAACCGAGCGCGGATGGATGACCGCCGTTGCGGCCATACGAGGGTTTTCGCCTTCTGCTACATGGTCGCCCTTGGCTCTACCGCCCGTGTTTCTGTCGTCGCTCTACTTAGATCTTTCCCTTGGTCATACGATGCAAGTAGGTTTTGCAATTTCGGTGATCATCCTGACCGTGAGCTGCCTCTTCACGTATCTAGAAGCAAGCCTCATCCTCCGACGTGGCGGCGTGCCCTACGTTGATGCGGTCCCTTTCCCTGGTCATAGCATTCTAAAAATATTGCTGCTGTTAACAGGGATATTTACCTCCATCTACTTCATAGCGCATGGGTTGGATATTTCCACCTCCGCTGCCGCATTCGTCATTATTCCGGTTACATCCTGCCTTTGGATACTGCTCGGTCGGGGATACAACATTAGCGGGTTAATCAATGGCCCCATGAAGAACATGGTGTTCCTACAACTACCAACTCAAGCAGCCGGGACGAGCGTGATCGTTTCTGCAGCGTTTCTCGGCCCGGTGTTGGTGGAGCTACTTCCCATGGATCAGATCGCACAAGCCGTTCTTAACATGCATCTGTCAGCGTTCACATTAATGGCGCTGGTATTTATTACCATTATGGGGCTCGCAATGATAGGACTTAGCCCGGTATTGACTACGACCCTCGCGATAGCTGTAATCGGTGATCCGAGCAACTTTGGCCTGTCACCAATAACAATTGTGGCGATCCTTCTGACCGCATGGGCTCTTGCCGCACAATTTTCGCCTTATACTGGCACTGCGACCATTGCCAGCCGCATGTTCGAAGTTTCAGTGGAGCGTCTGGTTCTGGTCCGCAACGGTCCGTTCATGGTGCTGACCCTAATTCTTGTCCTGTTCGGTATATTTTGTATGACCTAAATACTCTTTGGTCGAGATTTCTGCATAACTCTGGGAGTTCTTGATTTGGTCATTGGGCAAGTTTTGCCATCTAGAGCTGGGCGGATATCTGTTGGATGCAGCCCCCGATGGGCGAGGTTAATAGGATAGGCGCAATCAATGTCTTTCTGATATGAACGCCATCCAGTTCATATTTGGCGTGCAGATATCTATAATAATCTCGTATATTAGGAATCTTCTTGATTTATCGTGTTAGATGCCTAAAATGGACACGTTCAGATGAAATCGAAAGGGAGGAATTAATCATGAAACAGAACAAAATCGTCACGATGAATACCGTCGCAGCTTTATGTGTCGGAACAATATTGAGCGTGGGCCCGAGTGCGCCTGCGTATGCGGCTGAGGTTGACGGCCCGGCAGTACATTGGAACCTGTCGCTCTGGGGGGCGCGGCGTGGTTTCTCTGAAGGTCTCGAAGGATTGGCGGAATACGTCTCACAAAAGACAGATGGCAATTTTGAAATCGCGTTGCATTACGGTGCCGTGCTTTCGTCTAATAAAGAGAACCTGGATGGCCTTTACCTTGGAGCATTTGAAGCCGCTGCATTTTGTCCCGTTTACCACCCCGATAAGACCCCAGCGCTCGGCGCGCTTGATCTGGCGTTTCTGCCAATCGACACACTGGAGAAGCGCCGTGATGTGATCGAGGCCTTCTATGAAAACCCAGTTGTTGTAGAGGAATTCGCAAAGTGGAAGTCGGTTCCTCTCATGGGCGTCATGCTTCCGAATTACGAGGCAATGGGCACTGGCGATGCACCTGATACTTTGAGTGCATGGCAGGGTATGCGTATCAGTTCTACGGGTGGAGTTGGGCGCCTAATGGCGGCGCTGGATGCCAGCGTAACGGTTATCAGCGCGCCTGACATGTTCCAATCCATGGAACGTGGTGTGATCGATGCCGCAACTTTTCCATACACTTATGCCTTCGCAGCATACAGATTGCATGAAATTTCATCTTGGGTAACTGACGGGTGGTCCTTAGGCGCCATTGTTTGCCATGCAGCCGTGACTCAGACGGCTTATGATGGACTACCAGACCAGTACAAAGCCCTTTTGGAAGAAGGCATCACGGCAGGCTACGTTCATCAAATTCAGGAGTATTCTAAGGTTGATGTGGTAAACGAAGTGCTCTTCGAAGAAGCTGGCCTCATTCGGGTTCCATTGAGCGACGAAATCCAAACGGCAATCTTGGATGCGGCGCAGCCTAGTTGGACAGCTTGGGTTGAAGCCGCGACGGAAAATGGGGTTCCCGGACAAGAATTGCTGGATTTAGTCCTAAGTTTAGCTGCTGAGTAAGCCATCAATTTGAAGCGGGGTAACCCAAGACTACAAAATTGGGTTACAACTGTGAAGAATGGATAAAAATCGTCGTAGCGCTATTAGTTGGCAGAGTTGCTCAACAATCCTTAGCGCTACGACAAACTTGTCGATGTTTTAATCAAAACCAAGAGAACACTCGATTGATCTATAGCAAGCTATCTGACGTCAGCGAGTGAAGGCAAAAAGACCTTAATGCAGATATTCGTTGCGCGCTCGAGTGTGATATTTAGTATTTCAAAATGGACTATTTGCTATAATTGAAGGCGTTTAATCTGGTGGCACCCAAAAAGAGTTTGATTAAGGGCCAAATGTTCTCAACACTCAATTTCAAAAAGTGCGGCAGCCCCTTGGCCTCCGCCAATGCACATGCTCACAACCGCATATTTTGCCCCTATCCTACGTCCTTCGATCATCACATGCCCTGACATGCGCGCGCCGCTCATACCATAGGGGTGGCCGATGGAGATTGCGCCGCCATTTACATTTAGTTTTTCGCTGGGAATGCCAAGGCGATCACGACAGTATAAGAGTTGCGATGCAAAAGCCTCGTTGATCTCCCAGATGCCGATATCATCTACTGAAAGCCCGTGGCGTTCTAGTAGTCGGGGAATGGCAAAGACGGGGCCAATACCCATTTCATCAGGGGCGCACCCGGCTACAGCCATACCGCGATATGTTCCGAGCGGGGTGAGCCCTCGTCTTGTAGCCTCGGCGCGCTCCATTATAATGCACGCAGATGCGCCGTCGGAAAGTTGGCTGGCGTTACCGGCAGTAATGCTTGTGCCTTCCCCCAAGACCGGTTTTAAGCCCCGCAATCCTTCCAGTTTCGTCTGAGGGCGGTTGCACTGGTCGGCGTTAAGGGTAACCGCTATTTCTGACGTTACGCCGCTGGTTTTGTCGGTCACAAGTTGCATTGCGTTTACAGGTTCAATTTCCGCATCAAAGCGGCCGGCTTGTTGCGCGGCTGCGGTTCGCTGCTGGCTTTGCAGGGCGTATTCATCTTGTGCATCCCGGCTGATATCGTATCTCTTCGCCACAATTTCGGCTGTTTCAAGCATCGACATGTAATACGTGGGAGGCACTGCCGGGTCTTTATAACGATAACCGTTCCATTTGTCGTTTTGCACAAGCGAAATTGAATCAAGTCCGCCAGCCAGTGCCACCGACAGGCCTTCATTGACCACTTGGTTTGCCGCAATCGAAATAGCAGACAGACCCGAGGCACATTGACGATCAATTGTCGATCCCGCAACGCCATCGGGCAGGCCAGTCGCCTGCGCGGCGTGGCGGGCGACGTTTACACCGGTTGTACCTTGGGTGAGTGCACATCCAAGGGTCACATCTTCAATTTCACCCCCCTCCAAACCCGCACGAGACACGGCTGCGCGCATAGCGTGAGCGGCCAAGCTGGGGCCAGTGAGGTTGTTAAATGCCCCGCGATAGGCTTTTGCGATCGGGGTTCGGGCGGTGGATACGATGACGGCTTCGCGCATGTTTTTTCCAAGTTCTAAAGTGTTTCCAAGCCACACCAATCGGCAATAAACACCGCGGTTGCCTGCGTGATACGGCGGACGGATTCCAGCTCAACCCGTTCGTTAAAGCCATGAATCGCTTCGGCTTTCGGGCCGTACACCAATGCCGGGGTATCCGCATACAGGCCAAAGAAACGCGCGTCAGTTGTTGCGGTAATCGCGATTTTGTTCAGATCTGCGCCGGTCACAGAATGATGCGCATGTTCCAACGCTGATATGGCTTGACCTGACATCGAGGTCTTGTGTTCAGCCAGCGCATACCCTTCAGCTTGAAAGCCGTGATAGACAACCTCAGGCTGGTTATTGCGCAAAAAGTCATTTGCCCGTGCCGCCTCGATTAACACCGCCTCGATTTCACGCTTGGCTTCTTCGATATCCTGCCCGGGGAATAGGCCCATCCGGACATCGAACACGCACCATGCGGGCACGGAACTGGTCCAGTCTCCACCTTCGATCTTGCCAATATTAAGGTTCAATGGGTGATGCACATGACCATATTCGCCATGGCAGTTTTCAGGAGCGTTCCAGCGTTCCTCCATTTCGTGCAAGGCCGCTATCAAGGGGATTGAGGCCTCAATTGCATTGGCACCGCTTCCTGCATAGGCAACGTGCACAGGAATGCCTTTTAAATGCACTTGAAACCACAATACCCCAAGCTGGGCTGTCACCAGATCTTCGGCAAAAGGTTCCGGTATCAATGCCGCATCCGCTGTGTATCCACGTTGCAGGCAGGCAAGGGCTCCGTTGCCTGTGCATTCTTCTTCAACAACAGACTGGTAATGCACATCGGCGGCTGGCGTAAAACCTATCACTCGCAAGGCATCAAGTGCAAACAGGTTCGAGGCAAGTCCTGCTTTCATATCCCCGGCCCCGCGGCCATACATCCAGCCACTATCAACCCGGGGTTCAAATGGCGGGCTGTCCCACATATCGAGCGGACCAACCGGCACGACATCCACATGCCCGTTCAATATCAACGATCGGCCTGACTTTTTGCGACTGTGGTGAGAGCCAACTACGTTGATTGCATCGTCATAGTTCCCGATCACCGGAGAGAACCCGGGAAGGTGAGAGATATCCGCAACATCAACATTCCAGCGATCAACGCTAAGCCCGCGTGACGCCAACTCACCCGCAACGAAGTCCTGCGCGGATTGTTCATTTCCGCGCGTTGATGGATGGCGGGTGAGCTCCGACAGAAACTCGATCTCGGCGTCAAACAGCGCATCAACGGATTTCAGGATGTCGGTTTTTAGTGTTTCGTCCATAATGTTTCAGCTCAGAATACAGGGATTTCGCCGACAGGCAGGTTCAAGTCAGCATCTGTTGCTTTCAGGACATCCTCGACCGATACACATTCCGCGATTTCGATCAGTTGCAGCCCTTCTTTTGTGACATCAATTACCGCCAAGTCGGTAAATATACGGCTAACACACCGTTTTGCAGTCAGAGGGAGCGAGCATTCCTGAACAATTTTAGGGCGTCCTTTTTTATCGGTATGAGTGGTGATCACCGCCACCTCTTGCGCTTTTTGCGCCAGTTCAATCGCACCGCCGGCTCCGGGGGTAAAAAAGCCCGGAATCATCCAGTTGGCTAGATCGCCCTCCGCCGAAACCTGAAACGCGCCAAGCATTGTCAGATCCAGCCGCCCGCTTCGCACAATGGCAAATGACACCGCGCTATCGAAATAGGATGTGCCATTGACGGGGGTTACATAGGCGCCACCTGCATCGATAAGATTACGATCCTCGGCGCCATCTTCGGCCACCGGACCAATCCCGGCGATTCCGTTTTCGGAGTGTAAACAAACCGGAAAATCCTTAGGTAAGAAGTTGGCAACCTGCGTTGGCAACCCGATCCCGAGATTAACAATCATTCCCGGCGCAATTTCTTTGGCCGCACGATGCAGCATGCGATTTTTAGCGTTTAATGACACCGTAGACCTCAGGCAAGTTGGACATGACGACCACCTGGTCGACAAATGGCGCAGGTGTGTGAATTTCATCGGGCAATATTTCGCCCGCTGGCAACAGGGTCTCTGTTTCGGCAATGGTGAAGTCGGCAGCCATGGCGATCAGTGGGTTAAAATTGCGCGCGGTTGCAGAAAACACCAAGTTCCCGAAAGTGTCTGATTTCGAGGCATGAACCAAGGCGAAGTCAGCCCGCAATGCGGGTTCAAGTAAACCTACATTTCCATCAACAGAAACCTCGACCTTCCCTTTGGCCATATCCGTCCCGATTCCGATATCGGTAACAAATCCCATAACTCCGGCACCGGCAATACGTATGCGTTCGGCGAGGATGCCTTGCGGGGCAAATTCAACCTCGATCGCCCCTGCATTCATCATTTTGACGGCCCTCGGATTCAAGCCGATATGACTGGTGACAAGTTTGCTGACCTGACCGGATTCCAGCAACCAATCAACACCCATACCCGTTTCATTGGCGTCGTTCTTTATGATTGTCAGTCCCTTTTGCCCTTGCCGGACCAACTCCTCGATCAGGCAAAAGGGTGTGCCCGGCACACCAAAACCGCCCAGCATGACACTGGCCCCGTCAGGAATGCGGGCTATGGCATCGCGCATCGCGGTGGTTTTATCAATCATCGCCATCAGGAACGCACCGGCAGGTTCATTTCGGCGGCCATAGCGTCAAGACTTTCAATCAAAGCCTCCATGATTTCGTCGATCTGGGCTCTGGTGATGATCAATGGCGGGCAGATCAGGAAATGGTCACCCTCATACCCTCCGCGGGAACGGCGGGAATAAATGATCAAACCGCGATCATGCGCAAGATCGACCAGCCTGTTGAAAGCGTTGAGTTCTTTGGGAAGCGGTGCCATTGTCTGACGGTCCGAGACCAGCTCAAATGCCAGTAGCAAACCTTTGCCGCGCACATCTCCGATAAACGGGTAGCGATCCATCAGAGATGTGAGTTCTGTTTTGAGGACATCTCCCATGAGCGCGGCATTTTCGATCAGATTGTCTTTCTGCAAAACTTCCAGAACCGCCGCTCCAGCGGAAGCGGCCAACGGATTTCCGGCATAGGTGAACCCGTGCAAGAAACCGCCAGCACCAAGGACTGCGTCAACAATTTCGGTTTTGGCAACCATGGCCCCGAGCGGCGCGTATCCAGCTGCAAATCCTTTCGATAGCGCAACGATGTCCGGTGTAATGCCCCAATGCTCCGACGCAACAAAAGCCCCGGTTCGCCCTGCGCCGGTCATGACTTCGTCATAGATCAGCAAGATATCGAACTCGTCACAAATCTCGCGGATGCGGGTGTAATAGCTATCCGGAGCCACGAGCGCCCCTGTCGAGGCACCGCCGACAGGCTCCATTATGAAACCAAGCACGGTTTCCGGCCCTTGGGCGATGATCTCGTCGCGCAGCATGTTGGCATATTTCAACCCGCGCGCTTCGTCATCAAGATTGTCTTGATCAAGGTAGCAAGTCGGGGCCGGAATTTTGGGCATGTCCCGCATCATCGGCAAAAACGGTTTGGCCAGCGGATCATACCCTGTAAGCGCAAGGGCACCTAAGGAGCAGCCATGATATGAAGGAAAGCGAGAGATGACTTTCCAACGGTCATTGCGCCCCTGGGTGATCGCATATTGGCGAGCAAGCTTTATGGCGCTTTCAACCGCTTCGGAGCCGCCTGAGACAAAAAACACACGGTCCAACCCGGCAGGCATCATGTTTGCGGTCATAGTTGCCAGCCGCTCGGCCGGTTCGTTTTGAAAATGTAGACGATACCCAAACGTGGCTTTGTCCATCTGACGCTTCATCGCGTCTAGAACATAGGGGTTCGAATGGCCGATATTTGACACCATGGCGCCACTGCTACCATCCAGATAACGCTTTCCGTTTACATCATAAAGGTAAACGCCCTCGGCCCGGTCCAGCATTGGTCTGCCGGAATGGGATTGATAAAAAAGATTGGAAGAGGACAGGCCGGACATTTTATTCACTCGATTTATCCATTCAGATGTTTACGTAAGAAATTCTGTGTGCGCTCGTTTACGGGGTTTTTGAAAATGACTTCGGGCGGGCCTTCTTCTACCACGACACCTTCGTCCATGAATAAAACGCGGTCACAAACGCTTTCGGCAAAGGCCATTTCGTGGGTGACGATGATCATCGTCATGTGCTCTTCAGCTAGCCGTTTCATCACGAGGTTTACCTCCTCAACCAACTCTGGATCGAGCGCCGAGGTTGCTTCGTCAAACAGCATAACCTTGGGTTTCATCGCCAAAGCCCGTGCAATGGCCACGCGCTGTTTTTGACCGCCGGAAAGCTGTGAGGGGTAATAATCTATCCGCTCAGACAGCCCGACATGGGCGAGCTGCTCTTCGGCGAGCTTGTCAGCCTCTCCCTTGGACATCCCTTTGAGCATGGTTGGCCCCAGAGTGATATTCTGGCGCACCGTTAAGTGCGGGAACAGATTAAAGTGCTGAAACACCATTCCGATGTCCTGCCGCACTTTGTTGATATGTTTCTCGTACTGGCGTGGCGGCAGTTTTTTATTGATCTGCATATCTTCCAGCCAGATTTCACCGCCACTTAACGGATCAAGCTCGTTGATCGCTCGCAGCAATGTACTTTTGCCCGAGCCGCTTGGCCCGATGATGGCGACAATCTGACCTTTGTGCACTTGCAGGTTAATATCTTTAAGCACTTCCAGCGCGCCAAAACTTTTTGCAGCATGCCGGACATCAATAAAGGGTTTTTCGGAACTCATTTTATTCTCCTTTTCCGCTGCACTAGCGGGAAATCTGGATGCGACGCTCGATCAAATGCAGGCTATATTCGAGGCACAGGTTGATGATGTAATAGCAAACGGCGACCGCCACATAGAACTCAAACGCGCGGTAAGTCTGGCTGATGGCAAGCTGTGCCGAAAGTGTCAGCTCGGTCACGCCGATGACCGACACGAGCGCCGAGTCTTTAAGCAGGGCAATCATGTTGTTGCCGATTGGTGGCACCACATTGCGCACAGCTTGCGGGACAATGATTTTTCGCAAGGTTTGCCCTTTGCTCAAACCAATGGTCCGCGCCCCTTCGTGCTGGCCCTTATCGACGGCCAATATTCCGGCTTTAATAATATCCGAATTATAGACCGCGAAGTGCAATCCGAGCCCGATGATCCCTGCAACAAATGCGGGAAGATCGATGCCGATCTGAATCAGGCCGAAGTAGATCAGGAAGAGCTGTAGCAGCAAGGGTGTGCCCATGAACAAAAACGCGAAGGCACGAAACGGCAGCCGGATGACCCAATGACCGTAAAGCGAAATTACCGCGAAGAAAATGCCGCCGAAAAAACTGATGGCAGCAGAGGACAGCGTTATGGCGATTGTCCACAATGCGCCTATCAGGATGTTGTCAAGGAATCCGGGGACAACGGAAAAATCAAGACCCATGAGAACCTCCTGTGTTTATGAAAAAATCGATCATTTGATAACCGCCCTTCGATCAAGCCAGTTGATGCCCAAGCCGGTCACGTAAATCATCACCATGTAGATCACTCCGGCGAGGAAGAACATTTCGAAAGGTTTGTACGTTGAACCGATATAGCGCTGGGCGGTGTAGGTTAGCTCGACAACCGAAATGGCGGAGACCAACGCTGTTGCCTTGATTTGCGCGTTTATATTTACCCCGAGAGGCCGGATCATTAGCCGTGCGGCCTGAGGCAGAATAACCTTTCGCATAGTCTGGAAACGGCCCATGCCAATGGTGCGGGCGGCTTCGTTCTGGCCTTTATCAACCGCGATAATGGCTCCACGCATCGTTTCTGCCATGTAAGCGCCGATGTTG
>Ga0209344_10005019_pt1 | contig 11695 bp, 13 predicted proteins | sample Cruoilmetagenom6_FD_187293 | JGI IMG/M metagenome (GOLD analysis project Ga0209344, IMG submission 187293) | Oil polluted marine microbial communities from Coal Oil Point, Santa Barbara, California, USA - Santa Barbara Oil Seep Sample 6 (SPAdes)... | ecosystem: Environmental > Aquatic > Marine...
TCTCGGATGATCTCGGCCAAGAAGGATTGTATCGGTAAAGCATCCGCCGCGCGGCCGGGTCTGATCGATGAGGATCGCGAACAGATGGTTGGCCTCAAACCCGTTGGCGCAATCAAAGAGCTAACGGCGGGGGCGCATTTGTTCAACGAAAACGACGAAGCTGTGCGCCTCAACGATCAGGGCTATATCACTTCGGTCGGGTTTTCACCTACATACGGGTGTTTCCTTGGTCTTGGTTTTCTAAAAGGTGGCGGTGCACGATACGGCGAAGTGATCCGCATGGTTGATCATGTGCGCAAAGTTGAAACCCTTTGCGAAGTTCAGCATCCGGTGCAATTTGATCCAGAAGGGGCACGAACCCGTGACTAAACTCGCTTCAAAAACTGCATCTACAGGGCTGTTGCCCATAACGGTTGGTTCGATCACCTTGTCCGAGGTTGACGAGGCCACAGTGACGTCCATTGCCCCTTTTAAGGGCCGCATCGATGCTTGTTCACAGGCGTTGAAATCGGCGCATGGCATGGCGTTCCCCGCGCCAAATCGCGCAACCGGCAAGGCCGGAAATCGGGCCATATGGTTTGGGCAACGCATCGCCGTTCTCCACGGCCCTGCGCCCGACGACAACCTGTCAGAAAACGCCGCCGTCACCGATCAATCCGATGCCTGGGCCATTGTGCGCCTCGAAGGTGACGGGGCGGCGGATGTCCTGGCACGCCTTACGCCGCTTGATTTACGCACGAACCACTTCAAAACGGGCCACACAGCGCGCAGCGATCTGATGCATATGTCTGCGTCTATCACACGGGTTGGTGCGCAGAGTTTTCAGATCATGGTTTTCCGCGCGTTTGCGCAGACACTCGCCCATGATCTGAAGACTGCAATGGAAGGCGTTGCAGCGCGGGCTGTGGTCTGACAGAGTAGGGCGGCTCAATTTGTATAGGTAGGTTCGTCAATGTCGCGCACATTTGTTTTGTCTCTTACACTTGCTGTTCTTCCTGTTCTGGGATGGGCTGATCAGGCTAAAATCGACAACTGTTCGGCGACGGCCAGTATTGTCAGCGAAGCAGTGGCCCAGCGTCAAAACGGTCATTCAAGCACGATGGCGACCGAATTTCTGTTAACAGACGAAGCCGGCGTAGCGGAAAAATACAATCAGACAATTCCAGTGCTTGTTGATTGGGTCTATTCGCTTGAAGAGGCAAATTTGGGCGATGGCGTTGCAAAGTCTTTCGAAGAAAGCTGCCTGAATTACGAAGGTTAATTCCACAGTCACGCAAAGTGCCCTTGGCGACTCTGCTGAGTTGCCCCATATTGCAATGTTATGAGCCTGCCACCCGGATTCTTGGATGAACTGCGCACCCGAACCTCGTTAAGTCAGGTTGTCGGGCGTAAAGTCATGTGGGACGCGCGCAAGTCAAACCAAGGCAAGGGTGATATGTGGGCGCCGTGCCCGTTTCACCATGAAAAAACGGCAAGCTTCCACGTCGATGACCAAAAAGGATACTACTATTGCTTTGGTTGTCACGCCAAAGGCGACGCCATCAGCTTTGTGCGTGAAACCGAAAACGTTGATTTCATGGAAGCGATCCGCATTTTGGCCGGCGAGGCCGGATTGCCGATGCCCGAACGCGACCCACAAGCACAGGCCAAAGCCGATCATCGCACACAATTGATCGACGTGATGGAACAGGCAGTTCAATATTTCCGTCTGCAACTCAAGACCGGCGCGGGGTCAGCGGCACGCGATTATCTGGACCGCCGGGGGTTGGATCAGGCCACGCAGGACCGGTTCGAGATCGGCTTTGCCCCTGACACGTGGCAGGGGTTATGGGATCACCTGACCGGCAAAGGCGTAAGCGAAGACCTGATCATGGGTGGTGGTCTGGCACGCCCGTCGCAAAAGGGCGGCAAGCCATACGATACGTTCCGGGGGCGCATCATGTTTCCGATCCGCGACGCGCGTGGCCGCGCGATTGCGTTTGGCGGACGGGCGATGGACCCTAGCGATAATGCCAAATACCTGAACTCGCCGGAAACTGAACTGTTCGATAAATCCCGTACACTTTACAACCACGCCCCGGCGCGCGAGGCAGCAGGCAAAGGCCAGCCTTTGATCGTGGCCGAAGGATACATGGACGTCATCGCACTTGCGCAAGCGGGTTTTGGCGCCTCGGTTGCACCGCTGGGCACTGCGGTCACGGAATCACAGTTGCAATTGCTGTGGCGTATTACGGATGAGCCAATTGTGGCACTGGATGGTGACCGCGCCGGGTTGGCTGCCGCGCACCGCGTTGTTGATTTGGCCTTGCCGCTTTTGGAGGCGGGCAAATCATTGCGGTTTGCAATCATGCCCGAAGGCAAAGACCCCGATGACCTGATCCGCGCCGAAGGGGCAGACGCTGTTCAGGCCTTGATTGATAAGGCTTTGCCGATGGTTCAACTTTTGTGGCAACGCGAAACTGAAGGTCACGTTTTTGACAGCCCGGAACGAAAAGCGGGCCTCGACAAGGTTTTGCGCGAAAAGATCAAACTGATCGCTGATCCATCAATTCGTGGCCATTATGGGCAGGCAATTAAAGATCTTCGTTGGCAATTGTTTTCACCCCAACGTACATCTCGTGGCAAGTCCGGGCAGGGCAAGTGGCGTAAACCTGATGAAGCGGTGCGGGCGACAACCAAGTCATCCCTGCTTGCCTCATCTGGGGATCAGGTGCCGGATCATATGCGCGAGGCGGTGATCCTGGCGGCACTCATATCGACGCCTGAAATTGCCATTGCGTTTGAATCCGCACTTGAACATTTACAATGTGTCGACCCGGCTCATGCACAGCTACGCGACCTGATTTTGCGTTTTGCCGAACTGGGCGAGGATACGTTGCATGCCGAAATCGCCGCAAATATGGGGGCTGGAGCACTTGAAAATCTTCTGGGGCTGCCCCATGTCGCTGTAACGTTCCCTGCGCGCTTTTATGGAAATGCCGAGCTTGCACAAATGACAGTGGCCGAAGCATTGGCCAAAATCAGCACCAAACGTGGTCTGCAAGCCGAGATATCAGATGCCGCAGAGGATATATCTGGCGTAGTGGATGAAGCGGTCACTTGGCGGCTTGGTCAGGCGGCAGAAGCCCGAAACAATGCTGTACGAAGCCAGCAAGAAGACAAGGCGGAATACGACCTGGCCGACAACGGAGCCCGAATCAATCGAGGTGAACGCGATGAGTTTGATGCGTTGCTGGACAGGATTACCTTTTCAAAACCTCGGGGCTGATAAAATTTTGCTAAGGAAGACATAAAGAAAACAGGGTAAACGGGTTGCGAATCACTCTGATTCGCCGTTGATTCGCATCAGGGCGAATCACCTGCCTATTCTACCGTTCAGGAGTTCTACATGGCCGCCAAAGACACCGACGACCGGAAAGCCGACGATCAGGACGCTGAAATGTCCCTCGATATGAGCCAAGCCGCGATCAAGAAAATGATCGGCGAGGCGCGGGAAAAAGGGTTTATCACCTATGATCAGCTGAACAGCGTTCTGCCGCCTGATCAGGTATCGTCCGAACAAATCGAAGACGTGATGTCGATGTTGTCCGAAATGGGCATCAACATTATCGAAGCCGATGAAGTTGAAGAAGAAGAACAACGTAACACTGCCCTTGCCGAAGTTGGCAAGCGCGGTGAAATCGTCTTGGGCTCCGGCAAAGAAGAAAAACTGGATCGCACGGATGATCCGGTACGCATGTATCTGCGCGAAATGGGCAGTGTTGAATTGCTTAGCCGTGAGGGCGAAATCGCAATCGCCAAACGGATCGAGGCCGGCCGCAACACGATGATCGCAGGCCTGTGCGAAAGCCCCCTGACGTTCCAGGCGATTACCATCTGGCGCGACGAATTGTTGAGCGAAGATATTTTGCTGCGCGATGTCATCGACCTTGAAACGACATTTGGCAACCAAATGGGCGAAGAGGAAGAAACCGCCGCACCTGCGGCCAATGTCGCCACTGCGCCTTCCGCGGTCAAAACTGAGGGAACTCAGGAACTGGACGCAGATGGCAACCCCATCACCGCAGACGATGATGACGACGACGAGGACGAACAAGCCAACATGAGCCTCGCGGCGATGGAGGCGGCGCTGAAACCTGACGTGCTGGAAACGTTGGGCCGGATTGCTGACGATTACGCCATGCTCAGCGACATGCAGGATAGCCGGATTTCGGCAACCCTGAACGAAGACGACTCGTTTTCCAAAAAACAGGAAACGACATATCAGCAACTTCGGTCTGAAATTGTTGAGTTGGTGAACTCGCTTCACCTGCATAACAACCGGATCGAAGCATTGATCGACCAGCTTTACGGCATCAACCACCGCATCATGCAAATTGATGGCGCGATGGTGAAACTCGCCGATCAGGCCCGGATCAACCGCCGTGAATTTGTCGAAGAATACCGTGGCCGCGAATTGGACCCTACGTGGTTGGATGACATGGCGCAAAAAACCGGCCGCGGCTGGCAAATGTTCATGGAACGCTCACCTGAGAAAGTTGCCGATTTGCGTGCTGACATGGCACAGGTTGGTCAATACGTTGGTTTGGACATCTCCGAATTCCGTCGCATCGTGAATCAAGTTCAAAAAGGCGAAAAAGAAGCACGTCTGGCCAAGAAAGAAATGGTCGAGGCCAACTTGCGTCTCGTTATTTCGATTGCCAAAAAATATACCAACCGTGGTTTGCAGTTCCTCGATCTTATTCAGGAAGGCAACATTGGCTTGATGAAAGCCGTAGACAAGTTTGAATACCGCCGCGGTTACAAGTTCTCGACCTACGCCACGTGGTGGATTCGACAGGCGATCACGCGTTCGATTGCGGATCAGGCGCGGACCATCCGTATCCCGGTTCACATGATTGAAACGATCAACAAACTTGTGCGGACCGGTCGTCAGATGCTGCACGAAATTGGCCGCGAACCCACGCCAGAAGAATTGGCCGAAAAGCTGCAGATGCCGCTTGAAAAGGTCCGTAAGGTGATGAAAATCGCCAAGGAACCGATCAGCCTTGAAACACCCATCGGCGACGAAGAGGACAGCCAACTGGGTGATTTCATTGAGGACAAGAATGCGGTTCTGCCTTTGGACAGCGCCATTCAGGACAACCTCAAAGAAACCACCACCCGTGTGCTCAGCTCTCTCACCCCGCGTGAAGAACGTGTTTTGCGGATGCGGTTTGGTATCGGCATGAACACCGACCATACGCTTGAAGAAGTCGGTCAACAGTTCAGTGTGACCCGCGAACGTATCCGCCAAATCGAAGCCAAAGCGTTGCGTAAGCTCAAACACCCAAGCCGAAGCCGCAAATTGCGGTCCTTCCTGGATCAATAGCGCGGGTCAAAGAACACAAGTTTGACCAGTTTAAGACTGTGATAGACCATTGGCCGGGTCAGTTGCGGTGCTATTCTTCGGGTTTGTGTACCAAGCGATCTGAAAAGTAGCCTTGCTCAGTGAACCCCCTGTTTCCAGTGGGGCCCAATGCATGTTCGTTTTTCTCCATCTTGGTTAACAACAGAAGCATGTGAGTAAAACTTGTCGTTATACCAGCAGGAGTGGTAGAGATCGCCGTGTATCTTCCAATTCCCGCTGTCGCATATATGAACGAACCCGTTGGCGTTGATATGCGCACCGCTCGAATAAACACTGCTTTCGTAGAAACAAAAGCCGGCTTGTTGCATTGCCACGGGATCGGCAGTTGACGAATCTTGAGAGAATACAGGAGCCGGAAAAATGATTGCGGCCGCGAAAATGGAAAGTCTCATTGGAGTAGCCTTTCGGTTAGAAATCAAATGTTGCACAACCTGAAGGGTATATGATGTTCATCCCTGGCGCAAATTCGGAAGCGTATTCTCTCACGTTCACAATTAATCGATACCAATAGACTCAGTAAGCCCCGGTCAGTTCATTCGATGCTCAAGTGAACCTGATCGCCATTGCAGCGGTGTGAGCACCGCTCAGGCCATGGTGGACCGGCCAAGACCCGCCGATGGCAAACTGCGGCGTTCTCTGAATTGCGCACCGCGTCTAAATTGGTCGCCACAGGACAAATGGCAATCGAGGTGACCATCATGCGCGTTCTGAAGCGATTTGTCTTCGGCCTTTTGGGTATCTTTGAGATGATGGCCGTTGTGGGCATGTTCCTGCCGCGCGAAGTGGCGGTAGAACGCAACATCCGGATCGACGCAGCGGCGACTGAAATATTTCCACATATCAATAATTTGCGGGCAACCACTGAATGGTCTCCTTGGCTGCATCACGACCCAGAGGTCGAGTTGATCTAAAATTACATCGCCGAGGGCGAAGGTGCGTCAATGGCGTGAGCCTCGTATCATCCGAATGTCGGTTCGGGTCGCATGGAGATTATCACGTCTCTGCCCGATGAGGGCCTCGAAGTGGCATTGGATTTTGGCGAATTGGGCACGGCAGACGCCTATAGGACGCTGAGCCCTGATGGTGTGGGCACCCGTGTGGTTTGGGGATTTACTACCGATATGGGCGCCGGGCCTGTTGGGCGTTGGATGGGGCTGTTGATGGACAATTGGGTTGGCGGCGATTACCAACGCGGGTTGGAAAACCTCAAGGCGGTGGTTGAGGCGAACTAAACTGTCTCAGACTTGCGCTCCGACGTTTGGATGGCAGTGTTTATGATCTGAAAAGGATGCCCCATGCATCAGACATTTACCGTTTCTACACGCGGGCAGGGCCTCTATGAATTTACCCGTCAGGTGTCTGGCTGGGTGCAGGGCACGGGTGTCCGTGACGGGGTGCTCACATTGTTTGTCCGACACACCTCGGCCAGTTTGCTAATTCAGGAAAACGCTGACCCCGAAGTGCAGACTGATTTGCGCAACTTCTTTCACCGGCTGGTACCGCCCACAACAGACCCGTCAATGGCGTATCTCACCCACACCTATGAAGGCCCCGATGACATGCCCGCGCATATCAAAGCGGCGATGATGCCCGTCAGCCTGAGCATTCCCGTGCAGGACGGAAACCCGAGGCTGGGCACTTGGCAGGGGATCTATTTGTTCGAGCACCGAAATGCACCGCACTCACGACAAGTGGCGGCAATTTTGCGTTAGGTTGCGAGATGATGAGGGATATGTGGATAACTTGGCGGCGCCAAAAATTTTGTAAAAGAGCCGCTTTTGTTGTAGCGGATTACAATGAGCCAGAACCAGATATTAAGCGGCGCGTTGGATTGGTCATTGCGTGCACTAGCGCAGAACGCGAATACTCAGCGCGAACTTTACCCACAATTTGTGCTCGTACCTAATGAACTTGCCTTGGATTTTGATGATGCGCTGAAAGCGGAGCCACAACAGTTCTGCGGCCTAAACCCAGACTTAGTCGCCCTTGATATTCTCTTTGATAGTAAATCGGGAAGGGCGGAGTATTGGACTGATGATGCCTTGGAACAATCAGAGTTTTGGGCTGAGATCCGGCTCTTGGCCAAACAAGCTCTCGAAAATCGCGAACTTTCCGTTGCGGCACCAAACACAACTGCGTCTAAGTATATTCACGGATCGGACGTTTTTGGTACGTTCTATAACTCTGCGAGCAAATTCTTGAGCTTATCCACGATAGTTTCTTCGAAGTTTGGAAAACTCTTCCGCTGAAGGCATGAAATCGGGATTCGCCGTTGTCCGGTAGGATGCGGTTAAATCAAAATGTCTTTTGGATAACCCCTACACATGACACGATATAGCGGTGTAATTTCCCCTCTACCCAAAACCTTGCGGCTGCCCTATAGTGGCTGTGGATAACTGGGCGTAAGACCCATAGTCCAAGAGGCAGAGAAGAGAAGGGGACCGGCCAATGCGCTGTCCGTTTTGTGGAAATATTGAAACTCAGGTGAAAGATTCACGCCCGGCGGAAGAACATGTTTCAATCCGGCGCAGACGGTTTTGTCCGGCATGTGGCGGGCGATTTACCACCTATGAACGGGTGCAGCTGCGCGATTTGGTTGTGGTTAAATCAAATGGCCGGCGCGAAGATTTTGATCGTGACAAGCTGGAACGCTCGGTCCGTATGGCGTTGCAGAAACGCCCGGTTGAACCCGATCGTGTGGAACAAATGATTTCCGGTATTGTCCGGCGGCTTGAAAGCATGGGTGAAACCGACATTCAGTCAAAAACTGTTGGTGAGATCGTGATGGAAAGCCTCGCACGGATCGATACCGTGGCCTATGTGCGGTTTGCCAGCGTTTACAAAAACTTTCAGGCGGCGGATGATTTTGATAAATTTGTCAGTGAGTTGCGCCCTGATACCGGGCCAAGTGACGACAAGTCGGACGCGTGAGCGACACGGATATACGATTCATGACAATGGCCCTTGGTCTGGGCCGGAGGGGACAGGGTAACACCTGGCCTAATCCGGCTGTGGGTTGTGTTTTGGTCAAAGATAACCGCGTTGTGGGGCGGGGTTGGACCGCATCGGGCGGTCGGCCGCATGCCGAAACCCAGGCTCTGGCGCAAGCCGGAGAACTGGCGCGCTCTGCCACGGCCTATGTCACGCTGGAACCCTGCGCGCATCACGGCGAAACTCCACCCTGCGTGGATGCCTTGATCGATGCGGGCGTTACACGGGTTGTAGCGCCGTTAAATGACAACGATCCAAGGGTATCTGGCCGTGGGTTTGAACGTCTTCGCGAGGCCGGGATTGATGTCACCACCGGCGTCATGCCGGACGCGGCCGCCCGGGACCATGCTGGATTTTTGTGCCGGAATGAACAGGGTCGCCCTGAAATCACGCTCAAACTTGCGACGTCATTCGACGGGCGGATCGCGACGGCCACAGGCCACAGCCAATGGATCACCGGACCAGACGCCCGTCGCGAAGTGCATGCGTTGCGCGCGCGTCACGATGCGGTGATGGTGGGTGCGGGCACTGCCCGCGCGGATGATCCATCACTGACAGTGCGGGATATCGGCGTTGACCGGCAACCTGTACGCATTGTGGTGTCACGTAGGTTGGATTTGCCTTTGATGTCTCGACTTGCCAAAACGGCACGAGATGTCCCCTTGTGGCTGTGCCACGGTGCGGATGCAGACCCTGCACTGGTTGAGGCATGGAACGGCATCGGGGCCCGCCTGTTTTCGTGCGCGTCACGGGGCCAGAATTTGGATATAACGTCGTTGGGTCAGGCCTTGGGCAAAGCGGGGCTGACACGGGTGTTTTGCGAAGGCGGTGGCGCGTTGGCCGCCTCGTTGCTATCGGCGGATTTGGTGGACAATTTGATTGGGTTCACTGCTGGCAAGGTGATTGGCGCAGAAGGGTTGCCCGGTGTCGGAGGAATGGGAGCCTCGCGTCTAGAGGACGTCCCACAATTTGAATTGGTCAATTCCAGAGCGGTTGGCGCTGATGTAATGCATATCTGGCGGCGCGCGTGATGGTGTGTCGTATTTTGAGTATTTTTGGAACGATGAAAGATCAGGGTTAGCGCCAAATACCACTGTACGAGGCCATGAGCCCCTGAAGCTTTGACAACGCTCGATTGGCTGCACCGGGATGCGGCACCGTGCCATGTGCGAGGCGGTCAAGGATAATTTCGACGGGGCAGGGCAGTCCGGTCACCGGATCATGATACCGAGGATAATCAATCAAAACCGCATGAACGAGCCCGGCGAGGTCTGGTCGCGCTGATCGTCGTGCAGGCGTGCGACCAATGTCAGTCGTTACCCCCCAGCCTGCGTAAAATGGCGCGCCGGTTGTGGTGACATTGATATTACGTAACAACGCTTCGAACCCCGTTAAGGACGTCATGGTCCAAACCTCATCCACATGGTGCAAAATATCCGCGATACTCGCCATGTTTAGAGTGATATCGGCTAATTTTTGCAAATCCTCGTGATCTACGGCACCGGTCCGCAATCCGGCTTCGACGTCGGGATGGGGTTTATACAGAATAACGGCATCCGGGTTGGCGGATCGGGTGGCCTGTAATAGCGCAAGGTTCGTCGTGACCTCACCCGCACCCAGCCGGATTGACGCATCGTCTTCAACCTGACCTGGGACCAGAATGCGGTGGCCAGTTGGCAAATCCGGCGTGTCGCCGTCCAAATTGTATTTTGTAAGGCCCATGCCCACAATCGCACGGATCAGGGCTTCGGCCCGCATACGTTGATCATCGCGCATTTCGCCACGTCGGGTGATCCATTGTTCCAATCGGCTGGGCCGTGTCGGGTCGTAATAGATGCCCAGATCATCACAGACCAACGACAACGGCGGGACCAGTTCCGCCCCAAGGCCACGTGAACGCAAAAAACCATCTTCGACGCGAACGGCGGATGCAGGGGCAATCTCGGCCTTGTTGGCCCAGACCATATCGCGCCGGGGTGTGTCGGATTTTGATGCGGGGCGGAACGTCATTTTTCTATGGCGGCCAAACACCTGTTGCAAAGGTCGGCGTTTCCAAAGACGCATGCCATAACCGGTCCAACCATGACGATCTTCACGCCAACAACGTGTTTCGGCCTCCAGTGTGGAAATAGCGGTCTCTAATGAGCAAAGTCGATCTTGAAAGGGATCATACCAAACCGGATAGAGGATCATCGAAGCGGCAAACAATTGTGCACGGCTGAGGCTGCGACCGCGCCGGGCCAAGCTTAAGGGATGCCGATCATCGCTCAGGCCCCACCCCGCATAAAAGGGTTGCCCAAAAACCCGCGGTCGGTGACCGGCAAAGATGGCTTCAAACCCCAACTGCGATGATACCGTGTAAACGCTTGTTGCGCCTTCCAAAAGGGTCCAGGGGCTTATTGGGTTGGACCAGAGAGAGATTCTATCGTTTGCATCGTCCGCACTAAAGTAACCCTGCCGATGGCCATCGTTCGTTTCTGGGTGGGTTTTGATAACAATTCGCGCACCGGGATTTTCTTCCTGCGCGTAATACAGCATTTCGCGAAACGTGTTGGCATCCGCTCCGCCAAATTCAACACTGGCGTCCCCATTGGTTTGGTCAATGACCAATACATATCCGGGTTCGGGGTGGGGCATGTCCGGATCAAAGGCGTTGTATTTGCTGATATGCGCCTCTTTAAGGCGGGCCATTGTCCCCCGGGCCCGGTTCATCAGAGCCGTGTCATCCAAAGGATGTGTCGCCAGTAGTGTTTCAAGGTCAGAGGGTCGGCTGCTGTCAAAATGCGCGCCTTGGTGATCAACAACCAATCCCAAAGGCGGTGACCCGGATCGGCCCGGAAAGATGGATCGCAAGAAAGCATCTTCTACGCGCACGATGCCGGCACCGGTTTTTTCGGCCATGGCTTCGCCGCGTTTTGCATAGGGGCTATGGCCCCAGACGGCGATCAAATCATCGGGCCCGGGTTTCCCCAAGCTAAGGTCGTATCCCGCGAGCTGCATGATGCGGCGCACGCGTTTTTGTTTCAGAAATCCGGCGTTGAAATAAAATGCCCGCCGAGCCCCTTCGGTCCCGGCGGGTTTTGTCGCGTCAGGCGCAGGCATTAACTGCCGCCGAGCGCCGACGAAGCTGTATCCACTGTGCTGATGATGCCAAGCGTGCCGGTCAATGCGGCGATCACTTTGCTCCACTGTGCGAATGGTGCTTCTGTCACGTAAAGCGTGTCATCATCACGGACCGAGAAATCACGCGCCATGAACATGCCGTTCGGTTCGGTCAAGTTCATCACATAAACC
>Ga0209344_10005023_pt1 | contig 11685 bp, 7 predicted proteins | sample Cruoilmetagenom6_FD_187293 | JGI IMG/M metagenome (GOLD analysis project Ga0209344, IMG submission 187293) | Oil polluted marine microbial communities from Coal Oil Point, Santa Barbara, California, USA - Santa Barbara Oil Seep Sample 6 (SPAdes)... | ecosystem: Environmental > Aquatic > Marine >...
ATGACATGGGCGTTGTGGCGGAAACGGCGGAAACGGTCAACGTGCAGTACGCTGGCGAGCAAGTTGAAACCGGTGCGGTGGACGATATCTTTTCTACGCCGCGCCATCCCTATACGGCGGCGCTGTTGGACGCGCTTCCGGAACGCCGCCAGGGACGACGACTGAACGCCATTCCGGGTGTGGTGCCAGGCCCCTATGATCAGCTGCACGGCTGTCAGTTCCAGCCCCGCTGTCGCCATGCCCAAGATCGCTGCCAGCATGAACGCCCGCCTTTCGCAGGCGGGGTGCGGTGCTTTTATCCGCGGGAGAGCGCATCATGAGCGACGCCATCCTCAAAGCAGAAAACCTTTCGCGCCACTACGACGTCAAACGCGGCATGTTCAAAGGCATGTCCACGGTTCAAGCTCTTGGCAACGCCAGCTTTACGCTACACCCCGGTCGCACGCTTGGGGTGGTGGGGGAATCGGGTTGCGGTAAATCGACTTTGGCGCGCTTGGTCACCATGATCGAACCGCCGACGTCTGGGCGCATGTCCATCGATGGCAAAGACGTGAGCCACGCGCACCATCAGGCGGACTTGCGCAGCGTCGTGCAGATTGTTTTTCAAGACCCTTATGGTTCGCTCAATCCACGCCAACGCGTCGGCGATATCTTGCAGGAGCCACTGAAGATCAACACCGACATGACCGCGGCGCAACGCGAAGCCGATGCGGTGTCGATGATGGAACGGGTCGGCCTGCGCCCGGAACACATCGGGCGATATCCGCACATGTTTTCCGGCGGTCAACGTCAACGCATCGCCATTGCGCGGGCCTTGATGTTGCGTCCGCGCATCGTTGTTCTGGATGAGCCGGTTTCGGCGCTGGACGTTTCGATCCAGGCGCAGGTGCTCAACCTGCTGGCCGACCTGCAAGACGAATTCGGTTTGGCGTACATGTTTATATCCCACGATCTCAGCGTCGTGCGCCACGTCGCCGATGAGGTCATGGTGATGTATTTGGGCCGGGTTGTGGAAAGCGGCCCACGCGAAGCGATCTTCGCCCATCCGCGCCATCCCTATACGCAAGCCTTGCTGTCGGCGACGCCCAGCGTGGATCGCCACGAGCGACAAAACCGCATCAAGTTAAGTGGCGAACTGCCGTCGCCCATCGATCCGCCACCCGGATGTCCGTTCCACCCGCGCTGCTTCGCCGCCGAAGAAGCGTGTTCGCAGGTGTTTCCGGACCGTGAAGATGCGGGAGAAGGCCAAACCGTCAGCTGTCATCGCTGGCGCGCGTTGCGTGACACATAAACAAGGCCCTGTGCGATGCGCACAGGGCCTTTTTAAATGGCGGAGAGACAGGGAAATTCGTGTCTCAACCCTGAAATGACAGTATTCTGCGGTTTTCAGCTCACTGCTTATGCTCGAAATGTAGCACCTCACTGTAACAGTCTCAACAAAAACAGATATTGAGACATAGATATGCGAAATGAGGACTCGCTGCCATAACCAGATATTGTGTTCATGCCATTGTCCTCAATATGACACTTCGCGGAGTGTGCGCCTTCTTCTATAGGGTGACCTAATCCAATAGCTTCTGTAAGCCGCCATGGATTCGCTGGAAGGGCATCTGTTTCCATTGATCATCGAGGCCAGGAAACGCAACAGCCTCCCTGAGGGCTTCTACGGGGCTTACAGGGTGTATCTTGAACTGCTTAAATTGAATTATGAAATCAATATTTAGGGGGCTTTGGAGAAGAATTTCTAGACCCCCAGTTAACAGGCTCTAGGATGCTGTAAAAAAAGGACTAATTGGTGCTTTATTTTCCCTGTAATGTTAAAAGTTAACAGTATTAAAAACTTCCTATAAATTCAATGCATTAGGCGTACACGTCGAAATCTGGATCACCGCCAAGTTCCTGGGCTTTTTCGAGGATATCTTTTGCGGTTGAAGCCATATCATGTAGGGCTTCTTCATCCGTAACACGACCCTCAAAGAGGAGCCGAGAAGCTTGAAGAATGCTTGATACAGCTGCTCTTTGTTCGATCTCCTGTGGGGTCATTGAATCGGTAAAACGTTCCTGATTGAAATCGGGTTTCTCACCTTTCTTTGGCTTGGCTTCAAGCAGTCCCGGAAAATCTTCATTCGCCCATTTCCAGATGGTTACATGGCTAACAACATAGTTCATCACGGAAGCGATAGACCTGGAATCCATACCTGCCAATTTTCCTGATTTTCCGAGCATTCTGAAGGAGTTTCGATATTCTTTCTTTTTCATCTGTTTGCCGTTGGAAGTGTTTGCCACGGCTGCTGCCGCGATTGCATCACCAATCGTGCCTTCAAAAACCTCAGCAGAAATTGTCTGTGAATGTTTGCCTTGTGCTTCCAGCATCGCTTCAGCGGCTTCAACACGGTGAAACCCATCGACAAGATACAGTCTGTCTTCGACCCGGTATAAGGTCACCGGAGGAAAGATACTTCCTGCCTTCATGCTTCGGGCGTAAGCCTCAACGGTCTTAGGTGCGATCTCGGTGCGAACCTGAAGTGTATCGTGGTCACGGATGATCTCTTTGATCTCGATTTGCATCGTCGTTGCATGAGGTTTGTTCGTGTCGAGCATGTGTATCCTATAAGCGGAATAAAGTTGGGAAACAAAGGTGAAAGGGGGGCGAGGCTAGTGACCTATATTTCTGCGTAAACGCTCTCACCGCCCCCGGCGTAACTGCTGAAGATGTGGTGGAACGTAGCGGTGCACTTGGTGTCGAAGATGGTCTCGTCATAGACCTCGGGTAACCCATCGTTCAGCACGTCTTTGATGGCGCTCTCCACGGCACCGAGTGCCTGAGCCTTGTTCCGCCAATCGAGGACCAGCTTCTCGGCCTTCAGGGTTTCCAGAAGCGCCTTGCAGGCCTTCTTCACCTCGGCCCGTTCCTTGTCGGACAACTCTGGCTCCGGCTTCGTGAGGATGTCGAACACCGCCAGTTCCTCTTCTGACAGGCCCTCACGCATGGCCCGCTGGTCTTCCTCGCTCAGGTCCTGGGTCAGCTTGACCAGTTCGGCGAATAACGCCTCGATGTTGAGGCTGGCGGCATTGTACTTCTCGATCAGCTTTTCAAACCGCTCCAGGAAGTCCGCACGGGAGGGATTGAGCCGGGTCATTTCGACCAGCTTCTGGTTCAGCAACGCCCGTAGCTTCTCCGCCTCCGTCCGTTTCCGGCCCTTGGCGAACTTCTCTTTTAGCTTCTCGAAGTCGATCTGGCTCAGGTCGAACAGCTTGTCGGGGTCTGGTTCCTCAATGATGTAAGGCACCGGGGCGACCGAGCGGTCCAACAGGTCTTCCACCTGTTCCATGACGTGTGAGATGTCTACGGGCGGGGCCATGGACTTGATCTTCTGCGCCAGCACTGAGACCAACACCGCATCAGCCACGACCTCCTTGGTCAGCGGGTCCGGCAAGATGGCCCGGTAAACGCGGGAGACAGTCGCCGCCATCCCTAAGTACGTCTTCTTGGTCTCGTCGGTGTCGATCAACTGCTCCACCGCGTCGTCCAGCAAGGCGATCTTCTCGAAGCCCTGGGCCTCCTTGATGGCGGCTGGCTCGATGCCGCGCTCCACCAAAAAGGTGATGGCCTGAGCCACAAGCATCTTCAAGTACTCGACCAGTTCGGACTTGTCCTTGATGGGCTGTTCGCCGTCTTCACCCGTCGCCCCACCGTAGATGGCCAGGGCTTCTTGGAGTTTGCGGAACACGCCCACGTAGTCCACGATCAGGCCCGCTTCCTTGCCAGGGTACTTGCGGTTGGCCCGCGCGATGGTCTGCATCAGGGTGTGGTTCTTCATAGGCTTGTCGAGGTAGATGGTCGAACACGACGGCACGTCGAAGCCCGTGATCCACATGGCGCAAACGAAGACCAACCGGAGGGGATCATCCGGGTCCTTGAACTTCTCGTCAATCTCACCCGACACCATACGCTTACGGTGCGGCATGATGTCGAGGCCTTTGGCCTTCATCTCGGCTTCTTCGTTCTGGCCCTGGGAAACGACCACGGCCATGTCCATCTTCTCCATGCGCTCGATGGTGGCCTCAAGGGCTTCTTTGTCTTCCTCGGCTGCCGTAATCAGTTGTCCCTTCAACTTGGTGAGGTGGGCCGTCCAGTGGGCCTGGACTTTGTCGTACATGCTTACGGCGGTGGCCTTGTCGATACAGACCATCATCGCCTTGCCCTGATGCCCCCGGCCCGTGAAGTGATGGACCAAATCTTCTGCAATGGCCTCCAGGCGTTCGTCACGGGTGATCAGATGATACTCACGGGCGAAGACACGTTCGACTTTGCGTTCTTGTTCGTAGTCCAGTTCTGCGTCTTCCAACAATTTCTGTAGGTCTTCGGACAGGTTCTCGTTGGTCAGTTGGAGTTCCGGGATGCGGTTCTCGTAGTACAGCGGCACCGTGGCCCCGTCCGCGATGGACTGGCCGAAGTCGTAGACCGAGATGTAGTCGCCGAACACTTCCTTGGTCTTCTCTTCCCCCGCGATCAGGGGTGTCCCGGTAAAGCCCAGGAAGGCCGCATGGGGCAGGGCGGAACGCATGTTGAGCGCCAAGGTGTCGTACTGGGAGCGGTGGGCTTCATCGGTGATCACGATGATGTCCTGACGGTCGGACAGTTGGGGATAGACCTCGCCCTGCTTGGTGTTGAACTTGTGGATCAGGGTGAAGACGTAACGGTGGTTCTCGGTCAGCAGTTGTTTCAGATGCGCCCCGCTGGTGGCGTGGGCCTCGGCTTCGGTGACCGCCCCGGTGGCCGCGAAAGTCTTGTAGATTTGCTGATCCAGTTCGTCGCGGTCTGTCACCATTACGAAGGTCCAGTTACCCGGAATGGTACGGAGGATTTTCTGGGTGAAGAACACCATGGACAGGGACTTCCCCGAACCCTGAGTGTGCCAGAACACGCCTAACCGTCCCGGTTCCCCTTTGGGCCGTTCGCCAACTGTGCCAACTTCTGCGATGGCCTTGTTGACGCCCAGGTACTGGTGGTTCTTGGCCACCTTCTTGATCAAGCCGCCCTTGGCTTCCTCGAACACGGTGAAGTTCTCGACGATGTCCAACAGCCGCTCCGGCGTGGTCGCACCCCGGATCAGGGTTTCCAGCGACACCACCCCCGTCTCGCCTTCGTCGTTGATGCGCTTCCACTCGAAGAAGTGTTCCCAGGGGGAATACGTGCTGCCCATCACAGTCTTGGAGCCGTTGGACAACACCAGGAAGCCGTTGAAGGTGAACAACTGGGGAATGGCGGCGCGGTAGTCGGTCAGGTTCCCGTCATAGGCGGCTTTCAGCGTGTTGTGGCTGGCCTTGAGTTCGATGAACAACAAGGGGATGCCGTTGACGAACCCGATCAGATCACAGCGCCGGTTGTAGATGTCGCCCCGCACCCAGAACTGGGAGACCATGAAGAAGTCGTTCTTGTCCGCTTCCCGCCAGTCGATCAGGCTGACCCGTTCGGTCGTCGTTCCACCCCGTTCGTCCGGCACGTCCACCTTGATGCCGTCTTTCAGCAGCTTGTAGACTTCTTGGTTCGCGTTGACCGCAATCTGGGTGGAGCGATCCCGCGTCAGCACCTCGATGGCTTGATCGAAGGCCGCATCGTCCAGGGTCGGGTTCAAGCGGGCAAGGGCAGCCCGAAGGCGTGACACCAAGACCACCTCATGGTCGCTCCCCCGGCCTTCGCTGGAGGTGCCGCTGGCCCATTCGCCGTAAAGGTTCCCGGTCTCCCATCCCAGATCGCCGAACAGGCCCAGAGCGGCTTGCTCCAGGGCATCTTCAGAATAGTCGTGGGCAGGAGACGGAGGGGTCATGCGACGGCATCCTCCAGGGTTTCATTGGCCTCGCTGACGTCTATCTCACCGGAAACCAGCTTGGGCAGCAGGAGATCGTGTTGGGTGCGGAAGTTGTCCGTTTTTGCCCTGAGGTTGAGTGTCTGACGGCGCAACGGAGAAACGAACTCATCGTACTTGTGGACCAAGCCACTCTCTTGAGGAAGCATCATGAAGATGCTGTTAAGTATAGACTTGTTGAACCCCGCTTGAGCCGCGCGTCCACTCATTCCAATCAAAAGTTCTTGTATTTCATGACTGCTAAGGGCGCTTCTCAGGTACTCACGATGGCGATCTTTCTTGGGGACCACTTTTACAAGAGCGACGTTGTATGCCCCTTCAAGTCCCCAGCAGATTCTCCCTACTGATGCTCCGTAGCGGGCTATCATCACATCCAGTGGTTCACACTTCCGCAGCTTCTTGGTATCCGGAACGTAGGCGATGTGAGAGTCCGTAGCATAGTCCCGTATCTGAACCATTCGTACGTAGCCATCTTCCGCTTTCTTCACCCATTCAGACTTTGGTGGTTGAGAACCTCCTTTGAAGTCCATAAGTGTCGCCAACTCGACACGTTCCCACCCCTCCGGCACTCGGCCATGTTCTGTTTCGGTGAAGGTGACGTCCTCATGTCCGGGGAAGCGCAAGTGGACGAACCACTCTTCGTACAGCCGCTGGGCCATCTCCTCCAGGACCGCAATCCGCCGCGTGTTGTTCTCGATCAGGTCGTCGTAGGTGGACAGGATGGAGGAGATGCGGCGTTGGATAGGGAGTGGTGGCAATCGAAGGGAAATGCGCTTGATGATGTCTTGATTGAGAGAAGCCATCGTCGCGCCATGCGAGCATTGCTGCATCATCCAAGACTGATGTTCCCTTGTGAGAAAGACATACGATAGATACCGAGACATTGCTCTCCCTTGGTCAATCATCCTCAGCCGTAGACAATCAGAACCTTGAAACCATCTTTCCTGAGCGCCTTTGATGTGAACATGCCTCTCAACAGCACCTTTCCGACCAAATACAATGTCACCAGTTTGGAGTAGATGTGAGGAAAGACGTTGAACTGTTTCCTCCGCAATGAACTCCAGTTTCTTGGGGCGAATATTGCCGAACCCAATGTTCCTTACGTTGATTACAGGAGTGCCTTCTTCTACGTAATCACTTGCGTGAAGTTGAGTGCCAAACGGCCCAGTCTTGACTTCTGCATGGCCAGCATCAACAAGTTCGCCTACAGTGCAACGGGCCCAAGTCAAGATGCAGCCTCCAGCACTGACACCACGTTCTCCGCAATCCGATCCTCCAGTTCCCGTGCTTCCGCGTTGAGAACCTCCAGTTCTTCGTTCAGTTCCTCGAAGCGTTCTGTGAAGTCCACGTCTTCGGCTTCACGGGCTGCCGCACCCACGTAACGGCCTGGGTTGAGGGACCAGCCCTGGGCTTCGATCTCCGCCCGTGTGGCGGCCTTGCACAGGCCGGGAACATCCACGTAGCCGTCATTCAGACCTTTCTCCGCCAGCAGGGCTTCGCTGCCTTGGTCCAGTTCGACATCTTCGCCGCGATACAGGCGGACGATGTTGGCCAGGAACTCGATCTGATCGGGGGTGAAGTCCCGATGCGCCCGGTTGATCTGGCGGTAGATGTGCCGCGCATCGACGAACAGGACCTTGTCTTCGTTGTCCGCACCAATCTTGCCCTTGTCGAAGAACCACAGGGTGCAGGGCAGGGTCACGGTGTAGAAGAAGTTGGAGCCGACAGAGACGATCACGTCCACCGCGCCGGTCTCGATGATCTTCTGGCGGATGTCCGCTTCACTGCCCCGCGCGTCACCGGCGGAGTTGGCCATGACGAACCCGGCCCGACCTGTTGCGTTCAAGGCCGAGTGGAACAGGCTGATCCACAGGTAGTTGGCGTTGTCGGTTCTGGGCAATCCGTGGGGAAAACGTAGGTCGCCTTCCAGGCGTTCCTTGTCCACGCCAGAGACGTTGAACGGCGGGTTAGCCATGATGAAGTCGAAACGGCCACCCAGCTTGTCCACCGCTTCATGGGGGTCTTCGTAGAAGGTGTTGGCTTTGATCACGTTGCCCGACAGCCCGTGGATGGCCAAGTTCATCTTGTTCAGGTTGACGGTGATCTGGTCTTTCTCGGTGCCGAAGATGCTGATCTCTTCCATCGCCGTCTTATGGTGGCGTTCCACAAAGTCGGCGGAGTGAACGAACATACCGCCGGAACCACAGGCCGGATCGTAGATGCGCCCGTGGTAAGGCTCGATGATTTCCACGATCAGCTTCACGATGGCTTCCGGGGTGTAGAAGACGCCGCCCTTCTGGCCTTCGGCCATGGCGAAGTTGCCGAGGAAGTATTCGTAGACTTGGCCGAAAGCGTCCCCGGTCAGGTCCACCGGAGCCAGCAGCTTCAGCAGCTCGACCAGGACGGCGTTCTCGATTTGGGTATAGGTGCGGGGCAATGCGCCCTTGAGGTCCCCGTTCTCATCCTCAACGGCCTTCATGGCCTCGTTGATGGCCTTGCCGATGTTGTCGCCCTCGGTCAGCGACAAGAGGTGAGAGAAGCGGGCCTCGGCTGGTAGGAAGATCACACCTTCGGCCTCGTAGTCAGCCTTGCTGATCTTGCGACGACCACCGGCCCCCACCGGCCCCAGTTTGTCTTCAGCTTCAGCGTACTTCTTTTCGGCATAGCGAAGGAAGATCAACCCTAAGACAGGGGTGGAGAACTCGCTGGGCTTCAGGCCCGTGTTGGCCCACAGCTGGTCTGCGGCTGCCCACAGCCTTTTTTCCACATCACCTGTAACCACGGACGCATCCCCCCTTTGTTGTTCTTTTGAAAAGACCATACCCGCAATGGGCGATCTACGCTACAGCTTGCTCGCTTCTGGATGACAACTCGTCCAATCGAGCCAGCAGATTCTTGACGGAAGACTTGTGCCAGCGACCGCCACGGGGCGTCAACATGCCACGTTCATTCAAGGCGGTGGCGATTGCGCCTAAGCTGGTGATGCCCTCGGACTTCATGGATGCAATCACCGGGGAGAGGTTGAGGGCGTGTTGGTTGGCGTTGGCTGAGATGGCTTTCAGTCCCGCCTTGTTGCCCTTGCCAGCGCGACGAAGAGCAGCCGCACCGTTCGGGTTGCCCAGCTTAACGCCCCGCGCCTTTGCTGCTGCCAGGGCTTCTTTGGTGCGCTTGGAGATGGCTTCGCGTTCCTGTTGGGCAACCAGCGCCATGATGCCCACCGTCAGGTCGTTGGCGTCTGGCATGTCGGCTGCGATGAACTTCACGCCGCTGTCACGCAAGGTCAGCAGGAAGGCCGCGTTACGTGACAGACGGTCCAGCTTGGCGATCACCAGTGTGGCCCCTGTGACCTTGGCAAGGTGCAAGGCCTTGTCCAGTTCGGGGCGCTGGTTGTTCTTGCCGCTCTCCACCTCGGTGAAGGAACCGACCAACTCCGCACCACGCGACTTGGCGAACTCGTCAATGGCTCTGGTCTGTGCCTCAAGCCCCAAGCCACTCGCCCCCTGACGGGCGGTAGAGACGCGATGGTAAGCAACGATTTTCATGATCAAACCCCATGGTACAAGATTGCGTTATGTTCGTTTAGCCGTCTTGTACCTCTAGTCGAGGTCAGAGGCCCCAATCTCGATCACGCGCTCCATGAGGGCGTTATAAGCAGCCTCTTGCAGTCCTGGAGTCTTGCTTTCGTAATGATGCTTGATGACTTTGTAAGGGTTCCATATGAGGACGTAGCTGATGGGACCTGACGGACCGGCTTTTACATCAACAAAACCAAGGTCAGCGAGAATTTTGACCCTGTCCTTCCATGTGCGAACGGCCCGTTGCCCTCCGAAGCCCGCGCTAAAGGCCATCTCTTGCTGTTTGCTCGTCACAACATAGGCGTCGTTGTCAAAAGTGCGAAACCACAGATCAAGGTAAACGGCAGAGACCGGTTTCCCGTTCGACAGGTCGTCCATGATACGCAGAATGAGAGGCATAGCCCTAGGAACAAGGAGCCACCCAGGTTTGTCTGCATCGCCTTCCCACAACTTTTCTGGGTCAACCTTTCCCCAAAGCCGCTCTCGCATTTCCAACTTTTTCCGTTGGATTTTTCTCACTCGTTTCTTTGTTGTCGGCATAGTCACACATCCTTTCTTTATATGAGGCCGGGGTGGGGTTTGGACGCCCACCCCAGAAGCTTCATTATACCCCGAGCAGATAACCCAAGTGTGGACCTCATGGTGATGCTCGTTTTCAAGGTAAATCTAACATAAAATCTTTTAATAACAATGGTTTAGATATTCTAAGTTATTCTGACACGATCGTTTATATGCGAACTCATTATATCGAGCATGACACATATATGTCAATCTCATGCACCCAGATGGAATGGGGCTGTCGGTATTTCTACGTAGTTTCAATGGGTTGGTGTTGTTTTGCTGTGTTCCCGGGTGATCCGGTGATCGGGTGCTCAACTGTTGTCCTTGGTGCTCCTGGGGTGCAGGGGGACGGGGCTACCCTCGGCTAGGAGGAAAAAGTGGCCCAAGGGGGGGAATTCGCGCATTGCCTTATAGTAAAACCCGCTCACAATTTTCCGCCGAAAATTTCCTGTCTTTCACTTGAGGTGTAGCAAGTCCAATCCGTCGTAGCGGAGTTGGGTCATGGCCTCCGCCAGCTTTTTCAGGACGAACCCTCGCCCGTACCGACCGGACATTCCTTCTTCGCCGTGGCCTTGTAGGGCGTCCATCACCTCTTTGGAGATGCCGGAGTCACGACAGGCGTCCTCGAAGCAATGGCGAAAGGAGTGGAAAGCGTTGCGGCGGTTCTTTATGCCGACCGCTTTCAGAAACCGGTTGAAGTGTTTCGAGAACGGTGACGAATAGTAGCCGTCCGCTCCCATCTTTAGATCAGGGAACAGACGCTGCTTCCCTTGCTTTCGCCGCTGGTTCACATGTTCCAGGAAGCCAAGGTCGTTCAAGGTTTGGTGCAGGGGCACGACACGGCGGCTGTGAGGCGTCTTCAGGCGTTTGTCATCACCCTCGTCATTGATGTCCAGATACCAGATGCCATCTTCCTGGCGCACATCATCGACGTACAACTGGATAACTTCACCGGATCGTGCCCCGCTGAACAAGCTGATAAGTGGCACCCAGTAAATCCCTGCGTCACGGGGGACGAGGTCGCCAACTGTTGACCACTCTCGAACGGACTTGCATCCCGTGTACACTGGTGCAGTAAAGATTGCCTTCAGTTCGTCCAGTGTGAACGGGTTGCGCTCGTCGCGGACGCTACGGTTGCTTTTCTTTATCTTTAGGCCCCGGAAGGGATTGTCTGGACATTCGTCGTAGTGGTTGTCGGCCCAGGACCAGAAGGCCGCGACGCAGCCAATGATCTTGTTTAGGTTGCTGTCCGACATCGGGGGCATCTCGAGTGCCTTAGCCCGTGCAGCCGCTTCTGACAAGGATAGTCCTTTAAGTTCTCCGTGCTTGTTCCAATTCGCGGGGAGGTTCATCAAGACCGCTTTGAAGGCTCTTCCATCCTCCTTGCCATATGAGGGCAGGGTACGGTCGCCGACAAGATCAATGAAATGGCCCTTCCAGACCCGGTGTTCCCGTTCGGTCTTCGGCACCCATGATGTCCGGGCTTTCTCCGTAGCCCATTCTTCGACCAACTCCGAGAGAACGGGGCCACCTGTTGTCATTGGCTGCACGGGTATTGGGAGTTCACTGGAATCCACTATGGGACTTTCAGGGGTTTCGATAACCTCCCCCTCGTTCCGAAGTCGTATCTCTTTAGTCGCCTTGATGGTTGCGGCTTGAAGCTGCCTGCTCAACTTTGG
>Ga0209344_10005026_pt1 | contig 11683 bp, 1 predicted proteins | sample Cruoilmetagenom6_FD_187293 | JGI IMG/M metagenome (GOLD analysis project Ga0209344, IMG submission 187293) | Oil polluted marine microbial communities from Coal Oil Point, Santa Barbara, California, USA - Santa Barbara Oil Seep Sample 6 (SPAdes)... | ecosystem: Environmental > Aquatic > Marine >...
GGTGGAGGAAGTTACGTTGGTGGAAGTGGTGTTGGAAACCCTAGTTTAGCAATTTATTCTAGTGGCAGCGGGAATTACTCTTCAGCAACTAGAAACTTTTCTAGCTCTACATTAAAAAAAGGCGATAAAATAAGTGTAGATGTAGGTCATACAACCACAATAAACGGAGAAATATTTTTACAATTATTAGATAATGGTAGCCCTGTAATTACTCTGAAATTTGTAGGAGGAACAAGTAATTGGCAACTTAATGATGGAGGATCTGATTTTGTAATTGGACAACCTTATTTAGCAAATACTTCAATCACATTTACATATACTTATAATGAAGATGGATCATATTCTTTCACTTTTGGTTCAGCGAGTGGTTCTAATTATGTTGCTTCAAATGACATAAGTAATATTAATGGATTTAAATTTCAGTCTAACGATCAAGGAGGTGGAGAAAACTTTGGAATAAACAATTTATTAATTGAAAGTAAATATACTATTGCTGAAAATAGCACAGTTACATCTTCAGGAGATATTACTGTTCCTTATTTAGATATTCAAAGTGGAAGTACTTTAAATATTCCTGCTACTAGTAGTGTTACTGTTTCTGGTAACTTAAATAATTCAGGAACTTTAAACCTTGCTTCGACAAGCACACAATATTCTAGTATTATACCAAATAATACAAGTGGTAGTGGTACTATTAATTACAATAGACATACAAACTCAAATGCTCTTGGTAACGATTTGGTATCGGCTCCTCTAACAGGACAAGCTTTTGATGATTTTGTTATTGCGAACTCAAACATTTTCAATAATGGAACCTTATATTTATATGGTCCTTTTGAAAAGACAGTAGGAAATTATGTAAATTATGTGGGAACTGAAGTAGCAACCTTAGATAAAGGTGTTGGCTATAGAGCAGCGTCTAGTGATAATGATACATTTACATATACTGGGACTGTTAATACAGCAACTGTAAGTATGGATATTACAAATTCTGGTCCTTCTGAAACAGAATGGAATCTTATTGGGAATCCTTATCCTTCTTATTTGAATGTTCAAGCGTTTCTTAACCATGAAGTAAGTCCTGGCGTTTCTAACCTTGCTTTATTGAATGCTGGGTCTGCTGCTATTTATGGTTATGATGGAAATGCTTCAAATGGTTGGGCAACTTATAATTTAGCTTCAACTACAGCATCTACAGTTATTGCTCCAGGTCAAGGTTTTTTTGTAAGTGCCGATGCTATTAATGCACCTCTTTATAATTTAGAATTTACACCAGCTATGAGATCTACTGGCGCTAGTGATGATTTTATTGCTGGACGTAATGCTGAATTGATCCATTTAAAACTGAATGCTAGGACGTCTAACAAATCTTATAACACTGATTTTTACTTTAACAATAATTCTAGTCTTGGTTTTGATTTAGGATATGATGCTAAGGTTTGGGGTGATACTGCTCCTGACTTTGCTATCTATTCTCATTTAGTTCAAGATAATACTGGTAGTGCAATTGCATTACAATCTCTTGCTTTATCTGACCTTTTAGATATAACTATTCCTTTAGGTGTTAATGCTAATCAAGGTGAGCAACTAACTTTCAGTATTTTAGATATGGCTTTACCAGCATCAATTAATGTCTATCTTGATGATACTGTGGCTAACACCACAACATTGTTAAACAACTCAGATTATGTCATTACACCAACAACGGCTTTATCTGGAACTGGGCGTTTCTATTTGAGAACTTCGGAAGATGCTTTATCTACTATAGAAAACAGTCTTAATACTTTGAATATTTTCGCTTTAAACGCATCTAAAGAGTTAGTTGTAAACGGACAATTAAAAGGTGATACTCAGTTAAACCTTTATGATATACAAGGTAGAATTGTATTGAGCACTTCACTTGATCATTCGGCTCTTGAAAACAGAATAGATGTATCTTCTCTTAGTGGAGGGATTTATGTTGTATCTATTGATAACAATGCGCAACAGAAAACACAAAAAGTGATTATTAAATAACTCTTATTATTTACTTTGAATTTACAAAGCACACTTACTAAAGTGTGCTTTTTGTTTATTTGAATATCTCATACAGTTATGGCTGTTTTATATAGATTATACTACAAAACAGGCTTTAACTTAGATTGAGACTAGCTTAGCCTGCATTTTACCTAAACTAAACCTGTATCTCATATACATCTAACATGTATCTAACCTTAAGTTAGTATTCTATAAGTATGCTATACCCATGCCATAACCACGCTATAACCATACTATAACCTGTACTTTGATAATCTTAAAATTTCACCAAGCGTAACCTTAGATTTTATTAACAACACCGTGATATTTTTGTTTTGCTTTTTGGTTTTTGGTTTTTAGCTAAAAGTAATACGCTTAGAAGTTTATGTGTATTATAATACCATGGTATTAATTTTATATATTTCTAGAAACTAGCATTTTAATTTAATGTTAATAATTTGAAGTTATATGATTCATAACTTTATGTTATATTTGCAAGCCCTATATTTTTATCTACCCTATTTAATTGCCTGCATACGTTATGTTATGTATTACTAATTTAATATAACTATGAAAAAATTTTACACTCTTTTATTTGCCCTAATGGTCACTGGTTTGGGGTTTGCGCAGACTACAGTAACCTATGATTTTTCTGACGGAGGCGCAGTCACAGGACTAAATGTACCATCACCTGGTATCACTGTTGATTCTGATCCAAATATAGGCTTTGGTAGTTTCAAAAACTCGGGAACATCAAATCCAGCATTAAATAGTGGTCAGCTCCGTTTATATCAAAATGCAACAAAAGGAGGGGGAATAATTATCTATGCAAATAATGGAGTTACAATAACCGATGTTGTAGTAAACGCATCTTCTCGTACCGGACCTGCAGAATATATTATAGATGGAGGAAGCTCTAATTCGATAACAATTAGTGGTGGTGCATATACAATGAGCTCACTCGGTGGTTTATCTGAAATAGAATTTTACCAACATGACTCTAGTAGTTCTAATCGAATTTATGTAGATAGTTTTACTGTTACTTACACTTCTGTAGCTAGCTGTACAGCACCTACAATGCAGGCAACAGCATACAATACATCATCTTTAGGAACAACTTCTGCAACATTAAACTGGACAGATGGCGATGGAGATGAAGTATTGGTGGTTGTAAAAGAAGGTTCAGCTGTTGATGAAGATCCTACAAGTGGAACAGATTACACAGGTAATACTGTTTTTGGTTCGGGAGACGAACTAGGCACAGGGAATTATGTGGTACAATCGGGTTCTGCTACAAGCTCAGTAAGTATTACTGGCTTGAGTGAAGCAAGCACTTATTATGTTGCTGTTTATGAATATAATACTACTGACACCTGCTATTTAACACCTGCCTTAACTGGTAGTTTTACAACAGGATGTTCTACACCTTCGGATGTAACGGCATTTACTGCAAGCGAAGGTAACACTGAAGTTGATTTAAGCTGGACTAATGGCGCTTGTTATGATGAGCTACTAGTTGTAGCTAAAGCAGGTTCTGCCGTAACAAATTCTCCTTCTGGAGATGGCACATCATATACAGCAGATGCAGCGTTTGGATCTGGTTCAGATTTAGGAAGTAGCGAATTTGTTGTTTATAAAGGTACAGGTACTTCGGTAACTGTAACCGGTTTAACAAATGGTACCACCTATCACTTTGAAGTTTTTGCTCGTAAAGCTACAACTTGGAGTACAGGAGTTACCGCTAATGCTGTACCAGATTTAACTTGGTGTACAGTTTCAGGAACTACTACATTTGATACCTCAATAACTTTAGTAAACTTTGGAACCATTAATAAGTCCAGTGGACAAGGTAGTGGTTATGATGATTTTTCGGCAGAATCTACAGATGCTATACAAGGTAGTGATATTGATTTAACAGTGAATTTAAATACAGATGGGGCATATACTATTTATGCAAAAGCCTGGATAGACTGGAATCAAGATGGAACATTTGACACCTCTACTGAAGAATATGCACTAGGAACTGCTAATGATGAAACGGATGGTCCAACAACTTTAAGTCCACTAACAATAAGTGTTCCTGCAGGCGCAACATTAGGAAACACCAGAATGCGAGTATCTTGTCAATATAGCTCATATCCAGGGGCTTGCACAGGCTCAACTGATGGTGAAATAGAAGATTACACTATAAACGTTGTCGCTGCTCTAAATAATGACTCAGACACTGAAGTGTACGACCCAACATCTCAAGTAGCAGCAACAACTATTACTGCTGCTAGCAGCACTACAAGTGGTACTGCTTTTGATGCTTTTGGATTTGAAGTAGAAGATCAAGGAACTACCGATGGGGAACCAACAAACATTACTATGATGCGTTTTGTGCCTGGACCAAATAATACAGCAGATTGGACAGACCACATACAAGGGGTTACGTTATTAGACGGAAACGTTGTGTCATACACACCGACAACCTCTATTACTGATACTGAAATTGTATTAACTTTTGGAAGTCCAGTTGTAGTAGCAGATGGTACATCTTTAGAGTTTTTATTAGGGTTATACCTAAACACTACAGCTATTGTAGATGGCAGTGTTATACAATTACAAATAAATGAAAGCGCTAGTGGATTTGAAACTAATATAACGGGTTCAGGTCTTGCTGATCCGTTCTTATTAGGAGACGTTGTTGGTAATGATATAACTATAAATGTTGATGCGACAGAACTTGTGTTTTCAGAACAAGCGTCAGACACAGAATTAAATGCAGCAATGAGTCCTGCTGTAACGGTTTCTGGTGTAGATGCTAATGGTAACTTAGATACAGATTATAATTTAGATGTAGACATTACGTCGACAGGAACATTAACCGGATCGCCAGTAACTGCAACTGCTGTAAGCGGTATAGCAACTTTTTCTACGCTAACTCATACGATAGTTGGTTCTGGTTTAGTATTAACTGCAGATGACGGTGCATTATCAACGATTGATAGCACGCCTTTTGAAATTACTGAGCCTGTAGTTGGAGCTGCAGATTTATTTTTCTCGGAATATGTTGAAGGAAATACTGGAAACAATAAATATTTAGAAATATATAATGGCACAGGTACCACTATCACATTAACCGATTATTCAGTTGAAATGTATTCAAATGGTAGTTCGTCTGCTAGCCAAACTGAAGATTTTACTGGTGGTTTCCCAACAACGCTTGCTAGTGGTGATGTTATTGTTTTACGAGCGCAAAATACATCAGAATTCACTGGAACTGCTTATGATTCTGGTGTCTGTTTTTTTAATGGAGATGATACTGTTGTGCTTAAAAAGAATGGTATTATCATAGATATTATTGGTAATATCGGTTGTGACCCAGGAAGTGCTTTTACTGCTTCGGGAGGTTTCAGTACAGCAAATAAAACACTTGTTAGAAATACTGATGTATGTGAAGGAGTATCAATAGATCCTTCTGGCTGTGGCTCAACAAGTTTTACAACTCTAGCTACAGAATGGACTTCCCTAGGCACAGACGTATTTTCTAATCTAGGCACGCACACAGCAGCATGTGGAGCTCCTACAACCTACACTTACAACGGTACATGGTCGCCAAGTGACCCAAGTGGTACAGCTACTGCTGGTGATGATATTGTAATTGCTTCTGGTAATGCTATAATTGACGCGAACACTAGTGCTAATTCGGTAACTGTAAATGCAGGTGCTGGTCTTACAGTAGATAGCGGTGTTACACTTACAGTTACTAACGGTTTATTATTAGAATCTAGCTCTACGAGTTATTCTAGTTTAATATTAGATGGTACAGTAACTGGTACTTTAACTTATGAACGCCACGTAAATATTAATGGTACGGGAACAACTGGAAGTAACGATTTAATATCTGCACCTTTAACAGGTGAAGCTTTTGATGATTTTGTTGTTGCTAACCCAAATATTTTAAATAACGGTACCCTGTATTTATTTGGTCCTTTTGATAAAACAGTAGGAGATTATCTTTTTTATACAGCAAGTGAAACAGCAACTTTAGATGCTGGAGTTGGTTACAGAGCAGCATCTAGTGATAATGATACATTTACATTTACTGGAACAGCAAATAACGGAACAGTAACACATGATATTACAAACTCAGGTCCTAGTGAGGTAGAATGGAACTTAGTTGGTAACCCATATCCTTCTTATTTAAATGTTCAAGATTTTCTTTCACATGACTTAGGAGATGGTACGACTAACTTAGAATTAATGGATGCACCAACAGCAGCTATTTACGGCTATGATGGTAGCGCCTTAAATGGCTGGACTATTTATAACTTAGCCAATACTACACCTTCTACTGTAATAGCACCTGGTCAAGGATTCTTTGTAAGTGCTGATGCGACTAAGGCTCCTCTTTATAATTTAGAGTTTACACCAGGTATGAGATCTACAGGGACAACAGATGATTTTATTCCTAATCGTCTTGGCGAATTAGTATTTTTAACACTAAATGCAAGTACAGCTAGTGATTCTTACAGTACTGCATTGTATTTTAATGCAAATGCTAGTTTAGCTTTTAACATTGGGTATGATGGTGGATTACCTAGTAGTATTCCTCCATTTATATTATATTCAACAATAGTTGAACCTAATCCTTCTGACCCAAATGAACCAGATATGTTAGCGATACAAACCATAAATCCTAACGATCTTGCAAATACAACTATTCCTTTAGGAGTAAATGCTAGTCAAGGCGAACAGATTACTTTTAGCCTTTTAGATAACACAACACCAGCATCAACAGAAATCTATTTAGATGATACTGTTGCTGGTACAAGTACACTTTTAAATGGTACAGACTATGTATTTACACCAAGCACAACATTGTCTGGTACAGGACGTTTTTTCCTTAGAGTTTATGATGAATCACTTTCAACACAAGAAAACAGTCTTGATACCTTAAGTATTTACGCTTTAGGAGACTCTAAAGAGTTGGTTGTACGTGGACAATTATATGATGATACTGTTTTAAACCTTTATGATGTTCAAGGAAGACAGATAGTATCGACTACACTAGACCAAACACGATTAGATAATCGTCTTGATGTCTCTACTTTAAATAGTGGTGTATACGTTGTAATTTTACAAAACAATGGACAACAAAAAACACAAAAGGTGATTATTAAATAAACCCTTTTACCCCTATATTTAAAAAAGCGCACTACTATTTTAGTGCGCTTTTTGTTTACTATAATTTAATACTACCATATTATTTTAAACATATAAAGTTAATAGTTACATGCTACATTAGCCACTGCTATTAACTCACTATACACATCTATTATTATCCTAATAAACATGGTGTTATAGACTATAAATTAAAATATTATGAAAAAAACGTATACGTTTTTATGTACACTAATGCTGATTAGTTTTGGCTATTCTCAAGGCACAGAAACCTTCTCTAACATCCCAACTATAAATGCCTATAGTGATGGTACTTGGACAGGTGATGATGGATCAACTTGGAAAGCTACTAAATCAAGATCTGACCAAACCATTAATGGTAAAGCTATTACTATGAATGATGACACCGCTAACACCTATGTTGAATCTGGAACTATTGGTGGTGGTTTAGGAGAAATTACTATTACAACTCAAAGAAAATACTCTGGAGGCAGTGGTAATTTAGATGTATTAATAAATGGTAATAGTGTAGGTACAGTACCTTATGGTACAAATGTAGAGACTACTACTATTTCTGACATCAATATCTCTGGAGACATTGTAATTAGAATAGACAACAACATAGGAGGCTCTAGTAATGGTGGTGCTTACCGAGTTGCCGTAGACGATATCACATGGACCGGTTTTAGTGCTTCTGGACCAGCTAACCCAGATACATTTACAGCAACAACAAATTCTAGCTCTCAAATAGATTTGGCATATAACGATAATGCTGCTGAAAACACTATTGTGATTGTTTTTGATACAGATGATACGTTTAGCACTCCAACAGGAGCACCAGCAAGCGTAGGAAACACCTTTGCAGGAGGAACAGTATTATTTAACAATAATAGTAATGGAACATACAATCACACAGGATTAAGTGCATCTACTACGTATTACTATAAAGCTTTTTCTTACGACGGCACTGAGTATTCAACAGGTTTAACAGCTAGCGCTTCTACTCCATGTGGAGCTATATCTTCTTTTCCATTTACAGAAGGGTTTGAAGGTAGTGTTTTACCAAATTGTTGGTCACAAGAATATGTTAGTGGAACCGTAGATTGGACCTACCAAGATGGAGATACCAATGCGCTTTCAGCACATACAGGATCATACAATGCAATGCTTTATGATACTACTGGTAACCAAACAAAACTAATAACTCCTGCATTAGATTTATCTAGTATTACTAATGCGACCTTAACTTTTTGGCACGCCCAACAAGAGTGGTCACCAGACCAAGATGAACTAAGAGTTTATTATAAAACCTCTGCTGATGGATCTTGGACTCTTATACCAGGACAACAATACACTAATTCCATAGCTTCTTGGACTCAAGAAACCATAACATTACCTAGCCCAAGCTCTGACTATTATATTGCTTTTGATGTTTTAGGCGACTATGGTCGTGGTGTTGTTATAGATGACATTAAAATTGATGGCGTTTTAGCAACAACAGATACAACGGTAGGGTTTACCGGAACTTCAGCAACTGTTTCTGAAGGTATAGGCACTTTTGAATTAGAATTTACCATAGTTAATGAAGATGCTGTAAATGACACTACGTTTGATGTGGTTCTTATAGGCGGCGATGGTGACGCTACAGATATAGATGGTTATACTACTCAAATGATAACCTTTCTTGGAGGGTCTGCTGCTGACCAAGTTGTTATATTAACTGTAACTGATGATGCTGATTTAGAAACCAATGAAACCTTAACGTTTGAAATACAAAATGTCACTGGTGGCAATAATGCTGTGGCAGGTGCAACTAATACATTTACACTTACCATTACAAATAATGATTTACCACCTTCTAAGACCTTACCTTATAATGAAGATTTTTCAACTTGTGTTACGGCCGAATGGACGCCATTTGATGAAGCAGGTAATGACGCATGGATTTGTTCTGGAGGCGAATACGCTATAAACGGATATTCAAGTACAGCTGACACAGATTGGTTGATCTCTGATTTTAGTATTGATTTTGATCTTAACTCTTCAGTAACTATTGATGTTACAACTCAAGAACGCTATGGCGATATGACAAACACTACTGGAGAATTTGAATTACTATATTCTAATGATTATACAGGTGGAGACCCAACAGCAGCAACATGGGTAGCGTTGACATTTGACCCTAACAACACATCAACTGGTTCAAGTTTATCTACAGCTTCTACAACCTCTGTTGATGCCTCAAGTATTAATGGAAAAGCATACTTGGCCTTTAAGTATGATATGACTTATGGATCTGGTGCAGAAGATTGGAGAATTCAACAAATAGATATCTATAACGACATTACTAAAGACTCAGACACAGAAGTTGTTGATCCAAACACACAAATTGCAGCTGATACTGTAATTGCTGCCGATATTACCACTAGCGACACAGCAGTTAATGCCTTTGCATTTACTATTTATGATTTAGGTTCTGGCGATGGTTTACCTACTCAAGTAAGCACTATGCGTTTTGTACCAGGTGCAAATAACACGGCAGATTGGACAGATCACCTACAAGGCATTACTTTAGTGGATGAAAACTCGACTCCATATTCACCTACAGTAAGTATCACTGATACTGAAATTATTTTAACCTTTGATACTCCAATAGTTGTTGCAGATGATTCCTTATTAGAATTCATACTAGGTTTTTATTTAAACACGACACACATTATTAATGATAGTGTGATTCAGTTTCAAATAGACGCAGCTACAAATGGTTTTGTTGCAGATACTACTGGTTCTGAATTTGCTGATACATTTACAGCTGCTGTTATAGGTAATAACATTACTATAGATGTAGATTTATTTCAACTTCTATTTATAGAACAACCTACAGATACAGAATTGAGTATGGCTATATCTCCAAGTGTTACTGTTGCAGTAGTTGATGAAAACGGAAACATAGACACGGATTTTACAGGCTCTGGCTTTGAAATCGCTTTAACAACAAATGGTAGTTTTGATGCAACGGCAAGTACTACTGTTGAAGCCATAAATGGTATTGCTACTTTTGATAACCTTGTTTTTGACACAGTTAACACAGCTATTACCCTTACAGCTACAGATGTTGTTGGCTTTATAGAAGACGCTGTTACCTCAAACACTTTTAATATTACAGAACCTTTTTGCGGTGGAAGTGAATCTTTTACAAATCTTAATATTTCAAATACATATTCAAGCGGAAGTTTTGAAGGAGACAACGGTGTCACATGGAATTATACGAGAGCTAGAAACGATAATGGCAATTATCAAATTAATGGTACAGGCATTATGCTACGTAATTTGTCAGATGGAAGCAAAATATCATCCTCTAGTGTTTCTGGTGGTATTAGTAGTTTTACGTGTAAATTACTTAAAGGGTTTAATGGTAGTGGTGATAGACAAGCAGAACTTTTTATTAATGGCGAATCAAAAGGCACATCTGTGATTTGGGATGTTAATAGTGAGGTACAAACATTTACAGTGAACAATATTAATGTTTCTGGAGATATCATTATTGAAATAAGAAACATTGCTACAAAGCAATTTGTAATTGATGATATTGAATGGTCTTGTTATGCCGAGCCTATATCTTATGTTTATGATAACGGCTGGACACCAACAAACCCAAATGGTCTAACTGTTCCTGGTGATGACATTGTCATCATTTCTGGTGATGCTACTATAGATACCAATACAACTGTAAACTCTGTAACTGTAAATGCAGGTGCTAGCCTTACAGTAGATTCGGGTGTTACTCTAACAACAACTAATGACCTAGCATTAAAATCTAACTCTATAAGTTATTCTAGTTTAATTTTAGACGGCACTATTTCTGGATCTATCACTTATGAACGTCATGTAAATATAAACGGTTCAGGAACAACAGGAAATAATGATTTAATCTCTGCACCATTAACAGGACAAGCCTTTAATGAGTTTGCTACAGCTAACCCTAATATTTTAAGCAATACGGCTAGCACTCTTTATTTATTTGGGCCTTTTGATAAAGTTGCAGGAGACTATGTTACTTATACAAATACTGAAACAGCAACTTTAGATGCAGGTGTAGGATACAGAGCAGCTTCTATTGATAACAGTACATTTACTTTTACAGGAACTGCAAATATTGGCACTGTTACAAATGCTATTACGAATGATGGACCAACTGAAGCTGAATGGAATCTTATTGGTAATCCATATCCTTCTTATCTTAGTGTTCAAGATTTACTTACACATGATGTTGGTGGTGTAACTAATATACAATTATTTGACTCATCAACAGCTGCAATCTATGGATACGATGGAGATGCCTTAAATGGTTGGACAATTTACAACCTAGCAAACACAACTCCTTCAACTGTAATAGCTCCTGGTCAAGGATTCTTTGTAAGTGCTAATGCGGCTAATACTGCAGCTTATGATTTAGAATTCTCTCCTGATATGAGAAGAACAGGTAATGGTGATGACTTTA
>Ga0209344_10005027_pt1 | contig 11681 bp, 7 predicted proteins | sample Cruoilmetagenom6_FD_187293 | JGI IMG/M metagenome (GOLD analysis project Ga0209344, IMG submission 187293) | Oil polluted marine microbial communities from Coal Oil Point, Santa Barbara, California, USA - Santa Barbara Oil Seep Sample 6 (SPAdes)... | ecosystem: Environmental > Aquatic > Marine >...
TACTATCTTTTCCATAATCAATAAATCCAGGAGGCATATGCATAAATGTTTCAACAGAAGTAGAGTCGTATAAAGATTGGTCGAACATAATACTTCTTATGTCATCTAAGAGAATAATACCAACTAGAATTTGGTCTTCATTAACTACAGGAAATAAATTTCTATTAGATTTAGAAACACCTTTATGTAGCATGTCTCCAAGTGACATTTCAGGATGGAGTGTTATAAAATTCTTCTCTATCACACTGTTTATATCCATAGAAGTTAATACATTTTGGTCTTTATTATCTGTAAGTAAATCGCCTCTTTCTGCTAACTCTTTAGTATAAATGGTATGCTCCATATAGTTTTTTGTAATCATATATGAAATAGCAACTGTAATCATAAGAGGAAGAAACAACTCATAACCACCAGTAATTTCAGCAATTAAAAATATAGCTGTTAATGGCGCATGAATCACTCCTGCAATAAGTCCAGCCATACCTACTAAAGTAAAGTTTGATTCTGAAACTTGATGACCAAACCCTAAGTTGTTGACTATTTTTGCAACAACATTCCCAAGAGCACTTCCCATAACCATTGTTGGAACAATAACACCACCAACGCCTCCTGCAGCAAAAGTTGTAGTCATGGCTATTGCCTTAAAAATAGTAAACCCAATAAGTAGAACAATAACAACCCATATATTATCAAGGTATTCATCAAATAAATTTGTACCTAAAGCATGTAGATGATTTCCATCGAATAAATCTTTTGTAAAACTTAATCCTTCACCATAAAGAGGAGGAATAAAATAAAGCATCACGCCAATTGCTAAACCTCCTACAAGTAATTTAGTAAATCGGGTTTTAAACCTATCGAAAAACTTGTAAATGGCAAAGTATATTTTTGTAAAATATATGGAAGCAATACCAGTTCCTAAACCAAGAATAATATAAAAAGCTGTATCGTATAAGGTGAATTTATCAGTAAGCGTGAAACTAAAAAGGACTTCATCTCCAAGAAAAAAATAAGAGGTTAATACTGAAGAAATGGAGGCTATTAATAAAGGTAATAAAGAAGCAAATGTTAAGTCTAAGCTAAACACTTCTACAGCAAAAACAATAGCTGCAATAGGCGATTTAAACATGGATGCAATTGCTCCAGCAGTGGCACAAGCAATCAGCAAGGTTCTAGTTTTTTTATCTATATGCATCAACCTACTTAAATTTGAGCTAATTGCAGATCCAGATGTAATTGCAGGACCCAATAATCCAACCGATCCACCAAACCCTACTGTTAGAGGCGCAAGGATTAATGGATGATAAATAAGCTTATATGATAATAATCCTTTTTGCCTTAAAAGGGAATATAAAAGTGATGGAACAGCACGTTTAATAAATGGTGGCACAGAAGGAATTAATTCCTTTCTAAACATATATTTCTTAATAAGATAGACGATTAACAATCCTATTATTGGTAAAATAAAATACAATTGATTTTGAGAAAATACAATCCCTTTTTCTAAAGTATTCTGAATGAAATAGGTGATGTTTTTTAGAGTTACTGCTGCTATACCAGCTAGCAGACCAACTACTGTACTCAATAACAAAACAAAATTTTTCTGTGAGATATGCTTATACCTCCAGATTAAAAATTGTTTTATTAAAGATTGTGTATTCATTTATAGAGTGATTGTTTATTAGTAACAAATTAAGGTTTCATTACAAAATAAGCATATGTGTATAAACCAAACAGTATTATAGTTAAGATTATAGCTATGTATAAGATAATCTTTATTAATTTCTTTCTCATGAATTAAATCTACTAAAAAATCCTGCATTTGCAGGATTTTTTAAGTTATGATTTTAAGTTGAGTTTTAAACTTAATTCCTCTAATTGTTTATTATCAATTGGAGCAGGAGCATCTATCATAACATCTCGTCCAGCATTGTTTTTCGGGAATGCTATAAAATCTCTTATAGTTTCTTGACCACCAAGTATAGCAACCAGTCTGTCTAATCCAAAAGCAAGTCCACCATGAGGAGGAGCTCCATATTCGAAGGCATTCATTAAGAATCCAAATTGTGCTTTAGCTTCCGCTTTAGTAAAACCTAAATAATCGAACATTAAGGCTTGGGTCTTTTTATCGTGAATTCTTATAGAACCACCTCCAATTTCGTTTCCATTTAAAACTAAATCGTAAGCATTAGCTTTAACATCTCCAGGATTTGTTGCTAATAATTCTAATTGTCCAGGTTTTGGTGAAGTAAATGGATGATGCATGGCATGATAGCGTTCCGTTTCTTCATCCCATTCAAGCAATGGAAAGTCTAGCACCCAAAGTGGTGCAAATTCATTCGGTTTGCGTAAACCTAAACGTTCAGCCAATTCCATACGTAAGGCACTTAATTGTGCTCTTACTTTATTTTTATCTCCTGATAGTACACAAACTAAATCACCAGCTTTAGCACCAGTTTTTTCAGCCCATTTTGCTAAATCGGCTTGGTCGTAAAATTTATCGACTGATGATTTATAAGTACCATCGTCATTACATCTAGAATAAACCATTCCTAAAGCGCCAACTTGAGGACGTTTAACCCAATCAATTAATTTGTCAATTTCTTTTCTGGTGTAACTATTTCCTCCTGGTACTGCAATTCCAACAACCAATTCTGCAGAATTGAATACTCCAAAATCTTTATGTTGTGCTACATCATTCAATTCGCCAAATTCCATTCCAAAACGAATGTCTGGTTTATCGTTACCATATAAACGCATGGCATCATCATACAATATTCTTGGAAACTCTTTTATTTCAATACCATTTACTTCTTTTAGAAGATGTCTAGTTAACCCTTCAAAAGCATTTAAAATATCTTCTTGTTCCACGAAAGCCATTTCACAATCTATTTGAGTAAACTCTGGCTGTCTGTCTGCACGTAAATCTTCGTCTCTAAAGCACTTTACTATCTGAAAGTACTTATCCATACCACCAACCATCAACAATTGCTTAAAAGTTTGTGGACTCTGAGGAAGTGCATAAAATTGTCCTTCGTTCATTCTACTTGGTACAACAAAATCTCTAGCTCCTTCAGGAGTTGATTTTATTAAATAAGGCGTTTCAACTTCAATAAAACTTTCTTTAGAGAGATAATTTCTTACTTCTTGAGTGACTTTATGACGAAAAATCAGGCTGTTTTTTACCGGATTTCTTCTAATATCTAAATAACGATACTTCATTCTAATATCTTCTCCACCATCTGTTTTATCTTCAATAGTAAATGGAGGTAATAAAGCTTCATTTAAAATAGTCATTTTAGAAACCAATATTTCAATGTTTCCAGTTGGTATGTTTGGATTTTTAGAAGCACGTTCAATAACATTACCAGATACTTGAATTACAAATTCTCTACCCAATTTTTGAGCTTCTTCCATCATGGTTTTTGGTGTGCGCTCTTCATCGAAAACCAATTGTGTAATTCCGTAACGGTCTCGTAAATCTACCCAAACGATAAAACCTTTATCACGAGATTTTTGTACCCAACCAGAAAGCGTGACTTCGTTATTGATATGAGATGCTCTTAATTCACCACAGTTATGACTTCTATACATATTAAATATTATTAAACTTGAAATTTAGCATCAAGTTATAAATAGGTTGCAAATTTAATGAAGTTAACCGATTATCAAATAAAAAAGCCTTAACATTTGTCAAGGCTTTTTCGCTATTAATTACTCCTTTAATTTGAAGTAACAGGATAGTGATTAGATTATGTCTGTTGAAGTTCTTTTTCTTCTAATCCACATTTTTAATTGCATAGATAAAAAGAACAATACCGGAACTACAATAAGTGTTAAGAAGGTTGCTATTAGCAATCCGTAAATAACTGTCCATGCTAATGGTCCCCAAAAAACTACGTTGTCTCCACCCATATAAATGTTGGCGTCAAATTCTTTAAAGAAGGTAAAGAAGTTGATATTTAATCCAATAGCCAGTGGTATTAAACCTAAAATTGTAGTAATGGCTGTTAATAAAACAGGACGTAAACGTGCTTTTCCTGCTCTTACAATACTTTCAAATAAATCTTCTTTACTCAAATAATCAAGGTCGTCTAAATTTAATTGTTGCTTTTTCCTGTCAATTAATAATTGGGCATAATCGAGTAGAACCACACCATTATTTACCACAATTCCAGCAAGTGCAATAATTCCAACCATAGTCATCATAATTACAAAGGCACTGCCCGTAAGTACAATTCCTCCAAAGACACCAATCAAACTTAAAAAGATGGCCAACATAATAATGGCTGGTTTGGAAATCGAGTTAAACTGAAATATTAAGATAAAGAATATCAATCCCAACCCAGTAAAAAAGGCACCCATTAAAAAAGTCATTTGCTTGTTTTGTTCTTCAATCTGACCTGTATAATCAATTTTAATATTTTTTGGTAAACCTTTGTAGGTTTTCATTTCATTTTGAATCTGAGTTACAATAGCTCCAGCATCAGTAAAACCGGGAGATAACGCTGAATATACTGTTACTACACGTTTGGTGTCTTTATGTTTTATGGCGCTAAAACCTGAATTGTTTTCGTGTTTTGTTACAGCTGAAACGGGAATGCTTTTTATCTTCCCAGAATTATCCCTAAACGTGATATTCTGATTAAAAAGCGCACTTGTGTTATAACGATTTTCTTCATTAAAACGCACGTAAATATCAAAATCGTCACCATCTTCTTTGTAAATGCCAGCTTTCGATCCAAAAATAGAGTTACGCAATTGTTCTCCCACTTGACCAGCACTAATACCTAATTCTCCAGCTTTCTCTCTGTCAACTACAACTCTCATAGATGGTTTGTCCTTATTCACATCTATTTTAAGTTCATCAATTCCTTGAATACTTTTGTTATTGATAAACTCACGCATGTTTTCGGCTGTATTAATCAGCTCGTCGTAATTATCGCCTTCAATTTCAATATTTATAGGCGAACCTGCAGGAGGCCCATCGGCATTTTTTTCTACTGAAATAAGAACACCTGGGAAAATCCCAACTAATGCTTTCTGTACTTTTTGGCGCAATAATTCACTGTCTTTTCCACGTCTGTATTTAAACTCACGCATAGAAGCTGTAATCTTAGCTTTATGAGGCATTTCGGCAGAAGACCCACTATCTGTTTGTGGATTTCCAGCACCTTCACCAACTTGAGACACAGCACTTTCTACCATAAAGTTATAGTCGCCATCTTTATATTGTTCAACGTTTACAACAGCATAAACAATTTTCTCTATCTCTCTAGTAATAGCATTAGTTTTTTCAATGGCTGTTCCTTGTGGATATTCCACATAAACAATAATTTGGTTGGGTTTGTTATCTGGAAAAAATTCTACCTTGGTACGTTGTGTTGCTAATGAAATACCGAAAGTAACAAATGCAATAATTAACAATGTAAATGTTCCAATTATTAAAAAATAAGGTTTTTTGCCTGATAAAGCCCAACGTAATTGACGCTCATACCAACGTTCTAATTTAACCAATGTTTTTGTTTGAAAACTATTTGCCCATTTACGTAAAAACAAACGATAGACCCAAAGCATGATAGCTGTAAAGATTATTAAGGATCCAAGAGCACGATAATCGCCACCAAAAATAAATATCAAAACACCAATGACTGCCATAATAATGGTCGTTCTAATAATTTTGTGAAGAGGCATGTTTTTATCCTCAATATTCATAAACTGTGACACTAATACCGAGTTAAAGAAAATAGCAACAAATAAAGAGGACCCTAAAACAACGGATAGCGTAATTGGTAAAATCATCATAAATTCTCCCATAATTCCTGGCCACAATCCTAAAGGAATAAAGGCTGCAACAGTTGTTGCTGTCGAAATAATAATAGGAAAAGCAATTTCGCCAATACCTTTTTTGGCGGCTTCAATCCTACTCATGCCTTCTTCGTCCATAAGTCGATAGACATTTTCTACCACTACAATTCCATTATCTACCAACATACCAAGTCCCATAATTAAACCGAAAAGAACCATAGTATTTAAACTATGTCCTAAAAGATTTAATATCATGAGCGACATAAACATGGACATTGGAATAGCAAAACCAACAAAAATGGCATTTTTGAATCCTAAAAAGAACATAAGTACAGTAACAACCAGAATGACACCAAAAATAATGTTGTTCACTAAATCATCCACCTGACCAATGGTTACAGGCGATTGATCGTTAGCAATTGTTACTTTTAAATCTTGAGGAAATACATTGTCTATAGCATCTTGAACAATCACTTGAATTTGTTCTGCTGCTGCAACCATGTTTTTGCCAGCACGTTTTTTTACGTCTAGCATCACAACAGGTTCGCCAAATTCTCTAGCAAAAGTAGTTTTGTCTTCTTCATGAAAAGCAACAGTGGCTACATCTTTTAAATAAATGGCATGACCTTCTTCTGCTTTAACAACAAAGTTTTTAAGTTGATCTGGAGAATCAATTTCACCTAAAATCCTGATGGTTCTTCTTTGTTCACTGGTTTTTAAATTTCCAGCAGACATGGTTACATTACCATTGTTTATGGCTCCAATAATATCAGAAAACGTCACTTCAGCAGCCATCATTTTATAGATGTCTACAGCAACTTCAACTTCTTTGTCTTGAGCACCACGAATATCCACTTTCTTAATTTCCATTAAATCTTCAATTTCATCTTGAAGATATTCGCCATATTCCTTTAGTTTTTCAACAGGATAATCGCCAGAAATATTAATATTCAAAATGGGCATTTCTTCAGACATGCTCAATTCAAACACATCGGGTTTTACTTTAGCTCCATTAGACATAGGCCAATCTTCGCCAGCAGTAATAGTGTCTATTTCATCTTTTACTTTTTGTTTAGCTTGTTCTACTGTAAGGTTTTCGTCGAATTCCACAATAATCATAGAGAAATCCTCTTGTGATGTTGAGGTTATTTCAACCACATTACTTACAGTTTTTAACTCGTCTTCCAGAGGGTCTGTAATCAGTTTTTCAACATCTTCGGCTGTGTTTCCTGGATACACAGAACTCACATAAATTTTGGTTTCGTTTACTTCTGGGAAGTTTTCACGGGGCATGTTGAAAAAGGCAGAGACACCTAAGTAAAATATGACCAGAATAAGGACATACATGGTGGTTTTGTTATTGATTGCCCATGATGATAAACCAAATTCTTTATCGACTTGTTTTTTCTTTTTAGTCATGAGTCTTAGTCGTTTGTGCTATTGGTTATTTCATTTTCGGTAGGCATATTAATTACCTTAACCGTTTGTCCATCTTTGACACTTCTGGCACCTTCTTTTACTATTTCGGAGCCATCTTCGATACCTTCAAGAACCTCTATAACATTACCTTGTGTTCTTCCTGTTTTTATAATAACACGTTTAGCATTACCTTCATTATTAGAGTTTTTATTTGTGATTATGTATATGTATTGTTCGCCTTCAGCATTTTCCGAGATAATACTTTGTGGAATCAATAGGGCGTTCTCATTGGTATAGTCGTTAATTTTAAGACGTGCTGTTAAATTTGGTTTTATGGTTTTGTCTTTGTTTGGCACTCCTACTTCAACTTTAAAAGTTCTGTTTGCTGGATTGATAACATCGCCAGCTTGACGAATTTTTGTTTCAATGGTCTTTCCTAATACAGGAAATTCAACAGTTACATCTTTACCATAAACCACATTGCTGATGTAGCTTTCTGGTACATCTGTTTCAATATACATTTTGTCTAGATTTACAATACGTACAAGTGGTGTTTGCCCTGCAGCTACAACACTTCCTTGTTGGGTAATAACATCGTCAATAGTGCCTGAAAAAGGAGCTACAACATTGGTTTTAGCTATTTGTTTTTTTAATTGGTTTACTGCTTCTGCTTGAGATTCGTAAGTAGATTTTGCTTGTAAATATTGTATTTCACTACCTATGTTCTGGTCCCATAAACGTTTTTGGCGTTCAAAAGTGGTTTTTGCAAGATTGGTTTGAATTTCTAATTGTGCCAATTGCTGACTTAAACCTCCATCGTCAATTTTAGCCAGAAGTTGTCCTTTATTTACTTTTTGACCTTCTTTAACATAGACTTTGGTTAAAATACCATTAAATTCAGGAGTGATTACTAATAGGTCTTTGGTTGTAACATTTCCTTGAATTTCTAATTGGTGGTTAAAGACTTCCTGTTGTGCTTTAAAAGTCGTTATCAATGGGATTTTTCTAACGGTATCCAGACGAGAAATTTTTTCATTAAGCAGTCCCATTTGCTCGTTTAGTTTTTGTTGTTCTAAATCAATTTCTGTGCGTTTTTCTTTTAATAATATCAGGTTGTCTGTTACAATAACATCTTCAAAAGATTTTGCTTTTTTATTGCCACAAGACGAAATAATAAGTGCAAGGATTATGAGGAGTTTTATGTTTTTCATGGGTATATATAATTAATGGCTTAGTAGTTTACTGTGTTTAAGATGGTTTCTAATTCTGCTTTTTTAGCAATTACATCGAACATGGATTGTAAAAATTCCTGTTGTGCAGTATAAAGTTGTGTTTGTGCTTGTCTTAAATCGAAACTAGAAGCAATGCCTTCAAAAAATTTGGTTTCGTTTTTTTGTTCAATACGTTCGGCTAGATTTAAGTTTTCACGCTTATTTTCATATTCTTTAATAGCAAATTGGTAATCGGTTTTTGCGTTTGCAATTTGAAATTTTAACTGTTGCTCAGTTTCAGTTAATTCTTCTTGTGCAATTTCTAAATCAATTTGTGCACGTTGGGTTGCAGCACTTCGCATCCCTGAACTAAAGATTGGAATAGACATACTAACGCCTAGAAGCGAAGAACCATACCATTCTTGATTATTAGTTGCAAATTCAAATTTCTCTCCAAATCCACTATAACCTGCATTAACAAATGCACTAAGGTTTGGCAGAAAGGTGCTTTTTTCTAGTTTTAATAGAAGTTCTTTGGTTACTTCTTGATTTTTAGCAATTTGATAATCGATATTATTGTCAATATTTTCATCTGCTTCAAGTAATTCTAATGAAATATTTTGAAGTGTTAGTGTTTCAAGATTATCAGTTAAAACGGTGTTTTCGTTCAAGTCTATCCCTAAAGTAATATTGAACATTTTATAAGCTAAATCTTTAAGCCTAGTTACCTTATTTTGGTAATTTTCTAAACTGGTTAATGTAATTTGTAATTGTTCAACACTTTCTTCTTCAGCGAGTCCATTTTCATAAATTTTAGTAGTTTCGTTGAGGTTTTTTTGAAGCACCTCTATGTTTTTGTTTACAATCAATAAATTTTCTTCAGCTAACAAAACATTTCCATAGGCATTAATTACTGCTTGCCGAACTTCTAAGTCTGTTTTAGTCTTAGCATTTTCAGAAATTTCTAAATATACTTTTGCAGATTGTAAACCCACTATATAAGACCCATCAAACAATAATTGATTCAATGTAGCAGTGGCATTGACACTTTGTTTAGGGCTAAAGGTAACTGGAACGAACGTCCCTGGTTCTCCACCAGCTATCTCAGCAGGAAGTAAAGATACTTGTTGTTTAAGCCAGTTTTGATAATCTATTCCACCATTAATTTGTGGTAATCCAGTAGCTGTTGTTTCCCATTTTTGTTTTTCTGCTGCTTCAATACCTCTAACAGCATTTTTTGCAGTTCTATTGTTCTCTAAAGCAAAATCTATAGCTTCTTGTAAACTAAAATTATATACGTTCTCTTGTGAATATATTGAGATTGTAAAAATGAAACTAAATAAGATTATTAGTTTGTTTTTCATTTTATATGATTTATTTTTTGTTGATGTTTTTGGTTAAAATTTCCAATCCTTTTGGTGTACAAATACCTCTTATATGGTATTCTAAATAATTATCCATAAGCATATTCATTGAGAAATTATTAAGTGGAAATAAATCTTGATCTTTTAATGAAACCATACTGTTAAAATAAATTCTAGAAATAAATTCAGTATCAATTTCTGGTCTAAATATGTTATTCTCAACTCCACGTTTTAAATTATTTGTAACACATCCTTGCATGACTTCAAACTGCTTCTTTTTTAAAGTAGCTGCTATTTTTGGATAATACTTGTGTAATTGATATTGTGGCGAAGATTTTTCATCTTTCAGGTGTAGCATAACAAAACTCTTAATGTCATATAGCTCATCAATAGGGTTTTTTTTAAGTTCGCAAATACAATCAATACCATGAGAAATTATCTCAAACATGTGCATGGTTGTTGATTCTACTAGCTTTGTTTTGTTATCAAAATGCTGATAGATGGTTTTTTTCGAAATGCCTAAATTATTTGCTATATCATCCATGGTTACACTTTTAAAACCATAGGTAATAAATAATTCGCTGGCATTATAAATAATCTTGTCTCTCATAATTATTGGACAAAACTACAACGGGAAACTTTAAAAACCTAAAAAGTTTCCAAAGTTTTAACATTTTATTAATATTGACAAGAACTTGTTGCATAAGTATTTTTAATTGCATTATTTTTGTTTGATGCAGCAAGTAGCTTTTTATCAAGAAATTTTCGTTTCCTATTTAAACAATTTTACAAGAGATAGAGAACCCGTTTCTCTTTATAACCCAATAAATTATATTTTAAAATTAGGAGGTAAGCGTTTGCGTCCTGTTTTAACATTAATGACAGCTGAAATTTTTAATGCCGATTATGAAAAAGCATTGGATGCAGCTCTTAGTATTGAAGTGTTTCATAATTTTTCATTAGTTCATGATGATATTATGGACGATGCACCTTTACGTAGAGGGAAAGAAACAGTTCATGAAAAGTGGGATATAAATACTGGAATCTTATCTGGAGATGCGATGCTTATTTTAGCATATCAATTATTTGAAAAATATCATCCTGAAACTTTTCAGGCTTTAGCTAAATTATTTAGTAAAACAGCTTTAGAGGTTTGCGAAGGCCAACAATTCGATATCGATTTTGAAACTAGAGACGATGTTGCTATTCCCGAATATTTAAAAATGATTGAATATAAAACGGCTGTATTAATTGGTGCTGCAATGAAAATGGGAGCGATAGTGGCTAATGCAAATAAAGAAGACCAAGATTTAATATATGAGTTTGGTAAGAATTTAGGAATAGCTTTTCAGTTACAAGACGATTATTTAGATGCATTTGGAGATCCAAAAACATTTGGTAAGCAAGTAGGTGGAGATATTATTGAAAACAAAAAAACATATTTATATCTAAAAGCTGTCGAATTTTCAGCTCAAGATGAAGAGACAGAACTTAAACATTTGTATAGTTTAAATACTAAAGATCATTCTGAAAAAATAAATACTGCTAAACAAATTTTTGTTACAAGTGGTTCAGCTGAAGCTACAAAAAAGGAAATTCAGAATTATACTTCAATGGCATTTCAGGTACTTAATAAATTAAATATTTCTCAGGAAAATAAGGAGGCATTAAAAAGTTTTGGGGAACAGTTAATGAATAGAAACGTTTAATGCAATCACCAGCTAATTTTACTGAATTAATTAATAGTGCAACTAAAGAAGAATTGTATAACAATTTAATTAAACAATTAAATAAAGACTTCTTGTACGCAAATATTGATTTAGATTTTGCTGAAGATATATTACCAACTAGTTTAAAGTTAATGCTTCATGAAATTATC
>Ga0209344_10005029_pt1 | contig 11681 bp, 9 predicted proteins | sample Cruoilmetagenom6_FD_187293 | JGI IMG/M metagenome (GOLD analysis project Ga0209344, IMG submission 187293) | Oil polluted marine microbial communities from Coal Oil Point, Santa Barbara, California, USA - Santa Barbara Oil Seep Sample 6 (SPAdes)... | ecosystem: Environmental > Aquatic > Marine >...
GGTGCGGAGATCGAGGTCGATGGCGGCATGCCGTTGCACGATCACGGGCTGCCGACACGGCCACGCGTCACTGAGGAACTGGGTGGGGGCGACTACCGTCTCGACGGTGTGCGCTTTCATATGACCGGTTACTGGGAATTAGTCGTGACGATCAGGCGTGAAGAGTCCGAGGAAATCGTCGTGGTATCGCTGACATTGTGAGGATGCGACTCGCTACGCTGGCTGCAGTGGCAATATCGGTCGCGACCGCCGTGTGGCTTGTGTACAGGTGGGACGTCCAGCCCCGTTCGTGGTCAGATGAGAGCGTCGCCATGCTTGAGTCACTGTGGTTGGAATCGCTACCTGAGCTGCCGGCCGACCCGACCAATTCCGTAGCCGACGACCCACGCGCCGCGGAGTTTGGTCGCAAGCTGTTCTTCGATACGCGCTTCAGCGCCAACGGCAATATCTCCTGTGCGACCTGCCACCAACCTGAGCGTCGCTTTACCGACGGACTGCCCAAGGCCGTCGCAATTGGCATGTCGAAACGCAACACGCCCAGCATTGTGGGCGTCGCCTATAGTCCCTGGCTCTACTGGGACGGGCGGCGTGACAGCCTGTGGTCTCAGGCCCTGTCGCCCCTTGAGGACCCGAACGAACACGCGAGTAACCGGCTGGTAATCATTGCACTCGTTGTTGACGACAAGGAGTACTGGCGCATGTACAAGGCGTTGTTCGGCGAGGCGTCCGGCGTGGATACGATGTTCTCGAATCTTGGTAAGGCCATCGCGGCGTTCGAGCGTACGATTATGCCGACAACATCTCGATTCGATCGCTATGTGGGGGCCGTCATTGCGGGCGATGAAGGGCAGCAAGCGGCGCTCTTTACAGATGATGAGGTGCGCGGCCTGCGCCTGTTCATCGGCGAGGCGAGCTGCATGCAGTGCCACAACGGCCCGCTATTCACGAACAACGAGTTCCATAACACCGGCCTGATCAATCTTGAAGGCGAGGTTCCCGACAAGGGGCGCGTTGCCGGCGCTCGCGAAGTAATGGACCACCCCTTCAATTGCAGGGGCCTGCATAGCGATGATCCCACGCGGAGTTGCGACGAGCTGGATTTCGCCCGCACGGGCCCGGAGCTAATCGGCGCTTTTCGAACGCCGTCACTTCGTAACCTGGAAAACACGGCGCCATACGGTCACAAGGGGCAGGTCCTGACACTCGCCGATATGCTGGCGCACTACAACCAGGCCCCGGATGCCATGATTGGCCACAACGAGGCCAAGCCGCTCGGCCTTAGTAAGCGTGATCTGGGGTATCTCGAGGCCTTCCTTAAGACCCTGGCGGCGCCACTGGAGGACACATTCATTCATGAAGACTTATGATGCAATTGTTGTTGGCGCCGGTCATAACGGCCTGACCAACGCTGCTTTCCTCGCGAAAGCCGGACTGGACGTTGTCTGCGTGGAGAAGAACGATTACATCGGTGGCGCCACCGTGAGTCGTAATCTCTACAAGGACTGGTGGTACTCGAACTGCTCCTACGTTTGCAGTCTCCTGCGCCCGGAAATCTACCGAGAGCTCGAGTTGCACAAGCATGGCTTGCAAGTCACGCCGTATGGTGGCTCCGTGCAGTTCATGGAGAACGGGGACTACTACGGTTCCTATCACGACGAGGAAGTTGCCTATCGCGAGATGGCGCGCTTTTCACGCCACGATGCGGACGCCTACAAGTCCTACTCGGCCGACACGATGCGCCAATGTCGCTTTATTCGCGATTTCCTGTTGAGTACGGCGCCGGACCCGACTTCGTTCAAGCCCAAAGACCTGATGGAACTCGCCCGTATCGGCGGCAAGTTCTTGGGAATGGGCGAAGACCGCATGTACGAGACGATTCGCTTCTGGACCATGAGTGTCGCCGAGTATCTGGACGAGTACTTCGAAACCGACGTGATCAAGGCGGCGCTTTCAGGCAGCGGCATTATCGGCACGGCACTCGGCATCCACTCACCGGGCACGGCCTACGTGCTCCTCCATCACTACATGGGCGATGTCGACGGCAATGTCGGTTCCTGGGGGGTTGCACGAGGCGGTACAGGTTCGGTTGCCAACGCGATCGCAGGCGCCTACCAGGCCGCCGGTGGTGAACTGCGCACTGATTCAGGTGTCGATCAGATCATCGTCAAGAACGGCAAGGCAACCGGCGTCGCACTCGAGAATGGCGACGAGATCAGTGGCAACATCGTTGTTTCAGCCATGGACGTCAAACGTACATTCCTGACCTGCATGGACAAGAGTGACTTGCCTGAGAAATTCCACCGACGTGTCGAGAACTTCAAGATTCGTGGCTCGTCGGGCAAGGTCAATATCGCCCTCGACGGCTTGCCAACATTCCCGGCGCTTCCCGAAGGCAGCTCGCTTTATCACAGCGACATGCATTTCATCGACTCGATGGAACGCATGGAGCGGGCATACGATGACTGGAAGGACGGCACCTGGTCGCAGGACCCGTACATCGACATGGTGATTCCGACATTGAGCGACCCGACGATGGCGCCTCCCGGCAAGCACTTCATGAGTTGCTTCGTGCAGTATTGCCCGCACCAGATCGACGGGCGCCGCTGGAAGCCGGAGGAGAAAGAGGCGTTCGGTCAGACCGTGATCAACCAGATCGCGAACTACAGCCCGGACTTCAAGGACCTGATCCTGCACGCCGAGGTTCGCACGCCACAGGATATCGAGGACGAGATCGGTATCACCGAGGGCAATATCTTCCATGGCGAACTGACGATGGACCAACTGCTCTTCAACCGGCCGATACCGGGCTACGCGCAATACCGCGGGCCGGTCGATGGACTGTACATGTGCGGTTCGAGCAATCATCCGGGCGGCGGCATCATGGCCGCGCCGGGCGCGAATGCGGCGCGCGAGATTCTTTCCGACCTGAGAAGGCCGAACACTGTTCCGGAGAACTGGGGCGATGACTGACAAATATGACGCTATCGTCGTGGGTGCGGGTCACAACGGCCTGGTGTGTTCGGCGTTGCTGGCGAAGGCGGGCAAGACGGTGCTGGTCCTCGAAGCCAATGACCAGGTGGGTGGTGCCGCGGTAACGCGTGAGTTTGCTGAGGGCTACTCCGCCTCGGCCTGCGCGCACCTGCTGTACCAGTTGCAGCCGGAGGTTCGCAAGGAGCTCAAACTTTCGCCGCAACTCGCTACGGAGGACATGACGACGATCGCGCTCGCTGAAAACGGGCAGCACCTGCGTATCACCGGCGACAAGGTAGAAGGCGTTTCGGATGACGATGCGGAGCAGTTTCGTCGTTTTCGCAAACGCATGACACGCTTCGCAGACCTGCTGCGCACCTACCTCAACAAGCCGCCGCCGCGTCTCGGCACAAAGAAGATCCGCGACCTCTTCGCGCTGGCACAGCTCGGTTTTGACCTTCGCCGACTGGGCAAAGAAGAAATGCAGGAGTTCCTGCGACTCATCGGCATGAACATCCACGATGAGGTGACCGAGCGTTTCGATAGCTCCCTGCTCAAGGGCGCCATCAGCCTGGATGCCGTGCTCGGGACGCACCTTGGACCGCGTTCGCCGAATACGATCATGACCTACCTGTATCGCCAGGCCGGCAATCATGGGCGCGTAGCCGTCCCGCAAGGTGGCATGGGAACGGTTAGTGAGGAGCTCGCACATGCTGCACGCAGTGCTGGTGTCACGGTTCGAACGAGCATGCCGGTCAAGCGCATTGTCGTAGACAACGGCCGGGTGACGGGTGTTGAAACCGACGGTGGCGAGGTGTTCTCGAGCTACATGGTCATCTCGAACGCCGATCCGAAACGCACGGTCATGGATCTCGTCGGCGCGAGGCACATCGAGACGGGCTTCGGCCGACGCATTCATCACCTGCGCTCAAAGGGCAACGCAGCCAAGCTGCACCTTGCACTGGATGGTCTGCCGACGATAGAGGGACTGAGCAAGAGAGACTTCGGTGAACGCATCATCATCGCCGGGGACGAGCACTACGTCGAGCGCGCGTTCAACCCGGCGAAGTACGGTGAATTCTCGCAGAGCCCGGTGGTTGAGATGACGTTTCCGAGTTTCCGTGATGAGTCGCTCGCGCCGACAGGAAAACACGTCATGTCTGCCGTTGTGCAGTATGCGCCTTATGCACTCAAGGAAGGCTGGAACGCCGCCACCAAAGAGGCATTCATGAAGGCCGTTATCGGGACGATCGCAGATTACGCCCCGGACATCGAGCAACGCATTACGGCGAGCGAATTACTCACACCGGCGGATATCGAAAGCGAGTTTCACATCACGGGTGGCCATTGGCATCACGCCGAATTGACGCTGGATCAGTTCCTGTTCGTGCGCCCGGTCAATGGCGCGGCGCAGTACGCTTTGCCGATCGATGGCCTGTATCTCTGCGGGGCCGGAGCACACCCCGGTGGCGGTGTCAGCGGCGCGGCCGGCAGGAATGCGGCCCGATCGATCCTGCGGCGGGAGAAAGCAGCATGAAGCACGAGCCAGTACATCAAGGACGCCTGAAGACGCCGTTCTATTCGCGCCTCGCGAGTCTCGACACGGTTAACGAGTGGCATGAATGGAAAGGTTACTCGAGTGCGGACCAGCTTTATTGCTCCGCCATGGAGTACTTCGCGATTCGCAACGCGACGGCTGTTTTCGATATCACTCCGATGACCAAGTACCGGATTACCGGACCCGATGCGCTCGACTACCTGAACCGTCTCGTGACACGCGATATGGCCAGGATTCGCCCGGGTCGCGTCGCCTATGCCGTGTGGTGTGACGACAATGGCCAGGTCATAGACGATGGCACGATCTTTCACTTGCGCGAAGGTGAGTATCGTCTCTGTTCGCAGGAAAGGCATTACGCGTGGCTGATGGCAGCGGCCATCGGCTTTGATGTGACTATCACGCACGAGACTGAAGACGTCGCGGCGCTCGCAGTCCAGGGGCCAACGTCTTACAGCGTGCTCGCCAAAATGAATCTCAAAGGGCTCGACGAGCTGAAACCCTTCGGCCTCATGCACGTGGATTTCCAGGGCAGCGAACTCATGGTGTCGCGCACGGGCTTCACGGGCGATCTCGGTTACGAGTTGTGGATAAATCCGGACAAGGCCGAAGCGCTCTGGGACGCGCTTTTTGAGGCGGGTGAGCTGCACGGCATTCGCGCTATAGGTACCACGGCGCTCGACATGGCGCGTATCGAGGCCGGCTATCTCGCCGCCTTCGAAGATTTCCTGCCGGCAGATGAAACGGTGCGCACGGGAGTTTCCCGTTCACCGCTGGAGCTCGGCCTGGAGTGGCTTGTCGATTTCACGAAGCCCAACTTCAATGGCCGGCGGGCGCTGGCGGCAGAGAAGCGCAATGGTTCGACGTGGCGCCTGGTCAAGCTCGATATCGAGGGCAACAAGGAAGCACACCACTCGTACATCTACTCGAACGCGAAGGCGAGTGGTGACAATATCGGGTTCGTTACGTCGGCCGTGTGGTCGCCGGTGTGCAAACAGAATGTTGCTCTTGGCACCGTAAAATCGGCGCATGGGAAGCCGGGAGACACGGTGTGGGTGGAGGTCTACTACCAGCGTGAGATGCACTGGAACCGCAAGATGGCCAAGGCGACGGTTGTCGACAAGCCATTCTGGTTCCCGCCGCGACGCGGGGCTACGCCGCCGGGGCCGTATTAGCGGGAGCGCGACGAGAAGCCCCTAAGCGTATGCAGGTTACACGTGCGTCGAGACGAAGCCGCCGACCGAGTGTGCGAATCGTAATGTTACAAAGGAAACCCCGGCGATACACAAGGTCTTCCAGCCGCGCCGTTCATATCGGCAGTTAGTGACATGCGCAATCGCTTGAAGCGCGATGCTCTCGATCTTCAGTCGCTGCCCTTCCTTAAGATTGTGCAGAGTTGAAAATCGCAAACCGGTAAGCGAGATGTCTTCCATTTGGCCGGCGAAGCCTTTTCCCTGTGGCCAGTGTGTATAGAAAGTCATGGCCTGACTCTTATCGATTCTCTCGACGGTACGATGGTCTGCCGAATTCGCTTTCGGGCCTTCTGCTATCGACAAAGGGCTGTCACAGGCTCCACAGCTTGCGTCAGCATCGATTATTTTGCCGTGCTTGTGTGGCGCCTCGCAGAACGCACACTCACGAAACGGGTCCAGAACCAGGGCAGGCTTCACGACGGGATCCTGTTTCGGAGATCGTTCGTGCAGACCGTCAGCGAGTTGCGCGATTATGTCGAGCCTCGCATCGTACTCGGCACGCCGCTCGGGATTGCTCAACACAGCATATGCTTCGTTAATGGTAGCCGCGGTGGCAGCATCGCCGCCCAGGTCCGGGTGGTATTTGAGTTTCTGCATCAGCGTGCGATAACTCGAACGAATGATCTCCATGGGCGCACTACGGCCCACGTGCAAAACGTCGTAGTAATTGCGACTGTCTGTGGATTCGGCCATACAAGGGTATCGGCATACAGGTGCCAGTCCTTTAGCCGTCAGAGATCCGCAGGGTTTCCGTGAACAGCTTTGCCGGCAAACAACGTCAGTAGCACGGTCGTATCAGAGATCATCTCGGGCTCGATCTCGAACAGGTTCTGATCGAGTACGACCAGGTCGGCGAACTTGCCGGTCTCTATCGATCCTGTGACATCCTCGTGATGATTCACGTAGGCCGAGCCCAGCGTGAATGCTGCGACGGCCTGTTCAACCGTAATGCGCTGCTCTGGGTTCATCACTTCTGTCGCGTGACTGTCCGCATCGACACGCGTGACAGCCGTTTCGATCTGCGGCATCGGGTTGACGGACGATACAGACCAGTCGCTGCCGAATGCAACGCTTCCGCCCGCATCAAGTATCGACTTGATCGGGTACATCCAGCGCGCGGTTTCCTCAGTAATGAACGGTAGCGTCAGGTCGACGATGTACCCATCGGCGTAAGCCCACAACGGCTGGAAATTTGCGACGGCCCCGAGCTCTGCAAAACGTGCATGATCATCCGGGTGAATTACCTGCAGGTGTGACAAATGGTGACGCAAGTCAGTATCGCCATGGCGACTGTTTGCTTCCTCTACCGCATCCAGCGCGTAGCGCACAGCACCATCACCCAGTGCGTGAAAGTGCACCTGGAAATCCTCGGCCGCGAGATCGCTGACAACCTCAATCATCTCGTGCGGGTCGATCATCGGTGTTCCATGCGTGCCGCTGTCAACGAGATACGGTTCAAGCATGACCGCCGTGTAGTTCTCCATGACCCCGTCGATAAAAATCTTCACGCTCGTGGCGCGGAGGTTGCCGTGCGTGTAACGCGCACGCAGGTCCTTCATCGTCTCAATCTGTTCTATGGGACCTTCGGCATCCCAGAGCAGGGCGGTGACAACGCGCAGGTTGAGTTTGCCCATCTTGTCGAGTTGGTCGTAGGTCTCGAGTTCAGGCTCATGTGCATAGGCTTTCTGTAGCGATGTGATGCCAACGCTGTGCATCAGGTCCCGAGAGTATTCAAGTGCGGCCAGGCGTTCCTCGGCCGTTGGTGGTGGTATGTGCTCTGCGACGAGTCGCATAGCACCTTCCTGCAGGCTGCCAATCGCCTCGCCAGTATCGGGGTCACGATCGATGTAGCCATCGACCGGATCAGGAGTGCTGTTCGTAATGCCGGCTATCTCGAGGGCGCGACTGTTGGCCCAGCCAGAGTGACCATCCTGTGAGGTGAGATAAACGGCCTGGCCGGGCGCAAGTTCGTCGAGGATGTCCTTACTCGCTTTGGCGCCAGGCCCGAACGCTGCCATCGACCAGCCGCCGCCGGTTATCCACTCACGCTCCGCGCTCTGCGCAATACATCCTCGTATTACTTTTCGGTAGTGCTCGATGGATTCCTCTTCACCGAGGTAACAGCTCAAGGCCTGAAGGCCGGCGTGGAGCGGATGTACATGTGCGTCCTGGAAGCCGGGAAGCATAAGTCGTCCGTGCAGATCATAGACTCGCGTGTTGGGGCCGATGTGGGCACGCACTGCGTCGTCGGAGCCGACGAAGTCGATCTTGCCATCGCGAATCGCGATCGCCTGCGCCCAGGCTTGGTTGCTATTTACCGTGTAGATCTTGCCCGTGTGATAGACCGAGTCGGCGAGTCGGGTCTTGTTTCCAGTAACGTGTTTGACGACAGCGCCACCCTTGATAACCACCGGTATGTCCTGGAGCAGCCTGACATCGTTCAGTGGATTACCTTTTACTGCCACGAGGTCGCCATACCGGCCGACCTCGATCGCACCCACATCATTTGCGAGCTCCATATGCTCCGCCGCGCGTGAGGTGGCGCTCTTGATAGCGTCCATCGGCACCATGCCCCGCCGTACCATCACTTCGAACTGCCGCCCGTTGTAGCCATGCGGTGAAACGCCCGCATCGGTCCCGTAAAGAATCGCCACGCCGGCGGCGTGCGCTTTCTCAAAGGCGACGCGCTGTGCCTCAGTTGTCTCATCGTTCTTGCGCATGAATTCCTCGGGATAACCGAGTTCTTCCCCAACCTCAGCCGTGAAGGTGCCGTTGTAGACGTCCATCGAGAATGCGACGTTGTTTTCCGCAGCCAGCGCCACGGCCTCATCGTCGGCGAGTGAGGCGTGTTCGATCGAGTCGACACCCGCGAGGATCGAGTCCTTGATGGACTGTGCTCCGTGCGCATGAGCTGCCACCTTCACGCCATTGGCGTGCGCAATGTCGACGACAGCTGCAATTTCCTCACGTGTCATTTCCGGCGAGCCGGGCACGCCGCCATACGCAAATACGGCGCCCGAGGCGATGATCTTTATCATGTCCGCACCGTTGTCCAGGACCTGCTGCGTGGCCGCAGCAAACTGCTCCGGCCCGCGCGCAACGCCAATCCGAATTTCGGCAGGAATCTCACTTTCGTCATGGCCCGGCACAACGAGATCACCGCCGCCACCCGGAATCGTCAGGTACGAGCCGGCCGTCTGGATGCGTGGTCCCGGGGCTTGTCCCTGCCGGATCATTTCACGTGCGTCGATGATCGCTGTCGGAAAATAGTCGCCGACATTGCGGACGGTCGTAAACCCGGCCTGCAACGTCTTGTTCGCATTATCGAGAGCAATGGCCGTGCTCTCGGCCATGCTGCGGCGGTAGTAAACGGTCAGGTCGCTGGAGTCATCGTGATTCAATGCAAGGTGAGTATGCGTGTCGATCAGCCCGGGCAGGCAAGTGTGGCTCGACAGGTCCAGTACCTCGATACCCTCAGGAATGCTCTCGATCGCATCGACGCTCTCGATACGGCCATTGCGAATGATGACGAGCCTCCCACCGGATAGTTCGTCAGCCAGCCCGTCGATGAGGTTGCCGCAACGAACGGCAAGAACCTTGTCTTCTGGTTCGGGTCCTTGCTGGCAGGCTGACAGGAACAGGGCGACAAGCACCGCGACTAGGAACTTCGGCATTGAACAGACCTCCCGGATCGAACCCTACAGTAGCAAGCACGCCCTGTTCATGTGAAGTAAGCTCGCAACGTGGTGAGCAAAAACGCATTTGTTGAAGCGCTCGAAAGAGATGTACCGATGATTCTTGACGGCGGGCTGGCAACGCAGCTCGAGGCACAGGGTTGCGATATAGGTAACGCGCTCTGGTCCGCGTCATTGCTGCAGTCGAATCCGGGCGCCATCGTCACGGCGACCAAAGCCTTTCTCGACGTCGGCGCCGAGTGCGTCGCTACGGCCAGCTACCAGGCGAGCCGGGAAGGTTTTGCGTCCCTGGGCTTGTCAGCTGAGGCAGCCGACGAGCGGATGCAGCTGTCCGTCAAGCTCACTCGGCGAGCGCGTGACGAATTTATACAAGAGAACCCTGGGCTCGAATTTGCACCGTTGGTGGCAGCCAGCCTCGGACCGTACGGAGCAATGCTGCACGACGGCTCGGAATACAGCGGCGACTATGGTGTTAGTGCGGACACCCTGCACAGCTTTCACGCCTCGCGACTGGCTCTGTTCGATCGCTGTGGTGCCGATGTGCTTGGGCTTGAGACGATTCCGTCGAAACTCGAGGCTGAAGTGCTTGTTGAGTTACTCGCCGAATGCGGTACGTCAGCCTGGATCAGTTTTTCGTGCCGAGACGGTGCACATGTCGTGGACGGCACGCCAATCGAAGTCGTTGCCGGCATGTTTGCCGATCACCCGACCGTTGTCGCCGTCGGCATCAACTGCACGGCACCACAGTTTGCGCCCGAGCTCGTAGCAAGACTACGGGACGCCGCTCCAGCCAAGGCTAGCATGGCATATCCGAACTCGGGCGAGACGTTTCACGTCGATGACAACTCCTGGTCGGGTACGGTGACACCGGACGATTGCGCAGACGCCGCGCGCAAGTGGGTCGACGCGGGCGCCAGGATTGTTGGTGGTTGTTGCCGCATGGGGCCCGAACACATTCGGGCCATACGTAACATGCTCAGGTAAGGATGCCGGGCAGGGCGCCAGGTGACTCAGCGATGGCCGTTGCACCTGCAGCGGTGAGCTCTTCAACCGATCCATAACCATACGCCACACCCACCGGTGTCATCTCATTGGCCACGGCACCGATAAGGTCGTGTTTGCGATCACCCACCATGATGTGTCGCCGTCCACCTGGGTTTCGGCCGATAGCGAATTCGAGCAGCTCGGTCTTGGTGCCACGCGTGCCGTCGAGTTCACTGCCATACACGGTTGCAAAGAACTCGCCCATGCCGAAGTGATCGACGATTCGTGCCGCGTTCATGTGCGGCTTGGCTGTCGCAACGAACATCAGGTGACCGTTGCTGGCCACGGCCTCCAGCGCGTCGACGATGCCGTCGTAGGGCTTGTTCTCCTTCCAGCCTACGTCCACGAATCGTTCGCGGTACAGGTCGACGGCCTTTTTCGTCAGGTCCTGGCCGACCAGTTCCGGAAACGTGTCCCATAACGGTGGGCCAATGCAGCTATAGAGATAGTCATCGTCAGGGTGCGGAAAGCCGAGTTCATCAAGTGCATACAGGATGCACTTTGTAATGCCTTCGTAAGGGTCAGTCAGCGTGCCGTCGAGGTCGAAGTAGACGTGCGTGGTCATCGGCGTAGCATACAATTACGGACGTGCGAAAGGGGAAGAACATGACCAGGAGCAAGGCATCCGTCTTTATCCAGGTGACCGGCTGGTTGTTCCTCGCGTACCTCGTTTACGCGCAGGGGATTTCTGCCCTCAACTACGATTACGGCATCGCGATGGGCACGCAGGAGTCAGCGGAGAACATTACAGAGGTCGGCATCGCGTTCTTCTATGGCTTCGCCGTGGGCGATGCTGTTTTTTACATTCCGTTGTTGATGGCCGGGCTTATAGGTTTCGGCAGAAACAGGCAATGGGGGCGGAGCGTAATGATCGCCGCGATGAGTATCACGGTGTACTGGCCGATCGTTTGCCTGGTTACCGTTGCCGCAGCTCGGGGAGCGCCACGCTGGTCGTTACCGAAAGAAACCGAGTACTGGGTGGTGTTGCCGATAATCACGGTCTGGGCGGCGTGGGCCTTGTGGTGGCTGATCAGGTCGCCGAGCGAGAAGGCTTAAAACGAGAAACGCAGCGCCAGGGTCGTAGCGCCGATGTCGACGTCGTAGATCGGTGCCACCAGGCTTCGGTCCCGCGCGAACGGGTCCGTCTCCAAATCGATGGTCAGG
>Ga0209344_10005030_pt1 | contig 11681 bp, 10 predicted proteins | sample Cruoilmetagenom6_FD_187293 | JGI IMG/M metagenome (GOLD analysis project Ga0209344, IMG submission 187293) | Oil polluted marine microbial communities from Coal Oil Point, Santa Barbara, California, USA - Santa Barbara Oil Seep Sample 6 (SPAdes)... | ecosystem: Environmental > Aquatic > Marine...
ATCGAGTCGGCGGTCTCGCGGGCGAGCAAGGGCTGCGATATCGTGCTTGCCGATTTTCATATGGGCGAAGAGTCGGGCACCGATCTGATCGCGGCGCTGCACGAAGCCGGGTGCGATGCGCCCGTGATTATGATGACCTCGGACAAGTCCGAGCCGGTGATGGAATCCATCCGGGCGTCGTCGGCCTCGGGTATCCTCTCCAAGCCGCTGTCCAAGACCCGGCTCTATCAGGCCCTCGGCGAGTTCCTCCACTCGGACGGCGATGGCGGCCCGCTCTATTCCACACTCGAGACCGACAACCCGGCGTACCAGCTGGTCGGCAAGTTCCTTACGGATGTACCCCGGATGGCGATCAATCTTGAGAAGGCCCTGCGTGAAAACGATGGGCCAGCGTGCCTGCAGATCTGCCGAACGCTCTCGGGGGCCGCGTCCCCGCTCGGGTTCCCGACGATCTCAGAGCTGGCGCTCGGGGCCCAGAAAACACTCGCCGCCGGCGAGCTCAAGGACTGCGCCCCCCAGATCAGAACCCTCGTGGTCACCTGCCGACGGATCAAGGCGAAATCAGCCGCATAACTTCAACTTGCTTGACCACTGCACAGCCCAAAGAACCCCGCGTGAAACACACCAACAAACAACTCGGCGCGAATCAACGCAACTCGCTGGGTCTGGGTACCCAGGCGTATTCGCAGCTGCTGAGCAAGCTTGAATCGGACGGGGAACAGCCGCCCAAGGCGGCTAAGGCGGCTAAGAAAACCCCGAGCCGGCACTTCACGCGGATCGAATACTTTGATCCGTGCTTCGAGCTCACCCTCGATCCGGGCGAACACTCACAACGCCGAAAGATCGCTGTGGCGACCAGGAACATCTCGCGAGGGGGCATGTCGGTGCTCCACTCGAACTTTATCTATCCGGGCAGCGCCGTCCAATCGACCCTCACCAAGGTCACCGGCGAGCCCGTCGAGATCAAGGGCACCGTGTGCCGATGCGACCACCGGGGCGGCGTGGTCCACGAGATCGGGATCAAGTTCGAGCACGAGATCTTCATCCAGGAGTACATCGAACCCAACATCCTCGCGGGCATCAGCTCGCTCGAAACTGTTGAGACCCCCCAGCTTGTCGGCAAGGTCCTCTTTGTGGGCAACGACCCGAGCATCACGCCGTTTGTGCGCCAGTACCTGCTGACGACGAATCTGGATTTCGGGTTCGCCGACAGCGCAGAGCAAGCCATCGAGCGGGGCATCCATGATGTGGATCTGCTCTTCGTCACCCTCGATATCGGGGACCGATCCGGTCCCGAGTTCATCCGCTCACTGCGGGAATCCGGGTTTATGAAGCCTGTCATCCTCGCGGGCAACGCGCTCGAAGACGAATCCACCAAGCAGCAGATCCGCCTGTCGGCCGCGGACATGTTCTTGCCCATCCCGCTCAACGAACAGACGCTCTTGTGCGCACTCGGAGAGTTCTTGATCAATCAATGGACCGCGCCCACCCTCGAACGCGTGCGCAGGCGAGTGGACAAGGGATCGGCGGCCAAGCTCCTCGAAGAGCTGACCAAGATCACCAGCGTGCTCGACGAACAGATCGAATCAGAGAACGGTGTAGAGCTGTACATCACCTGCACCAAGATCAAACGCATCGCGTCGCTGCTTGGCATGAAAGCACTCCGCGAGCTGGCGGGTGCTGTGGGTGAACTCATCGCGGATTCGGGCGATCTGGGATCGCTGAGCGGGCAGCTCGCAGAGATCCGCTCGCTGTGCATTCAGGCCGATAACTCGAACCAACAGGCCGCGTGATCGAAGGCCCCGATCACCTGCCAGGCCTCTGATTGGCTTGGGCAAAAAAACTGTCCTCAGACGTTTCAGAAACCCTCTGATCAGGTCGATAAGCCCTTGTGCTCAAAGTGGTTTGGGCACCGCTGGATGCCTATACAATGAAGACACTCAACAGCAACGAGATTCACCGGAACATTAAGAAGTTTCGGATCCTCGCGATCTCCTTCGCGTTGTTTATTGCGTTGCTCTCCTCAGTGATGATCATCCGCACCACCTCATCGCTCGACAACACCTCGGCCACCAAAATCAATCTCGCGGGGCATCAGCGCGAGCTGGCCCAGCGCATCGTCACCGATGCGCTCAAGATCGATATCGCGATCCGTGTGGGCGAGTGGGATTCGCTCAAGCCCGTGCTCGCCGAGCTCCAGAGCTCGACGAACGATCTAGAGAACACACATGCTCAGCTCGCGTCGGGCTGGTCTTCGTTCAATCTCGACGCTAATGATGCAACAGAGCGCAAAGATGCCTTCGATGATGTCGAGCTGCCGTTGCGTCAGCTTGTGCGTTCCTCCGATGAGCTGCAGGCGCTCACGATCAGCATGATCCGACGCGCGCCCTACATCGACCAGCAGACCTTCGATCGGGTCAACGCGGCCAAAGACGAGATCGAGCAAGCCCACGCCTTGTTCTTTCCACGGATGAACCAGATCCTGGATGAGTACGAACGCGCATACAAGCGCACGATCGCGTCGAGCATCGGGCGGGCGAAGTTTGGCATGGCGATCCTGATCGGTGTGCTCGTGGCGATCCTGCTGTTTGTGATCGAGCCGACCTTCCTGATTATCCGCCGCCAGGTGGCGCAGCTGACCAAAGCGATCAACCAGGCCCAGCGGGCCGACGCGGTGCGCTGGCGTTTGCTGACGAACATCGGGCACGAGTTCCGCACGCCGATGACGGCGATCATGGGCTTCGCAGACCTGCTCAACACCAGCGAGCTGAGCGAATCCGAACGCTCGCGTCTGACCCAATCGATCTACAGCTCGAGCGCGGAGCTCACGGCGCTGATCGAGAACATGCTCGACATGTCCGCCATCGAGGCCGGCCAGCTCCGCATCGCCAAGAAGCCCTGCGAGCTGACCAATATCCTCTCGGATCTCTACCGTGGAGCGACGGCCAAGGCCCTGACCAAAGACCTGCAGATCAACCTCACGATTGATCCATCCTGCCCGCAGCGGATCACCACCGATCCCAAACGCCTTGAACAGATCCTCACCAAGATCACCGAGAACGCCATCAAGTTCACGCCCTCGGGCACGATCGACATCAGCGCACAAATGAACGAGATCAATCAAACACCGGTGCTCGAGATCATCATCGCCGACACCGGGGTGGGGATCGATCAGGAGTTCCTCAAGACCATCTTTGATCCGTTCAGGCAGGGCCAGGACACGCTCACCCGCCAGTTCGGTGGCGCTGGGCTCGGCTTGGCGGTCTCACGCGATCTCGCGCGGGCGCTGGGCGGCGATGTCGCCGTGGAATCTACGCTCAACGAGGGCTCGGTCTTCCGGGTCACCATTGATCCCGGCGAACTGGCCGCGGCATCACCGAGCATCGCCGACTCGCACGAGGAGCAACGCTCCGACGATGCGCCCGGTGTGCTCAACGACTGCCGGGTCTTGGTCGTCGATGATGCCAAGGACAACCGGATTTTGCTCAAGCATATCCTCAGCACGACGGGCGCCCAGATCGAGTTCGCCTGCGATGGGCAGCAGGCACTGAACGCGGTGCTCGAAGCGGATACAGCCCATACACCGTTTGATCTGGTGCTGATGGATATGCAGATGCCGGTGATGGACGGGTACTTCGCGTCGGTGAAGATCCGCGAAGCCGGGATCGAAACCCCGATCATGGCCGTCACCGCTCACGCGCTCGAGGGCGATCGCCAGCACTGCCTGGACTCGGGTTGCAGCGAGTACCTCACCAAGCCGATCGACAAAGGATTGCTCCTTGAGACCTGCATCCGGCTCATCAGTGAGCAAAGAGCCACTGCAGCGCCCGTTCAACAGGCCGCGTAATGCGATGGAGCAATCAAACAAGATCGATCTCACCAGTTATAAAAAACGCCCCCCATCTTCGATGAGAGGCGGCTTGAACTATTCAGAAAAGGGTGAACGACGGGGCTTGAACCCGCGACATCCTGGATCACAACCAGGTGCTCTACCAACTGAGCTACGTCCACCAGCAAGTAGGCGAACCCAAGAGGCCGCCCTGCGGTGAGAATATAGCACCGATCACCCCCCAAAGTCTGCCTGTTCACTGCCAGAATTCACAACATTTCCGACCTTCAGGGCTACAATTCTCACCTGACAAACGAGCGAGGGGAACCCTGGTATTGCTCCCGGGTGTTGTTCAAGTTGTTGTTTCAGTAGTTGTTCCCATCCCTGTCAAGCACGCCTCGCTCGCCGATCACACAATCCCCCGCCGCTCGAGAGGCCGCGGGGGGCAAAGGACCAGAGGAGCCTGTTCATGAGCGCCGTCACCGATCAACTCAATCTTTCCAAGGATCGCACCCACACCAACTGCTCATCGGCAGAGCTCATGGAGCGCGTCATCCGGCGCGGCGAAGGACAGCTCGCCGCCAACGGGTGCGTCTCGGTTAACACCGGCGATCGCACCGGACGCTCACCGACCGACAAGTACCTCGTCGACTCCCCCGCCATCCACGACAACATCGATTGGGGCAAGGTCAACCAGCCGATGACCCAGGCGCAGTTCGACACCGCCCTCGAAATCGCCACCAAGTACATCAACGCCCAGGACGAAGTCTTCGTCTTCGAGGGCTTCACCGGCGCCGATGTCTCGCGTCGGCTCGGGGTCAAGGTCGTGACGACCATGGCGTGGCACTCGCTCTTCGCCCAGACTTTGTTCATCAAGCCCGGCTCGGCATCCGACGCCGGCGATGGTTCTTGGAACCACGACTGGACCGTGATCAACGCGGGCATGCACAAGCTGACCGCCGAAGAACAAGCCGCCCTCGGCGTCACCTCCGAGACCTTCATCGCCCAATCCCTCGAACAGAAAATCGTCATCATCCTCGGCACCGAGTACGCCGGCGAGATGAAGAAATCGCTCTTCTACGCGATGAACTACGACATGCCCGAGGTCGGCGTCTTCCCGATGCACTGCTCGGCCAACATCGCCAAGGACGACCCGTCCAATGTCGCCCTCTTTTTCGGGCTCTCCGGCACCGGCAAAACCACACTCTCCGCAGACGAGAACCGCGCCCTGATCGGCGACGATGAGCACGGCTGGGGCCCAGAGGGCGTCTTTAACTTCGAGGGCGGGTGCTACGCCAAGGTCATCGGGCTCACCCACGAGAAGGAGCCTCAGATCTGGGACGCGATCCGCTTCGGGTCTGTGCTCGAGAACACCGTCATCGACCCGGCGACCCGCATCCCCGACTACGACGATGTCTCGCTGACCCAGAACACCCGCGTGACCTACCCGGTGGACTTCATCCCCGGCGCTCAGATCCCATCGATCGGCGGGCACCCCAAAAATGTCATCTTCCTGACCGCCGACGCGTTCGGTGTGCTCCCCGCCATCTCCAAGCTCACCCCCGAGCAGGCGATGTACTACTTCATCAACGGCTACACCTCCAAGGTCGCCGGCACCGAAGAGGGCGTCAACGAGCCGACCCCGAACTTCTCGCCTTGCTTCGGCGGCCCGTTCATGCCACGCCGACCCGCCGAGTACGCACAGATGCTCGCCGAGCGCATCAAGGAGCACGGCGCCAATGTCTGGCTGCTCAACACCGGATGGTCCGGGGGCCCCGCCGGCGAGAACGGCAAGCGTTTCAGCCTGCCCTACACCCGCGCGATGGTGACTGGTATACTCAACGGCTCACTCGACAACGCCAACACCGTCGAGCACCCGGTCTTCGGGCTCAACATGCCGACCGCGGTCGAAGGCGTGCCCAATGAGATCCTCGACCCACGCAATATCTGGGAAGACAAAGCCGCGTACGACGCGCAGGCCGTCAAACTCGCCAAGCTCTTCCGCACCAACGATGCCAAGCATGACCTGCCCGCGGACATCCTCTCTGGTGGTCCAAAGAGCTAATCAACGCATCGAGAAACGAATCACAGCCGCACCCCGATGGGTGCGGTTTTTTTATGGCTACGCTTGACTACACACCGAACAAAAATATACCATCGAGCCACACCGAAGAGACACCCCACCCAGGAGCACCCCATGAACGCCACCGACTTCATCAAATCCACCATCGCCACCTCCCGTGGAATGACCACCCAGCTCATCATGGACCTCAAGAATGAGCCCGTCGCTCAGCCCACCGCCAAGGGCGGAAACCACGCACTGTGGATCTTGGGGCACCTGGCGTATTCCGAATCCTCGCTCCTCCACTGCATGATCATGGGCAAGGAGACCTGCCCGCTCGACCACCTCAAGGCCCTCTTTGATTACAAGACCGAGCCGAGCGCGGACGCCTCGATCTATCCGAGCTTTGATTCGCTGATGGCCGACTATGAACAGGCCCACAAAGACACGATGAGCTACCTCGACTCGATCACCGATGCCGACCTCGATGAGGCCGCACCGGGCTGCCCGGAGGAATACAAAGTGTTCTTCGGCACCAAAGGCCTCTGCTTCACCTTCATCGCGATCCACCCGAGTCTTCACTGCGGCCAGCTCGCCGACACGCGCCGGGCACTGGGACGCGCCCCGCTAATGGCGTAACATGATGGATACAGGAGCTTTGATATGGGCACATGGGATCACGGCAGCTTTGATAACGACACCGCATCCGATTGGGCATATTGCTTTACGCCACCCAAAAAATCGTTCTTCAAACGAAGAGAACCAGATTTGTTTGCTTATCCAGCATCCGCCATCGATGTCGGCATCGCTACCAAAGCAGGCGAATGGCTTGATAGTACGGAATGCGAAGAAGCGATTGCAGCGGCCGAGTGCATTGCCGCAGCAAAGGGCAGGCCCACCGAGGGCTTACCAGAGGAAGTCGAAAGCTGGCTTGGAACACTCAAAGGACAACAACCCAAGCCCGATCTGATTCAACGAGCGATTCAGGTGATGAACAGAGTTCGTAACGATGAGAAATCTGACCTCCGTGTGCTTTGGTCAGAGCAACAAGAAGATAAACAACCTGACCCCAAATGGCTCGCTTGCATGGATAACCTGATCGCTCGGCTTGAATCGTAAACGCTAGCTGGTCGGATCGTCTTTGGCTGATCGGTGCTTATCGACCATCTTGGATAAGCTCCAGTCTGTGAGCCCCGGCATCATCACGCTCGCGCCCAGCCCGATGCGTGAGACCCAGCTCGTCCAGACCTCGCCTTTGGGCTTCTTAAGGCAACGAACAATGGCATCGGCGACGCGCTCGGGGGTTTGCATATTGGCGGATCGGCTGATCTTGAGCTTGCCGCCCGAGTGGCGAGCCGCGGCTTCGTGGAACCCGGTCTTGGTGAGCACCGGGTGCACGCTCGAGACATGCACGCCCGAGCCGCGGAGCTCGAGGCGCATCGCCCTACAAAAATGATCCTGGGCGGCCTTGGTCGCACAGTACGCCCCGTAGTACGGCAGCCCGATCTTGCTGAGCCCGCTCGACACCATCATCGCGTGCCCAGTGCCGCGCTGGCGGAACCGGGCGACCATGGGCTGGACGAGGTTCATTGAGCCGTAGAAGTTCACCTCGAAGATCGCACGCACCGCATCGAGATCGACCGTGGCGCACTCGGCTTCGAGCCCGTAGCCGGCGTTGGCGATGACGCTGTAGATCTCGCCGAAGGCTTCTTGGGTGCGGGCGATAAGCTCGTGGTTGGCATCGACATCCTCGACGGCTCCGCAGACCACGATCGCGCGTCCGCCCGCGCATTCGATCCGCTCCTTGATCTCGTTAAGCTTGTCCTCGTGGCGTGCGAAGAGAGCAACGGGCATGCCTTGGCGAGCGCACGCGATCGCGGCGGCGGCGCCGATGCCGCTCGATGCGCCGGTGATGATGATGGGTTTGCCTGGAAGGTCGATCACGGTGCCCGATCGTGGTTGGATTAGTCCTCGATCGCTTCCTTGACATTGTCGCTGGCTTCTTGGAGGTCTTTGCCCACGCCGCTGACGGTGTTGCAAGCGCTGAGCCCGACGGCCGCGACGGCGAGTGCGATAAAGATCCCGACCTGAACTGTTTGCTTGTGCTGGTTCTGCTTGTTTTCGTTGTTCTTCATGCTCTTCGCCCTTGCAGGGCGCTCCTGTTTATCATCGCTGATCGCTGGTTGATCTCGAGAGCAGCCAGCCCAGCTCGTCCATCTTCATCAGTATCGACCAAACCGCGTACGCAGCAACACCCACCCCGGTAAGTACAGCGACCCGCGCCAGCTGCCCGCCCCACGCCATCGGCTGGGGGTACACCATCAGCACACCGACCAACAGCCCACCCATGAGCAGCGAGCCGATGACGACCTTGATGACGGGTTGGTAGCCATCGACCGCCAGCGTCACCCCGAGCCGACGCTTGGACGCGATCATCAGCCCGATGGTCTGCCCGATGGCGCAGATCGCGGTGGACCAGGCCAGCCCGGCTTCACGCAGCTTCCAGATCAGCACCACATTGAGACACAGGTTCCCCCCCACCATCACTAGGGCGATCCGCATCGGGGTCTTGGTGTCGTTCTGGGCATAGAAGGCCCTTGTGAAGAGCTGGTTGAGCGAGTATGCCCAGACCGCGATCGCGTAGCCCATCAACACCGCGCTCGCCCGGATGATCCCGTCTTCGGAGAATCCGTGGCTGGCAGTGCCTTCGCCTGCTCCAAACCCGGAGTACATCACACGGATCAAGCCCGGCCCGACGATCAGGAGCCCGACGCTGGCGGGCAATCCTATATAGAGGCTCAGACGGACCCCACGGGCGAGCATATCGCTGAATCGTTGCTTGTCGCCGGCGACGCGCGCCAGCGCGGGGAACGCCGCAGTGGCGACGGCGATCCCGAAGACCCCGAGCGGGAACTGGTACAGACGCTGGGCGTAGTAGAGCACCGCGTTGGATGATTCGTCGAGCGGGTAGGGCGAGCCGAAGAATGTAGGGCCGACCCAGTTGGGGTACATCGCGATGAGCGTATCCATAAACGCATTGAGCTGGAGGGTGCCCAGCCCGATGATCACGGGGACCATCCGCTTGAGCATGGACATCCCATCGGCTCTTGCATGCCCGACGCCTCGGGTCCATTGGACCTTGCCACGCAGGGCCCAGAGCGACCAGAGGATCTGCAACCCCGCCGCCACCACCGCGGCGATCCCGATCGAGTACGCCCATTGGCGCGGATCTGCACCGTCGACGAAGAAGAACGGGATCGCGGCCCCGATGATGCACAGGTTGAGCAGGATCGGTGCGGCGGCCCATGGGCCAAAGCGCCCGAGCGTTTGGAGCATGCCGCCCAAAATCGCCGCGACACAGATCAGCGGCATGAACGGGAGCATCACCATGACCAACTTGAGCGAGTAGACCCGCTCGGGGTCATCGGGCGCGAACATCACCACGGCCAGCAATCCCAGCTCGATCACGATCGTGAGCAGGCCGGTGATCAGTGCCAATATCCCGATGGTCAACGAGGCGAAGGCGTTGGCCTTTGCCGGATCACTGTCGCTCATGCGGGTGTATTCGGGGAGGAAGGCCGCGGAGAGGGCGCCCTCGCCGAAGAGTCGGCGGAACATGTTGGGGATCGCGAAAGCCGCCCCGAAGGCCGATCCGACTGCGGTATCACCAAACACCCGCGCGGTGATCAGGTCGCGCACCATCCCCATCACGCGCGATACGAGCGTGAGCCCGGCGACGGTGCGGGTGTGCTTGCCCACGCTCTCGTCGGAGTGCTGGTCGGGCAGATCGGGCTGCTGTTGGGCTGAGGAATTGGCGTCTTGGGTCACGCCCAATCAATCGGCTGTTTCGCCCGTGGTTCGCCCCAAATCGTCCACAACAGAAGCTGTGTTTATCGACAGATTGTCCCCATTTCTGGCGATATCGGCGGGTCTGTGCGATATCGAGCCCCTAGCGCGAGCTTGTGGATACACTGGATCATTATTGTGAGTCATCATCTGCGCAAGGAGGCCAGACCATGCCAAGCACCTACCGGGCGCTCTGCTCTGATTTTTACATCAACACCAAGCTCAGCGTCCGCATGGAGCTGCCGACCAATCGCGAGCCGGTGCTCGAGCTCTTCGAGCGCACCCGGCGGTCGTACCCAGAGATGAGCGCCTTCCGTCGGTACAAAGAAGAACTCGCCCTCGAATCCGCCCCCAACGCCTCGCCCCACCGCTGGCTGGCGATCCGCAATGCCTCGGTTCGCGCCGGGGTCGTGAACCCATCGACCGCCGAGGACATGTACTCGATCCATCGGACCGCCTGCGAGATCTCGCCCTACTTCTTGTCGATCTCGCCATTGGACATCGAGTACATCGAGCTGCTCTATGGGTTCGACCTGGCCGCCAAGGGCAACCATGACGCGATCACGGCCAACGCGCTCTTCGCGGGCTCACCGATCGCGGCCCTGCTCGATACCGAGGCCATCAATGTGCTCGACTGCCAGCCCTCGATGGGGATGAAGCTGATCGATGATCAGGGGCTCGAGTGCCACTTCGAGGTCAAGACCCGATCCAAGGGCAAGAAATCCTCCGAGGCCAACCCGGATCCAATTTCTGTGTATCTGACGCTTCGTAAGTACGACCCGGTCAAGAACCTTGAGGAGCTCACGCCGAGGCTCGACGAGATGATCGAGCGCGGGCAGAACCTGGTGGATCAGTACGCGCTGCCGAATCTCTTGATGCCGATCCGCGAGGAGATCGCGTCAGGTTCGTTCTAACAGCACCGCCTTTCAATGGCACGCAAAAAAAATCCCACACCGGCGATCACACCGGTGCAGGACATATGAAAGAACACAACAATAAAACTTCACTCAGTCAGTCACGACTGATTAGATAATCACAGCTTTAGCGGCGACGACGGACCATCATGCCCATGGTGCCCATGATCATCGCCATCGAACCCGGTGCAGGCACTGAGTTGAGGGTCAGGTTGTCGAGCAGTGCACGGCCGCCGGAGTTCTCGGTGCCGAAGGTGCCGTAGATACGCAGTGAGTCGAACTCGACGCCATCGACGCTCAGCGAATCGAATGCGATGTTATCGCGACCGCCGAAGTCCGAGATGGTGAACGAATCGGTCCCGACGACCACGCCGCCCATCATCGCGTCCATATGGTACTCAATGCCGCCCCAAGGACCGTTCTCGTAGAATGCCATCTCAACGGATGCGAAGTCGGAGACGGAATCGAGCGTCATGGTGACGGTCGAGAGCGCCCCGATCGAAAGGTTGTCGCCGGGAACGAACGAGCTGCCGAAGGTCAGCGCGTTGTCGCCCGAGCCCCATGTCGGGAAGTCGTTGTAGAGGAACGCAGCGTTCTCAACAATAATGGTGCTGCCCAAGCCGTTGATGCCGCTGGCATCAAAGGTATCGCCGCCGGGGAATACGCCGGCGACATTGTTCACATCGGAGTAGGTGACCCCGTTGTAGCTGAACGATTCGCCGTAGAACGCTTCGTCCAGGTCGTCGTAGTTGCTTACAGAAATCTCAGCCATCGCCGAGCCGCTGATCAGTGCCAGCATACCGATTGTTGTCATTGCCTTTTTCATCTTCAATCTCCATTAGAATACTTGCGGCCATCGCCGCGAAAACACAAAACTCGAGCGTACATGCTCTTCTTACGATCGCCCCTCGTCCTTGGGGAGCAACTCATGTTTCATCATCACCGTCGAGGGCATGGGCGGGAACGCCATGCGGATCCGGTAGAGCTCGTACTCTTCTGGATCGAGCCCGAGACGGTGGAATATTGCTTG
>Ga0209344_10005031_pt1 | contig 11678 bp, 10 predicted proteins | sample Cruoilmetagenom6_FD_187293 | JGI IMG/M metagenome (GOLD analysis project Ga0209344, IMG submission 187293) | Oil polluted marine microbial communities from Coal Oil Point, Santa Barbara, California, USA - Santa Barbara Oil Seep Sample 6 (SPAdes)... | ecosystem: Environmental > Aquatic > Marine...
TCCAGAAGAAGTAACATACTTTGTAACTAGAATTGAAGACTATAGATTACCATTCTTTGGGATGTTAGTACTTAATTTAGTATTTCCTTTCTTAATACTAATGAATAGTGATTATAAACGTATTCCTTGGTTTGTAGTAATGGCTGGTATTGTAATCTTAATAGGGCACTATGTAGATGTTTTCAATATGATTATGCCAGCAACTGTCGGAGATAGATGGTTTATAGGTATTCCTGAAATAAGTGCAGTATTTTTATTCGCAGGATTATTCATATATGTAGTATTTACTGCTTTGACAAAAGCACCGTTATTAGCGAAAAGAAATCCTTTTGTGAAAGAAAGTGAAAATTTCCATTATTAATAAGATATAAATAAAGACGATAGACAACAATGACTGCTTTATTAACAATTTTAGTTTTAGTATTTATAGCAATTGCCATTTGGCAGATGGTTAAAATATTCGATTTAGCTCAAGTAGGTACATCAAATAGCCAGGTTGCAACAGACAAAGATAATACCTTGAATGGTTATTTAATGATGGGCTTTTTAGCATTCATCTATATCATAACTATTTGGAGTTTTGTAGAATTAGGGGATTTACCTTTAATGTCTAACTCAGCATCAGAACATGGTCCAGAGATAGATAATTTAATGATGATCTCTATGGCACTTATTTTTGTAGTGCAAACCATTACACAATTCCTTTTACACTACTTTGCTTACAAGTACAAAGGAGAAAAAGGGAAGAAAGCATTATTCTTTGCAGATAATAATACGTTAGAGTTTATCTGGACGGTTATTCCTGTGATCGTTTTAGCTGGTTTAATTATCTACGGATTATTTACTTGGTCTGCGATAATGAATGTAAATGAAGACGATGATCCTTTAATCGTAGAGTTATATGCACAACAGTTTAACTGGAAAGCTAGATACGGTGGAGCAGATAATACTTTAGGAAAAGCAAATGTTCGTTTAATTGATATTGATAGAGCAAATGTTCTAGGTCTGGATGAAGCAGATCCAAATGCACAAGATGATGTAATTACATCAGAGTTGCATTTACCAGTTGGTCGTACTGTATTGTTTAAAATGCGTTCACAAGATGTATTACACTCTGCGTACATGCCACACTTTAGAGCACAAATGAACTGCGTTCCTGGTATGATTACACAATTCGGATTTACACCAACAGTAACTACTGCAGATATGCGCCAAAATCCAGATATGATTGATAAGGTGGCAAACATTAACAGTATTAGAGTAGAAAAAAGCAAGAAATTAATTGCTAAAGGAGAAGACGCTCTAGAAAGATATGATTTTGATTATTTGCTAATATGTAATAAAATTTGTGGAACATCACATTATAACATGCAAATGAAAATTATTGTTGAAACTCAAGAAGAGTATGACGCTTGGATGAAAGAACAAAAAGCTTTCAAAAACTCACTAATTAACTAAATTTAATAAGACAAAAGAATATTAAATTATGTCAGCACACGCAGATACACACGATCACGAAGCACACGAAGAGCATCACCATAAAGAAACTTTCGTAACTAAATATATATTTAGTCAAGATCATAAAATGATTGCAAAACAGTATTTAATTACTGGTACAATCATGGGAGTTATAGGAGTAATCATGTCTCTTATGTTTCGTATGCAAATTGCATGGCCAGAAGAGCCAAATGTAATTTTTGAAGCATTACTAGGTAAATGGGCTCCAGGAGGAGTTATGGATGCAGATATCTATCTTGCATTAGTAACTATTCACGGTACTATCATGGTATTCTTTGTATTAACAGCAGGATTAAGTGGTACCTTTAGTAACTTATTAATTCCGTTGCAAATTGGTGCACGAGATATGGCTTCCGGTTTCTTAAACATGGTGTCGTATTGGTTATTCTTTGTATCTAGTGTTATTATGTTAATCTCACTATTTGTGGAAGCAGGACCAGCAGCAGCAGGTTGGACAATTTACCCGCCATTAAGTGCATTACCAATGGCGCAAGGTGGATCTGGAATGGGAATGACTTTATGGTTAGTTTCTATGGCTATATTTATTGCTTCTTCTTTATTAGGATCTTTAAATTATGTAGTAACAGTAATTAACTTACGTACCAAAGGAATGTCTATGACTAGACTACCTTTAACTATCTGGGCATTTTTTGTAACAGCTATTATTGGTATCGTATCTTTCCCTGTATTATTATCTGCAGCATTATTATTAATAATGGATAGAAGTTTCGGAACATCGTTCTTCTTATCCGATATATTTATTCAAGGAGAAGTATTACATTATCAAGGTGGTTCTCCAGTATTATTCGAACACTTATTCTGGTTCTTAGGACATCCAGAAGTATATATTGTAATCTTACCAGCAATGGGATTAGTTTCTGAAATTATGGCTACTAATTCACGTAAACCAATTTTTGGTTACCGTGCAATGATTGCTTCTATTTTAGCAATTGCATTCCTTTCAACAATCGTTTGGGGTCACCATATGTTTATCTCAGGGATGAATCCATTCTTAGGTTCTGTATTTACATTTACAACATTATTAATTGCAATTCCTTCAGCTGTAAAAGCATTTAACTGGATAACCACTATCTGGAAGGGTAACATTCAAATGAATCCAGCCATGCTGTTTTCTATAGGATTTGTTTCTACGTTCATTACAGGAGGTTTAACAGGAATTATTCTTGGAGATTCTGCATTAGATATTAACGTACACGATACATACTTTGTAATTGCGCATTTCCACTTAGTTATGGGTATATCTGCACTTTACGGAATGTTCGCTGGAATCTATCATTGGTATCCAAAAATGTTCGGAAGAATGTTAAATAAGAATCTTGGTTATATCCACTTCTGGATTACAGCAATTTGTGCTTATGGAGTATTCTTCCCAATGCACTTTATTGGAATGGCGGGTTTACCGAGACGTTATTATACAAACTCAAACTTCCCATTATTTGATGATTTAGCAAATACAAATGTAATCATTACTGTTTTTGCATTAATTGGTGGAGCGGTACAAGTAATCTATTTATATAACTTCTTTAGCAGTATGTTCTTTGGTAAGAAAGCAGAGAAGAATCCTTGGAGAGCAACTACTTTAGAATGGACTACAGAAGTGAAACATATACATGGTAACTGGGCAGGAGATATTCCTCACGTATATAGATGGTCTTATGACTATTCTAAACCAGGACATGATGTCGATTTCGTTCCTCAAAATGTGCCTTTAAAAGAAGGTGAAGAAGAACTTCAACATTAAAATATCCCTGTATAATCAGGAACATCATAACAATTAAGAAAAGACCTTTGGATATATATAATATTCCAAAGGTCTTTTTCATTATATTTGTTTAGACTTCTTTGTCATTCTGAACTGGTTTCAGAATCTTTAATATATAACCAATACTAGATTCCCACTTTCGTGGAAGGTAAACATGAACGAAAACCTAGATCCAACAGACGATAATTTTTCACCAGGAGAATTAGATGTCGAAAAAAAGTTAAGACCACTATCCTTTGATGATTTTACGGGGCAAGAACAAGTATTAGAAAATCTTCAGATTTTTGTTCAAGCTGCAAACGGTCGTGGAGAAGCATTAGATCATACACTTTTTCATGGACCTCCAGGATTAGGGAAAACAACCTTAGCTAACATTCTAGCCAACGAGTTGGAAGTTGGAATTAAAGTTACTTCCGGACCTGTTTTAGATAAACCAGGTGACTTAGCGGGACTACTTACTAATTTAGAAGAACGTGATGTGTTATTTATTGATGAAATTCATCGTCTAAGTCCCATTGTAGAAGAATACTTGTATTCTGCAATGGAAGATTTTAAAATTGACATCATGATCGAGTCTGGACCAAACGCAAGAACGGTGCAGTTAAATCTAAATCCGTTTACCTTAATTGGTGCAACTACACGATCTGGATTATTAACAGCTCCAATGCGTGCGCGTTTCGGTATACAAAGTAGACTACAATATTATAACACAGAATTATTAACGACCATAATACAACGTAGCGCCGAAATATTAGAAGTGCCAATCTCTATGGAATCTGCCATCGAAATTGCAGGACGAAGTAGAGGAACACCAAGAATTGCAAATGCATTACTGCGTCGTGTACGTGATTTTGCCCAAATTAAAGGGAATGGTAGCATAGATATTAAAATTGCTCGTTATGCGCTAGAAGCATTGCATGTAGATGCACATGGCTTGGATGAAATGGATAATAAAATACTTACCACTTTAATCGATAAGTTTAAAGGAGGACCAGTTGGGATCACCACATTAGCAACAGCTGTTAGTGAAAACCCAGAAACTATCGAAGAAGTATATGAACCTTTCCTTATTCAACAAGGATTCATTATGCGAACACCTCGTGGAAGAGAAGTTACCGAACTTGCTTACAAACATTTAGGAAGAGTAAAAGGACCAACACAAGGCGGTTTATTTTAGGGCATTCCCAACCTTCGCTAAAAAAAGCTTCGGTTGGTCACGCTTTTGCAAGTCGCTATCAGAGATGAGCTCCAACAATTGCTCAATCGTTAATGCAAAAAGGAACACAAATCAAAATAGAAACTATTTATAAAGTATAAATGAATAAAAAAATACCAGAAGTTTCTCTTTTTAGTTTTGTTAAGCATTCCCTAGAAATTCTTAAAAATCCCTTGCCTTTTCATCATAAATATTTCGAAAAATTAGGCGATACTTTTTGTTTAAAAATAGGTTTTAAGTCTAAGGTTGTTTTTTGTCGGGATGCGGCATTAGCAGAATATGCGCTTCAGAAAAATCAAAAGAATTTTATTAAATCTAAAATCCAAACCAAAGATTTAGTGAAATATGTGGGTAAAGGTTTACTGACTTCCGAAGGAGAGCATTGGCGAAAACAACGCAAACTCATTCAACCAGCTTTTCATAAAAACCAATTAAATAACTTATTAGATAGCATTCGTGAAGCTATTCTTTCCGAATACACAAAAGTCACAGTAAACCAAAACATAGATGTTTTCCCAATATTTAATGATTTAGCATTTCAAACGGTGGTTAAATCGTTATTCAGTAGTGCTGTAAATAAGGAAGAGATTAACAGATTACAGCATATTACAGAATCCGGACAAAAAATGTTGATTAAGGAGTTACGTCAGCCTTATTTAGGATGGTGGTTCAAGTTAAGTGGCCAACTAAAAAAGGAGTTAGATTTAACTACAGAAGCTCGTAATATATTAAGACGTATTGTTAATGATCGAAAGTCTTCCGCCGAAAGGCAAAACGATTTATTAGACATGCTTTTAGATGCTAGATATGAAGATGGTGAAGCCATGGAAGAAGAGCAACTAATCGATGAAATTCTTATTTTGTTTACCGCGGGACATGAAACGACCTCTAACGCGCTAACTTTTATCTTTCAATTATTAGCGAAATATCCCGAATGGCAAGAAAAAATTCATGAGGAGTTAGTTCGAGTAGCTGCCGAAACCGATGATTTAATGACGCAAATCACATCTTCAAAGATTACGCAACAAGTAATAGAAGAAGGGATGCGATTGTATCCTCCAGCTTATTTTATAGATCGTGTAAACGTGAAGCCAGATAGTTTTAATAATCTGAATTTAGAAGCAGGTTCCAATTTGTTGTTTTCGGTTTACGAAATACATCGTCATCCAGATTTATGGGAGGAACCAGAAACGTTTATGCCAGAACGTTTTGCCGAAGGAAGTAGAAAATTCTCCTCACAATATTTTCCATTTGGAGCAGGACCAAGAAAATGTATAGGAAATAACTTTGCGATGTTTGAAATGATTTTGGCAGTTAAAGAACTAGTAAAAAGCTTTAAAATAGAAGCGCAATTTGAAACTATTGCCATTACACCGCTAATAACATTAAAACCAAAAAATGCGTTTTTAAAGTTTGTGAAAAGAGCGTAATGATAGATAATAAAGCGAAATACACAAAAACGATAAAAGACGAAGCCAAACGCCTCGGGTTTTTGTCTTGTGGTATTAGCCAAGCAGCATTTTTAGAAGAAGAGGCACCAAGATTGGAAAACTGGTTGAACAAAAATATGCATGGAGAAATGCGGTATATGGAAAAGCATTTTGATAAGCGTCTCGATCCTACAAAACTGGTAGACGATTCTAAATCGGTAATTTCACTTTTATTAAACTATTATCCTTCCGAAACACAAAACTCAGAAAGCTACAAGCTATCCAAATATGCGTATGGTACCGATTATCACTTCGTAATAAAAGATAAATTAAAACAACTCTTACAACATATTCAAGAAGAAATTGGGGAGGTTTCCGGACGCGCATTTGTAGATTCGGCGCCTGTATTAGACAAAGCTTGGGCTGCAAAATCAGGTTTGGGATGGATAGGCAAACACAGTAACCTACTTACACAACAAACGGGCTCCTTTTATTTTATAGCAGAACTTGTTGTGGATTTGGACTTGGAATACGACAGCATTACCACAGACCATTGCGGGACATGTACTGCTTGTATAGATGCTTGCCCTACGCAAGCCATTACCGAACCGTATGTGGTAGATGGCGGTAAATGTATTTCTTATTTTACTATCGAGTTAAAAGAGCAACTACCAAATAGCATGAAAAGTACTTTTGACGATTGGATGTTTGGTTGTGATGTGTGCCAAGATGTTTGCCCTTGGAATAAATTCTCAAAACCCCACAATGAGCCACTTTTTAATCCGCATCCAGAACTGTTAGCAATGACAAAAAAAGACTGGGAAGAAATAACCCAAGAAACCTTTAGTAAAGTGTTTCAAAAATCTGCAGTAAAGCGTACCAAGTTCTCTGGGTTAACGCGAAACATCCATTTCCTTAAAAAATAATTTACCTGTGACAATCTAGTAGTTAGTGTTTTACATAAAATATTATTTGTTTTTATGTAGAATATTTTCTATATTTAGTTATTGTTAATCTTAAAAGTAGAATACGAAACAGAAAGGAAATAACTAAAAAAGAGAAAGCCTCTACTAGGTAAAGGCTCTCATAGGTTCGCTAAAACCAAAATAAACAGTGTTTATCTTCTATAAAGATACAAAAAAATTAAATAAGATAAAAGCGAGTTTGTTTTGAAGAGTGTAAAGCTTACACACTTTAAAAAGCCGTGTATACCGAAAAACGTATAGAGTAGGTAATCTTATTTAAATCTTATTAAAATGAAAAACTTAGTATTATGTTTTTTAAGTATTTTAATTTTTTCTTGTTCAACTACAGAGTTTTCTGAAAGCGAGGAAATATTAATACCTGACAATCAACGATTAGTATCTCTGTTTGAAAATTCCAAAATGGAATCTGATGATTACATCTCTGAGATAGATACTAAAGTAACAACACGTAGTATAGATTATGATTTTTTAAATAATACCTTCTTAAAACTAAATAATCATTCAATTGTACTTCAAACATCTGTATTGTATACAAATTCTGAAAAGATAACTGGGATTGGGTTGTATTATTATTCAAAAGACGCAAAAAACTATTATTTTGATTTATTTAGTTTAAATGAAGATGGAAACTTTACAAAATCTAAATCATATTTGTCAAATATTTTATTTGTCAAAGAATTAATTAATATTAGAAGAAATAATTTTAGTACAGCAAATAATGTTCACATACTTTATATTGAAAACGCTGAAGAATTTGTATCAAATAAAAAATTTAGTGATTTATCTTTAGACGTAAGTCATAAATCTATACCTAAAATCGCTAAAAATAAATTTTCTTCTCAAGAGGATTTAAAACTTGCTGTTCCTGCTCCAGATGTTGCTTGTGGAATTGTTGGAAACTGTTTAAGAGGTAGTGGTTCTTGCGCTGCTCCATCATTTGTTTGTATGAATTCACCTATTTGCCCTTTTAAAATGACTTCTAATTTAATAGATAAAAATGAAATAGATACAAAAGATTTTATAGATATAAAATACTATACATTTAGAGATGATTTTTTAATGAAAAGTATAATTGGTAGAAAACATGTAGGCTATTTTTATGCAATAACAGACCACTTTAAAGAAGTATTAGATTTAAATTTGGCTTTAAAGATATTAAATGTGTTACCTGAAATGAATAATGCAATTGATAATTTATTTGACACACAAAATCAAGGTATAATAATTACAAATTCATTAAAATCAAAAATACTTGATATAACAAAGGTTATAAAAAATAATAGTTCTAGTTCTATTTTTATAAATGTAGTAAATGAATTTGAAAGAGACTTCAATAGTTTATCATTAAAAACAAGTTCAGAAATTTATAATACAGTTAATTTTGAAAATTAAGCAAACATATATTTGGTGGTTTTTTAAAGTAAATTTTACTGCAACAATATTAGTATGGTTTATTTCAAGGTTTAATCTTTTTTTAATAAGTAAAAAAATAGCAAGTCTAATTTATTTAATTCCTAGTGCATTAATTTATAGTGTAATTATTTTGACTATAGCATATTTGTTAAGGAATAAAAAGAGACTAAACACATTGGTTTACGGAATTATAGTTTCAATTTATACTATAACAATAGGTCTATTATTTAATATAATATTTCCTCTTTGTAATGGTAATCTAGATATAAAAATTGAATATACTATTCTGTTCTTTATTATAATTCTTTTAATAACTTTTTTTGTAATTAAACTTAATATGAAATTAAAAAAGAGTTATAAATTGCTTATAATATTTATACTTTTTGGGATAATTCATTTCTTGGTAATATCAATGACTTATCATTTAAATTATATTAATTTTTATGAATATATTTTTAATAGTATATTCTGAAAAAAATTCGTTGCCTAACCATGTATATAAAAAATAGCAGTTAAGAGTTAAACTTAAAGTTTATTTCTTTTCTGCTATCTTTGTTTCTTACCGAAAAATAGCATGTATAAATCTGCTACTTTTCATATACAACAACGTTACAAAGCACATAAGATGCAAATAAATTTAGAGTTTCCTATTGATAGATTATTACAATTTATAACCCAATATAATTCGCATATCAATCAAGGCGCAAAGTTTTATGAAAAGTTCGGCATTATGCTAAATAGTTATGAAAATGAAAAACAATGTGCTTCAAAAATACCAGCAGAATACAATACCCTAAAAGAAAACATAAAAGTTAGTATTGATAAATTTAATACCGCTTACAAACCCGTTGAAATTAATGGAAGTAAGATGAAACAAGTCCTTTACGGAATAAATGAATATGACTAATTTTTTTATTTTGCATAGGAAAAGCTATTGGAGCAAATATTAGGTATTTAACGATAGAAGCATTAGGTTGTAGATACAATTAACAAAAGGACTTCAAAATAATTTAGTTAATTTTGAAATGTCTGAAGAATTATCTCGACTACTATCGATTAATTAATAAAAAGAATATAAAAAATGAAAATACCGTATAACCTTTTAGGTTTGTTTTTAGTCTTAAATCTTGTAGCATGTAAAGAAACTACAAAAAAAGAAACCGCTACTAGTGTGGAAGTGAAAACATCTGAAACACAATATAACATTCCAGATTCTTGGGTACAAGAAAGAGTGGCGAAAGCGAATAAAAGACTAAATGCTACTGAAGCAGGTAAAGTATTATGGAGTGCTATGGAAGCTCATGGAGGATTAGATAAATGGTATGGTAATGGTTATTTTTCTATGCGTTTTAATTATGAACCAGTAGATGGTAAAGGAATTAGAGATTCGTACCAAACCATAGATACTTGGAGCAATAAAGCAAGACATAATAGTATTACAGATCCAACATCTATTTTTGGTTGGGATGGTCAAGAAGCTTGGATAAAAGCAAAAGATAGCACATCGTTTGCTTATGATACTAAATTTTGGGCTTTAACACCATTGTATTTTTCAGGGCATCCATTTGTTTTAGATGGCGAAGGTGTAAATCTAGAATTATTACCAGAACAAGAGTTTCAAGGAACGATGCAAAAGGTAATAATGGCTACGTATGATGCTGGTGTAGGTTCTGCTCCAGATGATTATTATATTCTTTATATAAATACAAAGACGAATTTGGTAGACGCCTTTAAATATATTGTTTCCTATCCAAAGTACTTTCCAGATGGAGGGCATGCACCAGAAAAAACTACGGTTACTCAAGGAACAACTACTGTAGACGGAATTGTGTTTGCAACCGGTTTTAAAACCTATTGGTCTACTACAGATAAAGATGGATTAGGAGAATACATCACAAAAATAACCGTTAGCGATCTTGGTTTCTCTCCAACTGTAGAAGAGAATTTCTTTTCTAAACCAGAAGGAGCAAAAGTGTTAATAGATTAGTTTTAATAACGAATACTATAATAAAAGCCTTAGTAATCCTACTGTGATTACTAAGGCTTTTTGTTTTTAAGAGGTGATATTAATTTTTTGCAACCAAATTGGTAGATTCTCGTTTTATTAATTCGGTTTCTAATTCTATTATTTTTGGAATAATTGCTTCTTCTTTTTTCACCTTTTTAATCTCTTTGTATAATTGTTTAAAAGCCGTTTTTCCCATTTTATACCCTGGTTGATCAATGGTACTCAATGTTGGAGATATAACAGAAGACATAAACCAATTACTAAAACCAACAATAGCAATATCTTCCGGAATCTTTACACCTAATCTATTAAACTCTGAAATAGCTCCAATTGCTACTAAGTCGGTATTAATAAATATGCCATCCACATCTTTATGGTCTTGTAGCAATTGCTTTGCACTATTTTTTCCGTCTTCAAAGCTAGTATCTCCACATTCACATATATACACTAAAGAAGCGTCATAAGGTAAATTGTTATCTAATAATGCTTTTTTATAACCAAGAAATCTATCAATAGAATTTTGAGGTAAAAGAGGTCCTCTAAAGTGAGCTATGCGTTTACATCCTATGTCTATCAAATGTTGTGTAGCCTTATAAGCTGCCTGCCTATCATTAATTATAACTTTAGAGCATTTAACAATTTTGGCTATTTTGTCAAACATTACTATTGGTTTTTCTTGCGCAATTACTTCATTAATATGATTAAATTGTGCTGTTCCATTTGCTAATGAAATTAAAATACCATCCACACGTTGGCTTAATAATAAATCAATCTGTTTCTTTTCTAATTCATAAGATTCGTTAGATTGTAGTATAATCACTAAAAACCCTTTTTTTTCGGCTTGTTCCACAATCCCCTTTATAACACTCGAAAAAAAATGATGTACAATTTCAGGAATTATTAATCCTATCGTTTTAGATTCTTTGTTTCTTAAATTAACAGCAAAAGAATTAGGTTTATAGTTAAGGGTTTTTGCTAATTCTTTTACTAAACCTTTGGTTTTCTTGCTTATATCCGGATAATCTTTTAATGCTTTAGATACTGTAGTTACAGAAATATTAAGTTGTTCTGCAATTTGTTTAAGAGTAACTGGCTTCATCGAACACGATTTTTTTAATAAATATAGTTAAAAAAGCAATAACGAAAACGTTTTCGGTAAAAACGAAAACGTTTTCGGTATTAAAAAATCAGTTTAAAGGGTATATAAATATAAATTTGATATAAACAAACAAGAATTTTTATTAAATAACCAAACTTAAAGAAATGAAATCATTAAAAACTAAATGGGCATTTTTATTACTGACATTATTTTCAGTGTCCTTTG